>Ga0307516_10000548_pt1 | contig 50380 bp, 59 predicted proteins | sample 19_EM_MG_FD_203310 | JGI IMG/M metagenome (GOLD analysis project Ga0307516, IMG submission 203310) | Populus trichocarpa ectomycorrhiza microbial communities from riparian zone in the Pacific Northwest, United States - 19_EM | ecosystem: Host-associated > Plants > Roots > Unclassified | place... | reverse complement strand
GCTAACCGCTCCGCCAAAAATGTTGTGGCAGGGTGGAAAATGTTCCTATGGCCTTCTGCTAGGTTCCCAACACCACACAAATACCGGCTTCTCGTATTTTTGGGTTGGTTAACAGCGCATGCCTGTACAGTGCGCCTACACATCCCCATCGTCCCCGCCGTCCTCATTGCCCTTGTTGTCACTGGGGACAAGGGGTCATTTACCTGCTGGGCACATGCTGAATACATTGTGGGCACTGACAACAAGTAACCACAATGTGCCCAGTGGGCATAGGTTGGGTACATTTTAAATGTTCCCTGCCATGGGTTTCCAATTTGCCCAGGCCAAAACAGACTGAATACATTTGAAATGTACCCAAAATGTGTTCTGCATGGGTTCGCTGATCAAATTCACAATGTTTCTCTCATGTGCCCGATTGGCCGGATACATGCTGGATACATTTTGAATGTTCCAGACTTGTCTGATGTGATCGGCCTGGGTCCAAAATGTGCCCAGCCCATCAAATTGGGTACATTGAGGTCACATGACTGGGTACATTCCAAATCCAATCAACATGTCCCCTAGGAGCAAATTAAAATCACATTTATGGGTACATTTTCAATGTATCCAAATTTTGCCCACCAGGCACATTAGGGTTACTTGTTGTCTGTGCCCACAATGTGTTTAGCATGTGCCCAGCAGGTAAATGACCCCTTGTCCCCAGTGTGTTCTTGTCATTCCTATCATCCTTGTCTTCCTCGTCGCCTTTGTCCTCCTGGTCATCTTTGTTGTCTTCATCCTCGTCATCCTCGTCATCCTCATCCCCCTCATTATCTTCGTCTTCATCGTCTTCATTGTCTTCATCCTCACCCTCCTCCTCTCGGACAAAGTCTTCGACAACGATGGGCTGTTGATAGGATCCACGACCCCTGATGGCTCGGGGTAACAGTGCAAACTGTTTTATCCTCCAACGTCCAACCACAAATCACATCTCCTCGCGATCTGCCAGATAACGATCAGGTAAACAATCCAGGTAAGCACAAGAGTCGTACCATCTGGATCAACGGGAACCCAGTCAGGACTAATATTGGGCAAACCACCAGACGCCCACAGTGGAATGATAAGGCCTGATCTCGATTAGATCAATGATCGACGATAATTTGATGGTCCTGGGCTCAACTATAGTTTAGGATTAATATATGACAAGTATATATTGCATGCAACACAGATAAAACATCATAATCTACATTCCCATGGGTACCATGATATTTCCCACCTTGAGGTGCACAGAGCGAAATCCGAGATCAACCGAAGCCGAACAAGGCGAGATATAATGATATAATTTGTTGCCCATATAAGAAGACATCCCTGGGAATGTACCATTCACGTTTTGTGAATTTTAGACATTTGTGGCCCGCTTGGGGCCACCCTGTACCCGGGAATATGCTCGATCACCAAAGGTCCCCAAAATTTGGGGGTCGTAGTCTATGACATGTATACAACCTATATAAGCATATATCTACTCACACATACCACCTACATACCGGTAATTTGCTCTGGAGGACCCATCTTCTCCCCCCTCCTCCCCACCCAAGATTGCTCCGCCGAGCGCTAACCGCTCTGCCGAAAACGTTGTGGCAGGGTGGAAATCGTTCCTATGGCCTTCTGCTAAGTCCTCCACACCACTGAAATACCGGATTCTCACATTTTTGGGCTGTTTCGACCAGCACACATCTAAAGTATTTATACAAAAGGGAGTTGGTCGTTGGATTTCCCCCAACACCCCCTTTGCCCCTCCTCCCTCTCCTACAAGAGCTTCACTCAGCCTTCCCCAACAGTTCTTCAGTGCAACGCAGCAAGTGTTTTTGTGGCCCACACCTAACCTAACCTTCACCTTCTCCCTTTCTTCCCTTTATGTGATTCTCCTTTTGGAGTGTAGGTCTGTAGAACTGATATGGGGGGGTTGTGAGGTGGTGACTGGAGTAGTTGGGCATGTACAGAGAAGAGAATAAGAGAAACTTGCCTGGTTTGGTTTCTCTTTGGTTCCCTTGATTGTTGATTTCACCAGACACTGCTGCAATTGTAATTGGCAGAAAGTTCCTTCAGTGGAGGGTTATTCTTCATCACCTTTACTTGTTTGCTTCTTGGTTTCCTTCTCCTTGAGTTCAAAGTCATTGGCTGGGCGTATTTCCCCAAAGGTTGTTTGAGTTGGTTTGAGTTGCTGATATATTGTAGTAGGTGGGTGTTTCCTTTTCATGTACAAAGGAGGAAGGGGATTGATGATGTGTCTCATTTCGGCTTTGATTGGAGGAGTCATCTTGCTGCTGCATAGTGTGGATATTGTGAGGAGAAAGTGGGGAATGGTTTCATGGATTCCATTCTTGCAGTGCAGGCATTCTGGGGTCTCGAGTTTCTTCATTCAGTGGAGGATTATGTTAAGTGGGATGTGTCCTGTCCTAAGTTGTATGAGGAGACTGGTTTGGTTGCGGTGCAGTTGGTTAGCGATGTGAAGGAAGTTGTCGGAGGGTAGTAAGTAGGGTGTCAATCTTGTCTGAGGCGGTATGCCACTTCAAGGTTTTCCATTCTGTCTGCCATTGTGTTTTCATCACTTTCTTTAGGCATTGTCTGGTTGCCAATATGCTCACTGGGAGTGGTCCTTGCCTGAGGTAGAGAGGTCTGATGCTGCACACTTTGCAGCCTTGTTTGTTCCTGTTGATGTCCTCATGGCCTGGTGTCCATATAAGCTTTGCCTTGCATGTCACCTTTAGTCTCTACTCTTTCCATCCCAGGCTCCTGTGGTTGAGTCATGTTCTACCTGTTCCTTTCTGTATCCTTTACCTGCTTGCCTCTGTTCCATTGTGTTACCTGGATGTCTTCTAATGCATCATATACTTTGTCCATCAAGTAGTGCCCAGGTTTCAATCTTTGGTTTCTTAGTCCCATCAGTACTGCCTGGTTGTCTGTTCCGATAGTTGCCCTATTTAGCCTCTTCTTTAGCTTCATTAGTATGTGCAGTGTGAGGATGACCGTGGTCACCTCTGCTTCATATACCATGCGTTCCGTCTCCGGTCTGAGGTGGTACCAGAGGCTACTCAATTCTCTCCTGTTCTTTATCATGACTGCTGCCACTCCGATCTTCTTGTCCTCACCAGACCTGTCTGTGAATACTGCTAGGAGTCTCTAGTCCGGATCCGAGAGGCAGACCTGGAGTCCGTTGCTACTAGGGGTGTTGGCAAACCTAGAACCACAGCTGATTGGGAAGTAACCAGTCATCTCGACGGAACTCCGAGGAGGGGAGCTACCGACAAAACTTGACCTTGAGGAACCCAAAGGTGGGCACTGCCCGACTGGATTACTTCGGGTCGAGGGATTGGGGTCATCTGGGCAGGACCGCTTGGCCTCCGCTCGTCTTACCCTTCTTCACCCGCACTTTGTCATCTTCTCGGTCGTTTGAAACGGTGAAGTAGCTGACGTGAGTAGGAAGGGACCCCGTGGTAACCGATAGGGTCCGTTAGTGCTAAGGGAAAGTCGCATTGAGACCTGGCACTCGGCCCGAAGGAGGGCCCGAGAGTGGAGAAGCTCGCATTCTGCACTTCGGAGGGCTTCCTGACGTTCCAAGACGAAGAGTTCTTGGCATCGCAACGCTGGAGAGTGTAGGGAAGGCGGTTGGGTGAGTCGATAGAGCCTTGAACACATCTTGTCGCGACCGACCTGCTCATCGGTGACGTTTGCGATGGGGTCTGTATGATATAGGGTGGTAAGCCGAGAGTAGTGTTTGCCATAAAATAAAAGGGTAAGGGTTAATAATAAAAGGGATGGGCAGCTTCCCACTTCGCCGTCGCTGTTCAGACCACTCGACTTTCTCCTTGGTTCGACCGGCGGAGACGGGGTGTCTGTCGTCGAGCCGAGTGGGTGCAAGAGTGACAAATGGGACAACGAAGTCTCTAACCTGGATTTGGTCCGAGCCTCGTCATGCCTATCGTCGTGTATCCTTGAATGACTTGCCAGCTCATCAGAGCGGGAGAAGCGCTTTTCGCACCCCAGAAAAGTGCAAGCGAAGGTTTTTTCACCAGTCTGCGTGCGGATGTGGCGAGTCTTTGGCGGAGGTTAGGACTGATTAAAGAGGGATTCGCGGCGAAAGGATTTACCTGATGTTCCAGCCTTCTGAAAACTCTTCTACATTCCGTATAAGGGCACCTGTACGGACGGGCGATGACCCTGTCCTGAGGCTGAGGGGACGAGATTGTACTCACTGGGGCGGAAGCTGAGAGAGCGAGGTTGACCGGGAGGTCGAGACCGGATGGGAATCTAATACTCACAACATTGGATCCGGAACGGCGGATATCGGTTCCCACCGTACTTATCTGAACTCGATCGTAGTAAGTACTCCAGAAGAGAATCCAATGTGCGTATTGAACCCCCAGCGCAGAAACTCTCTTACAATACCACAGGCAGATAAGGAGGAGGACGACGGTAACGACCCAGGTGGTGACGACGATTGTAGATGAAAAAGTCAAGGACGACAATGCGGAAGCAGGCGATGAACCATAGTCTCGACGCCCGCACTGAAGATTGCGCGGGCAAAAAAGACTAAACCATTACTCGGTGTCGTGGAATCCAGGAATACGGAGGAAGAATCAGGTTAGGTTATGTGGGGGAGCACCTCTGTGTGATTATGTAGGGCGAGATCAGCACCGAGAATGATTTGCCTCACCGGGTGTGAGTCACAGAATGGCCGGGCGCGCGAACGGTAATGTCGTGGCAATAATTATTGTATATCGGAGATAGGTTGAAGGAAAAACAGCAGGAACATCAGATCCCGGGCCCGCAGGAGCGTATGCGCCGGGGAACTGCTAAAACCTTATAGAAATTGGTCTACGAATCACGAATCGCCGAACAGTAAGTCCCTTGTGTTGTTTGGGCGGGTTTACGCACTTACAAGGTGAGGAGAAGGTTGCGGAAGGAGAGATGAAGGTCTAAACGTGAGAGATACTCATACATGAAAGAATGATGAACGAGAGATCCAGAGTGTTGGCGATGACGGAAGAAACGAAAGCCGGAGGAGTATGAGGGAGGAACAACGGCTGAACCCGGCACCCCGAACGTCACGGTAACCAGACTTTGATTGTCTGGTCCACACTCCCCGTCGCTACCACATTGACAAACTTAGGGGCAGAATCCGCGGTGGTTGAGGTTGAACCGTTAGTGTTTGGTTCGCTAGTTGTAACAGTCCGACGTCCCCACGCTAACGTGGTGACAAAATGACCATGAGCCTGAACCACCTTCATACATCTGCCTGTGGATAACTCCCACACACGTATAGTGTAATCGTCACCAGCAGACAGGAGGAATTTCCCTGACGGATGGAAGACGAGAGCTCGGACCCAATTATCGTGGCCTGCCTGGAAGGAGAAATCCGTTCAAGTCTAGAAGGGTGAGGTGACGAACAAGGCGAACCAAATTTCTCAACATCTGTCCCGTCTGACAATCCCAGAGTTTGATCGTCTTGTCTCGTGAAGCGGTCGCGATGTACGGGGCGGGTTTGGTCGACCTATCGGCTACCTGCAATGTAGTTAGTAGATTACCTTGCACCATCACGAGGTGGACACGCACAGGGAGGCCGGCGAGTTCCCGGATTGCAGGATATGCCGCTGCGGGAGCAAACACGGCAATCTCGATGATATGGTCGTGGCCACGGAATTCCATCTTCATTTCCCCGGTTAATGGGTCCCACAACCGTGCTGTCTGTACGGCTTCAGTGCACCGACCGCAAGGGAGGGGGGGAACAAACCTGATCGTTCGAGCCACTGATCAGAAATTTGCCATCTAATGAGGGCTCGACGTATCGAACCCAATCCGAATGCCCAGATATCGTGCGGACCAGGTGCCTAACCATCAGGAGTATTCAGAACCAGTAGTGAATACCGAACGAACGACGAACGTTGACGAAACGTCGAATACCCGTATGGTCCTATCTCTACTTGCGCTGACGATGAACTGATCGCCTGGCATAAAGCGTGCGGAGGATACAGTGTGATCATGTCCCGCCATCGTCTTGACGTTCTTCCAGTCGTTTTGAGTGTCCCATACTTTGATAAACAGATCCGACGAACAGGTGACTTGATCGCTTCGTTTGAGCATAAGGAATGGGGACGGCACGGCAGGCGGGACTCACCCAAGAGGTTGCCCTTGCTATCAAAGTCGACGTCATTCACAGAACGTGTGTGACCCTTGAGCGTTCTCTCAAATTCTCCCGTTTCCCAATCCCAGATCTTAACGGTCGAATCGTCGCTTGCGGAGGCGATAATATTGTATGAGGGGTGAAAAGCAACGCGTAGAACCTGGTCTCGATGGCCTGTCAGCGTGTATGCTGCAGGGGCCCTCGGTACCCAGTCTGTTTGCAGAGCGGCGCGTTTTGCGGGCGACATTGAGACTTCTTCCTGTAAGCTGGCGTTGCGGTTCTCTAGGTCCATGATCTACGAGTGACCCATTCTGTTGAGCACTGTGCGGGGAGTGAAAACGACGGAAAACGTGCCTTCTTCTGCAGACGGATTACGCTGGTCCATTTTTTCTCGAGCAAGCCGTTATACTTGGATTTTGGATCGGGGGTGTGGTTGACCCCGGCTTCCGAGGAGAGAGACTTAAATGATTCTGCAAAGCCATTAGAATGGAGGTATTCCAGGATGGATCTATGGCTGGAAGCATCATATTCAGAGGTGAAAAGAGACGAAGAACGGTCGATTTGGCATACAGATCTTCTCTCTGTCTGTCTGAGAGGAGGGACATTATCGGTGATGATTAAAGAAAGGGGAGGCGTTGTCTCTGCCTCGGTCGTCGTCGTCGTCGTCGTCGTCACTGTCGTTGGCTGCGTCAATTGTCGTTTGTCGTTTGTCGCCGGCCGTCGTCGTCGTTCGTTTCGCTCTCGAGGTCTTGTGGTCTATCCACGTGTATCAAGAGTGCGACCAGATCCCGGTCAACCACCATTGTTCTCATATCTCACTTTCTCCCACCATCTCCCACCTCTCAAAACCTGGCCCGATGGAGCCCCGTAACAGCACGGTCTCCCCTCAGCCGGACACACCTACCACTCGATCCTCAGGGGTAGGCGTCGAACGGCGTCGCACAATCGCCGCCTCTTCCAGAACATCTCACACCAGCTCCCGGCTCGTCGACGATGGCCAGGCTTCCTGGAACGGCGGGGACGAGGCCGTAGATCCCAACTGGGTGGGCGGCCTGGGCGTTGTCGGTGAAAAATCATCGCTCCATAGGCAGGCTTCCCTGCCAACGAAACATCCACGCCGTAAGTCGCCACAAGAGTACCGATTTCCCTCTCCAACGATCTCGCTGATTATTCTGACAGCCTTAAGGAATCAGCCAGGCGGAACTTTGACCCCACGTACACTCAACAGCCTCTCTACCATAGCCGGTCACGAAGGGGAGGAAGAAGATTGGGATCATTTACAACAAGCGGTGCGCGACCTCAACCGAGAGGACGACGAGGTGAGTGTAGCGACTTGATTTCGTTGTATACATCTCTGCCACCTCGGCGAAAACCCGCGCAGCATCTTCTCCCCACCCCCTCCCCCAAACAACTCATCGCAAAAATCCTTGCGTGGATCGTTGGTCCGTTGGCTTGCGCGCCGAGTGTCCCTACGCGAGAGTCGCGAGTGAAGTCCAACTGTGTTTACTCACGTGGGGGCGACAACGCCCTTCACTATTTACTCTCACCCCTGCGAAAGATTTGGGGTTCGGATGCGCTGACGGTCCCTAAAGCATTCCCTAGGCTCTAGCCAAGAGGCGATGGAATCGGCTTCCCAATTCGGTCAGACCGGTCCTTCTCCACCCCCAGCGTCCCCCGTACGCAGGCACCACAGCGTCAATTACCCCAATGGTCCGAAACTGGTGGACCGCCTCAGACGCTCTGAGACTTTGAAGACCCCCGTCATAAAAACGTATCAACCCAAAGGGTACCCCTCCGGCCAGAGCCCTAGCCCGACTGGGGCTGAGGAAGACGAGCACGAACAAGAGGAAGACCCACACCTTCCCGTGACTCAAGGGGGTCACTCACCCTCGATCGGCAACGACTGGAGGGCTCCTATGGACGAAGTCTCGGTCGCTTTGAATGCGCTCGAACTCCACGCTTACCAGTCCTCAGGGAACCACCCGCCGTTACACGGCCCGCCCAGGTTCAACCTCAACCACCAACCCGCTCAGCAGCAACAGAACTTGAAAGGAGGAAGTCAAAGTGGGACCACAACGCCCGGGTTATCCAACAATGGCGGCAGAAGATTCAATCTCGGGACCTATCCTAACGACGGGTGGGCCGGACAAGGGCTGTCGCAAGGTGTTGGTGGCCCCGCCAATTCTTCGGCATACGTTCCGGCTATCGGTCACGGCGTCGCACAGCGGGATTCTGACCTTCGCGGCCAAGGCGGAGAAAGGCCTCAACGAGATCGCGCCGCGAGCGCTGGTCAATGGGAGCAGAAGGATAGAGTGATTGTTGGACGTTCTTCAAACCCTAATCTTAGCGGATCCTACAGAGGCGGCAACGGAGGGAACAATGGCATTCCGACCGTTCCCCCGATTCCCCCGCAGTTCCTGAATAACCAGGGGCAGGCCCCTCGCCTGGGTCAGAATCAAAACCATTTCGGAGTGGTCGGTGGGGTGACCGGTAATGGACACCATGGACAGAACCAGGGTGGAGGTGTAAACGGCAACGGGACTGGAATGAGCACCACTGCGACCCGATTCCCGATCGGATCCGACAATCTGATCACCTCACCCGTGGACATTCCAACGCTTTTGGCTACGAAGGGCTACAACCCTGTCGAATTCGACATCAAACCTCCTTGCGTAGGTCGCCAGTGGGTTCTTCAAGACAGTCACTGACGGTTAGGAATTTATCAGGCAAGGTACTTCGTTATCAAGTCGTATACGGAGGACGACGTACACAAGTCGCTGAAGTACGAAATATGGAGTTCCACGGATCCTGGGAACAAGAGATTGGACAAGGCGTTCAAGGAGACAAACGGGAGGGGCCCCATTTATCTATTCTTCAGCGTTAACGCTAGGTCAGCACCCCAGTTACATACATCCCCCTCTCGACCAGACTGAACAATCCCGACAGCGGTCACTTCTGCGGGATGGCGGAAATGTTGACACCGGTGGGTACTATCCACCCCAGCTCCATGATTCCCTCATGATTGTTCCCACCGTTTAGGTTGACTACACGCGAAGCAGCACCGTGTGGGCGTCCGACAAATGGAAGGGGGTCTTCAAGGTCAGATGGATCTTTGTCAGAGACATCCCGAATACCAACCTTCGCCACATTCGCCTCAAGTAAGTCAAGGTAAACCCGAGTTCTCGTTGACGCGAGGTGACATTTGCCCCTTTAAGTAACACCCAGGAGCGAAAGCCTGTCACCAATTCTCGGGATACTCAGGAACTGCTGCCAGAAGCCGGCCAAGAAATGATAAGGATCTTCCATACTCACCCCGCCAGGACATCGTTATTACAAGACTTTGCTTTCTACGAGGTTTGTGTCTTCTGTTCGCAATCGTGTCGACCCTCACTTATACGTTTTCAGCTCCAAGCGTTGCAAAAGAACCAGGTGCAAGGCAACGTGTCTCCACAGCCCACCGGCCTATCTAGCCCCATGCAACCAGGTAGCCAGCTGACGAACAACCAGAACAACCAGCAGCAGCAGCACCCGTTTGCCATGTCCAATCCTAATGCTCTTGCGTTTGCAAGCCAGCAGGTGGGAATGAATGGCGTGGGCGGGATGCAAAGCATGGGAGGGGTCAATGGACTGGGAAACCTGGGCATGAACATGATCAATCCCATGTTGCAGATGCAGATGGGTATGGCCAGTCAGTTCAACAATCCGACAGCGATGCAAAGCGTAATGAGGAACCCAAGCCCTGGACCGGCGGGCATCCATGGCCAGGGTGGCGGATTTATGAATATGGGCGGACAACTCCAATCCAACCTTTGACAACGGTGCGTCGGCGACCCCCTGTAACATTCTTCCATCTTTAACCTTGAACCGTCCTGGGGTAGGGCTCTTGAAAGATTTTTCCTTTGATCACTCTCTTGGCCACCGTACTTCCCACTCTGTACACCTCCGACCGCGACCCCTCCAAAGCTTTGTACTATCACCCTCTGCTTTCCCGAGCCCTGTTGCACTGGCTACTGACGACAGGCCGCGAGCTTCTGCCCTTCCCATGCGATTTTTGTTTCTTTCCGCATCAATCCAGTCAGCGCGTTTTACTCTTGGTGCGCCTCCTTAATAATATCTCCCGGGATGTTACACTTCTATCTCCCCGCCTCGGTGCTTGCTTATGATCCCTAACCAATCCTCCTATCCCACATCCTCTTTTTAACGTCCGCTATTTCATTTCGTATGACCAGGCTAGTTTTCGCGTACGGACAGACAAGGGACAGTGAACGGATGTACATGGACCTTCGCTTGTTCGCATGTTATCTTGTATACGGATCCACATTCGCTCTAGTACGTTATACTTTACTCTGATATGTACAAACCGCTGGTGCTCTGTTCTCTGTGCGCTCAGTCCCTGGGCGTTGTGAATAGATGGCTTTTGATCGTACAACCGACAGCCCCCGTCCGTGCCGGTCCAAGACAACACATACACACACAATATCGATGGAAGAAATCTTTGGTGTCCACGGAACTTAGTCGGCGTCCCAATCGTCTGGGAGATTCATGTCGACCTCGGGTTTTACTGACTCACCTCCCTCCAGTTATAAAATTTCCCCCGCAAACCGGCTCTCGTGGGATACCTCCCTCGCAGTTCGGTGAGGGAAACCACCCGAGTTTCCCCGGCGCCGCTGCGAAACCCACCCCTTTTGTCCTCGTCTGCTCGATAAGATATCATGCCCCAAGGTCGGAAAACAAGCGGTAGCAGCGTTGTCCTGCTTACGACAGTACCGCAATTGGCGGTTAGAACATAACTCGTCACCCTTGGTGCGTCGAGCCTGGTGAGAGGCTTGGAAACCGCAGACTTCATGTCTGGTCAAAACGGAACACTACGTTCTGCTTTGACTGACCGTGTTTTCACTGCAATTGTTCGCGCCCCGTCCAAGGTAAATTACCACCATTTCTGGCTCTTCCTGTGGTCGTAACCGACATATATTCCTTTACCAACGACAATCGCTCACCCCACGGGGGGTGGTGTCGGGAGAAAACGGCTAGTCACTCTTGGAAATGATGAGCGTTCGTCATGGAGCGGCCATGGATGGGTTAATAAGTGGGCCGCGGACAGCGAGGACTGGGTAATTTCTGCAGTGTCTGAGGATGTGAGGTGATTGACGCTCCATGTGGCATGCGCACCTACCACTGGTTCTCAACGGTTGTGACTTTGTTTGGGCCGGGCGCATATGTATGTATACTTAACGTAGCGAAGCCCATAAGGTCTCTGGAGGGTGTTAAGTACCTAATTTTGACCGCGGTCCCAGCGCCGGGCAGACGATGCCGCCCATCGAGGGGACTGGGGGAGCCACGCGAAACCTGAGTATTGAGTGTCCGCTTCCTTTCACGCCTGAATACTGGATCCATGACCCGTCGTCGAGGGTCGAGCCTGAACGTCGTCACGAGCGCCTGCAAGCGCTGAGCGATGTTGTCGACGTCATTGGGTCCTTTATGTACGACCCGTGATGCATGTGATGACTTGGAGGTGGCATAATACACAACGGGGCGGACAACCACCCCCGCGATCCGGGCCACCTGCAGGAACATCATCACGCGAGGTGTCCTCGCCTCACTCGCCTCATCCTCGTTGCCGGTCTCAAACGTTTAACGTCTGCCACCGTTATCGGTGGCCGGTCACTGGCATTCACGCTCCAGCAACCAATTACGATGTTCGAAACGATCCGAAGGGTCACTCGATTCATACTTTGGCTCGATGAACGTGAGTACCCTCACAAGCGATGCTACTATCCCTTCCACCGGGTGGCGTCGGCTGGGTCAACGATCGGGATCGCGACCCTGACTATCTCTCCCTCCTGTTTCTGCCGAACCCAGAACTCTATCACGAGGCCATCAAACTTGCGGAGAAGTTGAGGGAACAACAACGGGAGGCGGAGGAGTTGAAGAAGCTGTTGAAAGAGTTGGAAGCGCTGGAAAGACAGCTGAGAGCGCTGCAAGAACACTGCGAGCGGGTGAAGAGAGAAGCGAAAGAGCGAGAGGAGAGAGAGAAGGAGGAGAGTGAGGCAGCGGAGACCAAGGGGGAGCCGGAAGCTTGACCGATTTTCTTTTTGATTTGTTGGATGATATCGACCAAGGCCATCTTTACTCTGTCTCATCTGCCGCGGCTGAGCATCGCGACGCGGGGTGATTAGCGTTGCCATGCCCGGAATTCGTGCGGCAACGTTGCCGCAGGCATTCCCCAAGAGGAACGGTCTAGTGTAAGCAAATAGCATACAACTCGTGTTACGGCCAAACCATGGCTCGGTAGGAGGAAAAAGAAGAGAGATGAGAGAAAGTGCGACAAAAAACGCCGAGAGCTTACCGAACTTGGGCATCGTTTCAGCCAGCGCCCTCCCTCACCTCATCCACCTCTCTTCCCTCCCACCTCCCATCCTCCCTCCCTGCTGCCCCGTACATACCCGCTTCGTTTTTCTGTACATGGCTCCCCAGCCCTCGTCGTTGGCTCAGTCCAACGGCGCGACAGGAACGACAACCAGCGTTCAAGTCGGTCAGTCCTCCTCTCAACCTGAAAACGCACATTACACCCTCACACCTTCAATCTAGCTCTAAGGATCCGTCCGTCCAACAGCCACGACCTTGCAACCATACCCCCCCGTTTTCAACGTACCATCGTCCATCCTGTTTCCGAAACTTCCGTCTCTGTAGACCAGCTGTCAGCCAACTCAGCCCAGACCACAACTCCGTCGACAGCCCAAACGGTCGCCTCAAAGAAGCAACAGTTCACTTTTGACCAAGTCCACGGTCCCTCTACCACCCAGCATGATATCTTTACATCTACCGCAAATCCTCTCATCTCGAGGTTCTTGGAGGGCTTCAACTGTACCATCCTCGCGTACGGACAGACCAGTTCCGGCAAGACGCATACAATGACCGGATTCGACCTCGACGCCGACCCCACAGACCCCGAGAACGGTATGGGTATTGTCCCAAGAGCCGTGGCAACGATCTTCTCCCGTGCAAGGGAGCTCCGCGAGGAACGAGTCGGTGCCTGGAATTTCACTCTCAAGGGCTCCTTCATCGAGATTTATAACGAAGACCTTCTTGACTTGCTCGCCGACGAATTCTCTGTCGGCGGCCGCCGTGACGTTCAGATTCGGGAGGACAAACACGGTCACATCATTTGGGATGGTCTCCGGGAAGTCAGCGTGAAAAATACGTCCGAGGTTATGAAGTAAGTACCCTTTACTCCCTCCTTCTATTCGTTCCGCGTTCCCGCCACGTGTTGCATCGAGATACAACTCCCCCCGTTCCCCACACCCGGTCCCTCCGATTCACTTCTCACGCACAACGGTCCTTCATCCCAAATGCCCCCCTTCCCACCCCCCTAACCCTCTTCCCCTTGATGTTACCCGGATTCTTACCCCCCATTTCCAGCCTGCTCCGTAAGGGTACATCCATTCGCCGGACGAATGAAACGGATATGAACGCGCAATCTTCCCGATCCCATGCGATATTCTCGCTCACTCTCACTCAAAAGAAGTACGTGGGCTCGAACCCTCTCCCCCCTCCCCGGTCTTCCTCTCCACTTCCGCCTGGTGGACCTGGAAGATCTCCATCGCGTCTAGCCCGTCCAGGATCCATGATTGCCGGTTCTTCGAACAGAGTTTCCTCCCCCACCTCCGGAAGACCTGGTACCCCAAGCTTCAGTTCTGCCATGAATAGGTCGAGTATCCAGGGGAGCAGTCTCCGACCCCCGAGCTCCCTCGGCTTCCACCACGCCGATCGTGAACCAGCCGAGCCAACCACCCCGGGAGGTGACGGCGATTGGGTCACGGTGGTGTCCAAGTTCCACTTCGTTGACCTTGCTGGGTCTGAGAGGGTACGTTCCACCTTTTCCTGGTTCCCCTTGCTCTGTCTCACTTCTGACCTACCAGTTAAAACGCACTGCCGCCCAAGGCGAACGTATCAAAGAGGGTATCTCGATCAACAGTGGACTTCTTGCTCTCGGAAACGTCATCTCTGCCCTCGGAGATCCCTCGAGGGTTAAGTCACACACCGCCTCCTACGTGCCATATCGAGACTCCAAGCTCACCCGATTGCTGCAAGACTCGCTGGGTGGCAACGCACATACGCTCATGATCGCCTGCGTCAGTCCAACCGAATGGAATGCGGCCGAGACGGTCAATACCCTCAAGTATGCGAACCGTGCGAGGAACATCAAGAATCGCGCCGTCGTGAACGAGCGGGAAGAAGGGTGGGACGACGTTGAGTGGCTGCAGAATATGGTGACGAGGTTGAGGAAGGATCTCAAGGCTCTCAAGGAAGGAGGTCCAACGCTCGCTGATTCCAATGCCCCAACTTCCTTCAAGTTGGGACATACCCCCGCATCTTCGATCGCCACCGTCACCTCCTCTGAGTCTCACATCACCCCCGCTTCTGGACGGATGCGAGCTCAGATGACAGAACTCCAGAACAACTACGAAGAGCTTCGGGAACAATTCACACAACGCACAGAGGAACTTACCCGTCTCCGAAGAGAGGTAGCCGAAAAGACCGCAAAGTCTCCAGGTGCCGCTGGTCAAATGAACCGATATGAAGAGATTGTTGGACCGGTGATCGAAGAATATGAGAAGACGATCGGTGCTATGGAGGCGGAACTGAGCTTAAATCGGGCTGCGTTGAGGCACACCAATGAAATGTATGAGGAGAAGGAGGAAGAATTGGTAGTCCTTCAAGAGAGGCACTCAGCTACAGAAATGTACGTCGAGGAGCTGAGGAACCGTGCGGCGAGATTGACAGAGAGGGAAGCCTCCACCGAGGTGAGCATTTAATTTCACCACTCACCTTATTTCCTCACCGCATCTCCACCCCTTCAGGCTTATGTCAGGGACTTAGAAGAGCGGCTGAAACAGTACGACGAGTCCAGTCTCAGCTCCTCCGAGTCCATCGGTTCCCTCAAGAAGGAAATTGCTCACTACAAGGACGCAGAAAACCACTCCGCACAATACATCGCCGATCTCGAGGCCCGCCTTCTCCGTGCAGACGAATCCGTTCTTGATCTGCAGCAGGTCGTCGAGCGCCTTGAGATGGCGGCAGAGCGCCGCCACGAGGAAGTCGAGGACCTCCAAAATAGGCTCACATCCCTCGCCAAGGATGGGCAGAGTTGGAGGGACGATTTGGAGGAAAGGGAGGAACGGGTTAAGGAGCTGGAGAAAAGGATGATTGAGCTGGAGACCAGGAAGAACGATGCGGCTGAGGAACGAGCCCGCCTTGGAGAAATCGTAGAGGAGGTCGCGAAAGCCAGGCGGAGCCTACAACTTCCCAAGGGCATTGCGATCACCGGCAACGGCTCTAGTCTCGAGTCTGTTGGTTCGTCACGGCCAGAAACCCCCCTATCCACAGCCCCTCCATCCGAAACCCCACAGACGATCATTGAGGGTAATGCCGATGCTCAACTCCTTGCGCTTCAACAGACGCACACAGCAACCCTGGCAGATCTGTCTTCCGTTACTGCCAAGTACCGCGATGCTCTACGGGAGATCCATGATCTCTCGTCCCAGCTCGAGGAGGCTAACCTTTCTCACGGCCTCGTTGCCTCAGAACCCCTGGAAAGAAATGGATCTTTGGACCCTTTCTCGGGAAGTGCTTCTGGACCGGGCAGGAGGAGACCCGTGAGGAACACGAGCGAGAGCTCTGGGAACCGCCGCCTTTTTTTCAGGCACGCGGCCTCGGCGGAATCTCTCCACTCGAGGTCAGCAGGTTTCTCTAACACGCCGTCAACCGACACTGGATTTCTCACCGATTTTCGACAACCTTTCATGCAGGTCGCTCTCGCAATCTCAATCGCTCTCACAGGAGCTGTTCTCAGCCAAGTCGCGCAAAGCTTCTTTTTCCAGCAGCCACGGGAGCAATAGCCCCATCTCACACTCCCCTTCAAATTCCTTCTCTTCCCGACCGAATCTCTCGATCTCCGTTCCACACCCCACCGGTCTTCCGAACGGTACGAATGGTGTGGGCATTTCCGCTGGTGGAAAGAGCGCTACAAGTCTTGAGAAGGAGATAATGCGCCTGCAAGATGTCCTGAAGGAGCGCGAGGCTGAGATCGCGCTCTTGGAAGAGTCGTTGAAGGCTGCAGAGTCCAAGGCCACTAAGCCCAACGGCCTCGCGGTTGCCCCACCTTTGCTTCGGATCGAATCTGGGGAGAGCGAGGAGTTCGCGACACCCATTGGGGATCATCCTGACTATGAGGACCCAAGCGGGAGGTCAACTCCTGTTTCTTCCTCTCCAATCCCTCCAGTGAACCTCTCCCCCAAGACGATGAATCAGTTCAGGGCAATCAGGAAGAGCTTGGACTTCAGCGAATCGACCAAGTTCGACAGCGACGAGCCAGCGCCGTCTCTGGGACAGGATGATTCATTGGAGAGATTGAACGAATTGATGCGGTAGGAAATATCTCTTCTCGCTATAGAGCTCTGACGATTAATCCATTTGACGCAGGTCGATGGCTCAAAAGGAGTCCACTCATAAGGAGGTCGTAGATGATCTCAACGGTCAACTGTCCCAGATCAGGAAGCAACATGACGAGCTGCAAACGCTCTCTCGCGACCAAGTACGTCAACCTCAATTCCAAGCGCGCACTCTTTGACAATTTACCTCGCCAGATCCATAACATGTCCGCTGAGATCGAGGCGATTGGTTCCAAGCACACCGAAGCCCTAACCAAGCTGGAAAAAGTCGCAGAACGCGAGGCCAAATTGGTTGAGTCCTTGCGCAACGCAGAGGAAAGTCATGCGGCGGAGATCGAGGCTCTCCGAGCTGAGCACGCACGGGGTCTAAAGGCGAAGGAAGTCGAGGTCGATGACCTTATCAACCGTCTAAAGGCCGAGCATGAGCAGGTACTCCTCGAACGGTTGGCCATCGCCGCTGCGGACCTAGAGAAGGTTCATCAAGATCACGCTGAGGCGTTCGGGAACCTCGAGGCCGAACATGAAGTTGAGCTGAACCGCCGCAATGATGATGTCAAGGGACTCTTAGCCAAGGAGAAACAAACCCACGAGGAGGCATTGGCTGCCGCCCTCGCCTCCTACACCTCTACTATCTCCCTCAAGGAGAGCCAGTACGTAACTGCTCAGAAACGACTCGAAGACGCCGAGGGAATCCTTCGGACTGCCAAGTTGGAGCACGCTGCGGCTCTGGAGAAGGTTACCGCTGATCACGTTGTGACTCTCAAGGCTAAGGAGGTGGAGGTCATCGAAGCGGTCGCAAAGACCGAGGAGGAGCACTACAACGCTCGCACCAAACTTCTCCGAGATCACTCTGAGGCCATTGAGAGGCAGGCTACGGAGTCCTCCATTGCCTTGGAACGCCTCAAGGAAGAACACGCCAGCCAGTTGCGGGTCGCTGAAATTTCCAAGGAAGGCTCACTCTCCGACTCCCAGACTGCACAGGAGAACGTTATCCGAGAACTGCGGGATGCTCACTCCCAGGCCATTTCTCAGAAGGAAGCCAACTTTTCCCAGGACTTGGAAAGGCTCAAGGTCGAACACGAGAGGGTTATGTCTTCCACCGTCGAATCCCACACCTCCATCCTCGAGAAGACTCGGGCGGATCACACTACAGCCTTGTCGAAGCTACAGGCGGACTCTCAGGCGGAATCCATGCGACTGGGAAAACTTGTGGAAGACGCCAAGGCCGGACTAGCTGCTTTTGAGCGTCAGGTGGCGGAGAAGCTTGAGGCCAGCCAGAGGGAAGACGCCGAACGACAGGTCCTCATCCTCCAGGAGGTCGAGCGCGGTCACGAGTATGTTGTCAACCAGCTCAAAGCGTCCCACCAAACGGTTCTCCGAGATGTTGAGAGCAAGGCTCTCGATGACCAGACCAAACTTCGTCAGTCCCACACGCAAGAAATCGAGAAGCTCAAGTCCAGCCACGACACCGCCCTCGCTGAGCTTGAGGCTACCTTGCTTGCTTCCCACGCCCAGGGCCGACAGGACTTCGAGGTCGCGGCTGAACGACAACGGCGGTCGCTTACCGATGCCCATTCCAGTCGCATATCGGAATTAGAGTCCAAACATACCCAGGCCCTCTCTGAAGCTGAGGAAAGGTTCAAGGAAGAGCGTTCTGTGTTGGCTGACGCTCACTCCAAGGAACTTGAGAGCCTCACGGCGAAACACCAACTTGCTCTTGCGGATACAGGCGACCAAGGGGATCTGGAACGCGCCGCTCTGATCAAGTCTCATGAAGTGACCATCACTCAGCTCCTCTCCAACCAGGAGTCTGTAGCTGAGGATACGCGATCGGCTCTGGCGGTCTCTGAGGGCCAACGCCTCCAAACCATCGAGGAGCTTCGTGCCGAGTACGACAAGAACCTGTCCCAGGAAAGAGAGAAATGGAAGGTCTCTCTTGCGGGGTTGGAGGCTCGACACGACCAGGAGCTCGACTCACTTACCGAGGAGTTGGCTGCGCTCAGATCTTCATCCGTCGAAGTGGCCAATCTCCGCCAACAGCATTCTCAGGATATCGCTGTCAGGGAGTCAACACTTAGCTCAGTTCGCTCGGAACTCCAAGACACCCAAGCTGAGCGAGATGACCTCGCTCTCGAACTCTCTAGGTTACGTGACCAACTGGAGAAGGTGAGCCATGAAGAATCGACACTCCTCCGAGAAACCGCCAAGCGCGAGAGTATCGTGGAGGAACTCGAGAAACATCGCTCCGTACTTGCAGAAACCCAAGAGTGGCTACAGAAGATTAGGGACGAGAAGGATGCAATCCAGCTGGAGAAGAATAAGACGGAGGCGGTCCTTCGTGATCTTCAGGCTCAGATCACCCGTAGTCCCTCGCCGCCCAACACCACTCCTCGATCGCGGCAAACCGCCATCCCTCCTGCCAAACCTCCACCCCCTACTCCCCCTCCCTCCATTCCCCCACCGCCTGCTCCAAGATCAGATCTCATCTCCACCACGGCGTCCCCTCTCACAACGATCAACTCGATGGCTTCCTCACGAGAGTTGAACCTAGATTCACCCGCAACCTCCCTCGCACCGTCACTTCAAGACCATGCCATTTCGGGCGTTGATCCTAAACTCCTCCAACAACTTGACCAACACACTAAGACAATCGGCGAACAAGCGGCGATGATAAAGACCCTCAATAAACAGCTGACACACTGTGAGTCTGACCTGCAAACCCACATGGACGAGGTTTCCCGCCTTGAGAACTCCCTCGCCGATTCGGAAAAGAACCGTACGTCTGATCCTACCACGATCCACGAGACCGGTAGTTTTGACTCTTGTTTTCAGTCCGAAAAGCACGCATGCATGCCACCGAGTTGGCACGCGAACGGGATTCGCTGAACGGCCAGATGGCTTCACTTAGAAATGATCTGGAGGAGGCGAAGCGCGAGGTTACGCTCGTCCGACGATCCGTGGTAGAGGAGAAACAATCGCTCGAGAACCGACTGGATGAGGAGAGAAGAGCAAAAGAACGCGTTCGCGCTCAGCTCGACAGTCGAATGGAGGAGCTCCAAAAACGCAAATCCAAATTCGTCTGTCTGTGATCCACCGCATCGCCTTGTCATTCCGCCCGGTCATCCTCATGAGCATACCCATCACTCTTGCATATCTTGTCCCTGTTGTCGCTTCCATCCTCCCATTATTTCGTACGATTTGTCAATCTGACTTATGACCTTCCCTCTTCCTTCTCGCTCCTACTTTTTTCTCTCTTTTTGTGCCTACACTCATTGATGTGTTCGTTCTTGTGGATAGTTCGAGTCCGATACCCTTCGGAGACTTTGTAATCCAAGGTAATGCCTTGGTTTTCTTCTTCTCTTATGGCCAATCTTTTCACCAACCATCGCTGCATGTACGGCATAGTAGACAGAACCGGAAGAGAATTCTACCCTGTGGTTTCCCCGCAGTTCACCCCCCACATAGATTCCTTATCCGAGGCTTTTGACTAGGGTCTGGCTGACCCCCGTTTACGTACTTACCAGGGAAAAACACCCTTGATCCTCCAGTCGCCCCGGTGAATGGCTGCGGCCCGGGAATATTGCGTTATTGGTGATCATCCCAACAGCCGCCGGGTCCATCTGCCTCGCTTTCACCGGGCTTCCCAGTCATCCTACCCACTGCCAGCCACCCGCTAAACGGAAATGATCCCGACACAGAAGAGGACACTCTCGTGTTTCTCTATGCAGGACAAAGTACGTGTTTCTCTCAAAGTTGGCAGCGGTCATCGCAGGTGCCAACCTTCTGCAGGCTTGCCTCATAACAGGGGGCGCCCGGGGGCTCGGGCTTGAATTTGCTCGAGCTTTCGTCATTTCGTTCGTTGGATTCACTCTATGGCTGGTTGGGTGAGGGTAAACCAAGTGCGTGACGATTCTAGCGGGTGCACACAACTGGCGATCTTGGACCTCAAACAGGCCGACGCGGACTCTGCGGCTGGGGAACTTCTGGATTCCGCTCGGCAGAATGGGATTGACCCTATAGGGCTTGAGTTGATAGGCGTCGAGTGCGACGTCGTATCTGAGGGATCGGTGAAGAGCGCATTTGACCAGACAGCAAAGAGGTTTGGGAAGGTTGACGTCGTGGTCGCATCAGCTGGTCCGGATGTTGTCTGTATCACAGCGCCCCACGAACTCACTTCTCGAAAGGTATCGTGGAGAACTACCCCGCCCTCGAGTATGGTCAAAGAACCTTTTCCCTCTTTGACGAGGAGTTGAAAGTCGACCATCACATACAGATACCCCCTCGACCGCTTAAGAAACTCTTTGATGTCAACGTCCTTGGGGCCTACCTCACCGCTCGTGAAGCCGCCAAGATTATGATTCCCAATGGAGGGGGAAGTATCATACTTATCGCGAGTATGAGTGCATCGGTCAGCCTCATTCGCCCTCCCTGCCAGCATTGGCGCAGTTTTGTGTGACCACCATCCACCTAGATCGTCAACGTCCCGCAAGTACGCCGCAGCCACTTACATAACAACTCCACATGAGGCGATGAACGGCCGCAATCTTTCAGCCACAAACCCCATATAACGCGTCAAAAGCTGGTGCGCCTCCACGTAACTATTTCTGGGTGTCGTTACATTCACCTCTTGTGTAGCCGTTAGGCATATGGCTACTAGCTTGGCCGTTGAATGGGCCAAGACCGGGGTTCGCGTGAACTCCCTGAGGTAAGGACGAAATCCGACTCAATTCTCTAAACGTCTGACGGACGGAGCGCAACCCTAGCCCCGGTTATACTCTCACGAAACTCACGAAAACGATTCTGGATGGGGCGCCGGAGCTCAAGGAGACCTGGGAAAGGCTTACACCGATGGGAAGGGTACGTCCCGGTACCATTGGGGGTGTTTGCGCTCACGTGCGCTGCTCTAGTTGGCGACGCCCGAAGACTTGACTGTAAGTATGCGGGACTACGGCAAAGACGATCCCACGAAGTCACGCATTTCGTATTACAGGGTGCTATCGTTTTCCTGGCAAGTGACGCCTCAAAATTCATGACTGGGACCGACCTCCTCATCGATGGTGGCTACTGCGCCATATGAACTATGGTGACTGCCCGGTGCGCGATAGGTTAGGGAAAGAAGGACGAGCTGTATCCCCACTGTTAACCCCGATTTTGGATGACGGACGATCGATGATGGATGTTACACACCTTGCACCGAAAATGCTGGGCAGTGGCTTGCCCGGAAAACCCGGTCTCAAATATCGAAGCGTGCGATACCTTTGACGGTCGAGATCTGGAATTTGGGAATCGATGAGAGCAGTCGGGCACCGGCGCTGTGGACCCCGGGAAGGGGGGCGTTGCGGTACTCATAAATAAATTGAACTCCAAAGCCTGCGAGAACTTCCTCGTCGCATCACGGCCTGCAACAGAAGTGGTGAATAGGCCGGGTATACCGTCAAAAAACCGCAGAGGGGGATGGCAGGGTGTCCAAGTTCGGTTGCCCGATCAGATGCAGTCGGGCCGGTCCGAGGTTTCCGTCTTCCCCTCCTCCTGTCCGAACATCGATAATAGTCGAAACTCCGTCTGTCATGTCCATCATATCTCGGCTGGTGAGTCTGCGTCGCACTCCGTATACCGGTCGGTTCAAGAGGCAAAACTAGCCTTCCTTGACCGGCGAATCGTCATACAGCGACAAAACCACGACCAACTCTCCCTTCGCTTCTGGCCTCACAACTCCAAACGATGAAGAACCCCACCACAGTCTCTTCTCCCCAGCCATAGAAGACCAAACGCCGAAGCAGTCGGGTGGTTTTGAACCCCAGCGGCCATTCCAGAAGCATCCACGGAAGGGGCCGCTCTTCAAGGCCGTCTCCAAGGCGAGGGAGGCAGCCAAGTCTGTCTTCGAGACCCCGAAGAGACTCAAGAAGGTTCAGTGAATGCAGTCGTTTCCCGTCTTTTTCTTCTGAACCCCAGGCAGCGTCGGTCAATTGCCTTCCAGAGGGACGTTGCGGATCAGGAGGAACCCAAGGAGGCACCGGAAACTCCAAGCGATACCGTCCGTTCAAACTGAAAACATTTGCGCCTTCCCCGAGAGCTAATGACCCTTTGATATTGTTCACAGTTCTCCTACAACGTTAGAAAGTCGACTGAGGCGGTCCACCGTATGATCGTGGAATCACCCTCCACATCGTCCCCCGCGATGGTCCGTTACAGCGTCCCTCGAGTCACGCCATATTCCAAGCTAACCATGACCCCAGGTGTCGATGGGAAGCTTCGACTACCTCAAATCCACACCCACCCCCCACCTCTCCCGCCGTCCCACCCCGGCACATCAACACAGCCGTATCTTGCGTTCGGTGGGAGACGAATATACCCCCCAGTCATCTCCCTGGACCATCCAACGCCTGTTCCATATCTTCATTCTGGTTCTCTGCTTTCCATTCTGGACCTTTGCCGTTGGAGGCTGCATATTCCTATCTCCTGTGGCCCATCTGGACATCATAACCTTCAGCTCTGGATTCGTGCTTCCACCTCCCTCAGATATCGCGCGTTTCGGGTATTGGGCTGAGAACGCAATCCCCCATATGTGCACCTTCCTCGCCGGGTTGTGTTTCTTAATCTGGTGGAGACTAGACCTAGGATTCTCTGTTCTCGCGATCGTTCTGTATCTCTTCTGGCAAGCTTGGTCCGGTTTTGGGTTGGACAAGGACATACCTCTGGGTGAAGATGACCAACAAACCATCTACTTGGTTTCCATGGTGCATGCTCTGGGAGATGGGTACCGGTTTAGAGCTAGTGATGGGTCAGTCGTGGATCTCCCCCCTGGTATCGAGCTCAGTAGGGGGATGTTAGTCCGCAACTAAGACCAAACGCACTGCGGAGTTGCCTGTAGTACTATTCTCTCTGGATTAGGGATGTGATACACCAGAAAATCACAATGCATTACAACGATCCGAATACAGTGAGGAGTCCGTTCACAACGAAAGCTGTTCGGTCAAAAGTCTATGGGGCCGTTGGTACTTGTGACGTCAGTTGACGCAGGCGCGAATTTACAGGACCCCGTGGCGTATCCAAAATCGAGAAACTTCCGTCAGAACCGTGGTCTATTATATGGCGGACTGTAATAGGAAGGAACGACCGGCAAAGTTGAAATAAAAGGGCCGGATGGGGCAGGCCCGCCATACACATGAGATACCGCGCCAAAGGGATGGTGCTCACTATTGATATATGGTATAACATACGGAATGCGGTTAATGATCAGGCTACGTGGTGTTCGTGATGACTGTTACGGCGATGATATGCCATTATATCGACCGCCGCCTGTGCACACCCTCGGACCAACGCAAAGAGCGCGTATGTGGTATCTCACCCCAATCACGGGGATTCATTGGACAGCACGAAAAAACTCGAGTGGCCTCAAGCCATCTGAGCCGGAACAACAGCCAGAGTAATATCTTCTTCGGTAAGCAATACTGTCTCGTCATCGGACATTGGAGCGAACCGCACACTGTTCGAACGTTTTGGCGTGCGGCCCCACGGATTCGGAGTGTGTGTCGTACCCGTGAGTGACCAACCGACTTCTGAGTTGTTTGCCGCTCTTTTTAAAGAAAGCATCAGTCGGCCGATCATTATGGGGAGATACCTGTGGGTGGAGTTGCTTCGGTAAGTGTCTCCTAAGTGCGTCCACCAGATGATCAGTACACACACGTTATTCCCACTAAGTATCGTGTGAAGTTGTAAGTATATGTTCGTTGGTGGACTTCAAACCCAGCGCTTACATGGCAGGTAAGAGTTGAAGATTTGGCTGGAGAAATTTCAGCATTGCCCTAGCACGGAAAACGGAGACGGTTACCCTCGCCAATAGAAGCGTCATTTCAAGCACGAAATGAGACGTAAAGATAACCAGGAAGTACACAGTCGCGTCTTGAACGATCGTCCGCAAGATGCTTGGCATCTTGAAGTCCTTGAGTCTGGACTTTGCCGCGAGGACAACGATGATCAGAAACGCCAGAAAATCTATCGTTGTGTCGGTGACGGAGTTGAGGCAGAAGATGGAGTTTCGGAAAAAGCGAACCATAAAGGAGTGAGATGGCTGTGTAGACAATCTCTACCTTCCGATGTCTGGTGGAGACACATAGTTGGTATGCCGTAAGGTGGATAGGAGGGAGCTGTTGCGCTGTATTTTCAACGGGTAATGGCCATCAACACCGATCATTGCCGCCAAGAGCACAATGGCCCGCAGGTACAGACACGGTACCTGGAGTATTCGCGGCCAGTGTTGTCAGGTATATCCCCAGCGCAAGCTGAGGGATGGTTATACATGCGAAGAACCCTGTAATGATCGTGTTCTTCATCGTGATGGCGTAGATACTGTAGCCCCGTCGAGACGTAGGGGTATCAGATGGAGAATGACACACCAGGAGTGGAATCATTCCGTACCTTGTATTCAAAACGATCTGAGCGACCAAGGTGCACCAAACGAAGAAACCGATCTCGATGAACGCAGATTTCGTGCACCTTCCGGCATCAAATCAATCCGAAGATACAACAGGAATCGGGGACGTCGTGGGAAGCAGGTGTGAGCGTCCGTTGGCCAATGATCTGATATTTAGACCTACATCTACAAACGGGGCGAAAGTCGGTCAAGCGCGCCGACCAAGTCAAACTAGCACTAGAACACTCACCTCATAGGTGTAAGACCACGAGTGGTTCGCTGTGATGCAATGCCTTGAGTGGATAGACATTGGACGTTGTTTGGAACGCATACACACGAAAACCCACGCCATATACACTATCGGTAGATACCTGTTCTGCGCAGATGGTGAGTTCGGGGGTTAATTCAACTTGAGATGGGGCCACATGCGCACCAGGAGAAATATCGCGAATACTTCGCGTCACTAAATAGAGTGAACGGAGCGCTCGGAACCTGGGAAACGCACCCCATGACCTTTTCCCATTCCACGCATACCACACCTAGGGGAGGTCAACGGTGTACTTCTCACGCGGTAAAACACAGACCTCGTCCCGAAGGGTAAGAAAGTAGTCGTAGAACAGTAGTGTTGCAAGTGCCACCGCGTAGTACTGCGAGTCCAAGTTGGTTAAGGCCGAGGCGCGGACACAGCCTCAGAACCGCAGTTTACCTTTATCGAAGTGCTAACCCAGGCCGGGTCAGATGTCGCGGCCACGAAGGAGAGTCAAAGGAAGCGTACACGTCGTGTCCACCCTGAATGAGTTCGTCCAACACCACCGAGGACATTGAGGTTCTGGGCAGCCAGCAGGGCCAGGCAGAGACGGGGACCTTTCGTAAGATCCAAGTGTTAACCAGGTGCCCCCCATCAACTTTGTACGTGTTTGATTGATTGGAGGGCACTCACGGTGTCGCCGCCCCTCCGTGGGCTCCCTGGTGGAAAACCTCCACCGCACTCTCATCGATCGGACCATCTGTTTGGCATCTGTGGGTGTAAGGTTTGGCTTCGAGCAACGATTATCATCGCCACTTTCTGTTGGGGTGACACCCACAATTATCACATTATGTATCGTGCCGTGTGCCAGGGCAGCGCCAGAACAGATTCTCCGGTGGGTCTCGCCCGAGAGGTCTGAGTCCGTGGTTTTGGGAACCGAAAATCCGCCGTGCTCGACTTTCGCGCCCAGAATTCGAAGTCCGCCGATAACGAGAACCACCCCTCGGAGCGGTTTGTGGGCCTCACTCAGAATGATAACGCCCGCGTTTGTTATGTATCGGCCGTGGGTTTGCAGAGCATTCCACGTCACTACCCCACCCATCAGCGGAGGCATTGGTTCTAAGCATAGAAAATCGAGCACAACCCAAACGACTGCATTTCGTTGGATGAAATGACATTGTGTTTCAGGTGTACAGCTTGAACAACGTGAAACCAAAATGGAAGGGAACGAAACTGTGCGGTGCCACCAAGAAGAGACCATGGCTGTTACACAAAGTGAGGGACATCATCAAACAGGGGTGTTGGCCCCACCGCCTTCGCTCGTGTCATCGACTTTCCTCGCTTGTTTCGCCCAACGCAACCCACAGGCGTTGCAAAGCGTCTTGGGTCCGAGCGGACCCTAAATGGGGAATTCCATCGGATAATCAAGCAACAACTCGAAGTGAACACGAACCTTCCTCCATTCTGGCGAGTCTGTCCTCCCGCACGTCACACAAACGCGTTGCGAGGTCGACGGGACTTGTTTCTTGGTCTAGAACACATGATGTCAGGTATCCGTCGCGGTGCAACTGGGACCGAACACTGAACACGGCGTACTTTTTTCTTGGCGGGTTCGTCCTGTTCGCCCTCCTGGAAACCGGTGGCATCGAGGTTTCGCGTTACAGGACTTGCGTTCGTCGCCGTCGGCTCCGTGTGATCTAGAACCGTTTGTGGCTGGTGGTCGACGGCCTGCTGTAGTTGCACTTGGAAGGATGACGTAGCGGGTGACGGATTGCTTCCGAATTCTGATGGGAGTGTTGAGACCGCAGATGTGGGAACCATCGACGTTGAAGGAGTCTGGATGAATGGTGCTTTTTGCGCTCTGAGTTCGTGTATGCGATGTTGTAACCGCTGGTTCTCCATCTTCAGCTCGAGGAATGTGTTTAGCCTCGATGCCATGCTGCACATGAGTGGAAGTGGCAGAGTATGAATGGTGCGCTCACATGGCCGTATTCCTGCTTGGGTACGTCTTCGCGGTGGCAAAGAAGCACTTGCATGATTCGTCGCCCTCTATGAAATGGGGGTACCCGATAATTTCGAACAACACCTCCGCTGCCCTTGGCACAGCCCCAGAGGTGTTGGAGGGTGGCGACGAAGCATCGGGTTTTGCTTGCAGCCTAACGTAGGATTGCATATCGCAGTTGTCCCTGATTGATTGTTCAAAGTTTTTCTTGAAGTTTTCGCGGTCGTCGACTGGGGGACGATCCGACGGCGAATTACAGAGGGATAAGACGCTCGGCCGGTTGAATCCACGTACCATTCACGAGGTCAAGAAATTCGGTATCAATCAGATCCTCGTCCCTCCATCCGAGAAGTTCCTTGACGGCTGCGCTGCAATAGAGGATCTGGCATCGGGTTGAGAGGATGAGGATGATGGCCTCGGTCAATTCGGTGATAAGGAGGTCGGCCCAACGCTTTCGCTTGGTGAACTCGAAGGTAGGCGAAGTAGAAGAGGAGGGCGGGTAGAGTTGGGAAGACGTCTGTGCCTGCATGAATATCGTGGGTAGGGACAAGGATTTAGGTTGGCCTTCATTATTGGACAAATTGATCACTCCATGTCACCGATTTGATTTCCCACGGCTGCTCATCCTCGGATCGATACGCGCAAGTATGACGTGGATCTCGCTCTGGACGATAGCCGGGGGTGCTCCGTATCCCCTTACCCGGAAGTGAGGTGCAGCTGAGTGTTTCGTTCCAGATCGGTGACCACAGAACCATTGACACTGGCAATCTTGTTCGAACGGGAGCTGCATGAGATGTACAGGGGACAGTAACGACAATAATTATCGTGAAAGAGGATGAGGTAAGAACGGTCTGAGTTTAATGGCCCCATCTCACTCCGATGCAAGTCCAGCTGGAGGAGCCGGGCCCGCGAACCATGGGTGATCCAGAAGGTCTGACACGCTCGGTCGCCGTTGCGGATCAAGTACGAGGATCCGTTGAAGTACCTTGGCCAACCCGGGTGCATCGTCGACCTCTGATATTGACCGGACATTCTGTTCGAAGGAGGTGTCTCGAGCGCCAGTGGCATATGATGTACCTGTGGACTCCATCAAAAAGAAGGAACCATCCGCCAGCGAGTGTACATACCTAGTGAGCCCACCCATTCCTCTGGAAGTGGTCCGAGGAGGGTCATCAGTTCGCGCAGTGCCCTCGCTTCATCGCGTGTATACCAGCCTATCAGAGAATCTGATGTGGCCAGCTCATATAACTTCTTGTAGAGTCAGTCTCGCACGGAAGTATCAACCTCGCAGAAACGTACCAGACACCCCATCGACCAAACGTCCACCTGCATCCCGAATTCAATCCTGCGGAGCGTCGAGAGTTGGTTGAAGATCGCCTCCGGCGCCCGAACTTGTAACGGAATGCGCAAGTTTCGGGGCGCTTCGGCACTGAAAAAGGCTACGGGACCTCAAGACTCGGCAGCACGATCGAGACACCCACAACGTACCTTCTCCCAAGTCGATTATCTTTATGCGGAGGTCGTCTTCTTTCACACACTCTACCAGACTCCCGGGCATGACCAGGTATTTTGGATGCGAATTTGTCTGGTGCAGTTGGTCTCTAGTGATCACTGGTGTACATCGCGGCACGCCCAGGGACATCATCGCATGTTCCTCGGGTTTTCCGTCAAGATCTGTGATCTCGAATGCGATATTGCCTTTGTGCAGATCTGGATTCCACCCGTGAGCTCTTGGTCGATTTACAGAACGGTTTTACTGACCCGCGTGAACGACCCCGCAATCGTGGAAAAAGGAGGTTCCGAGAGCGACTTGACGCATGAGGGATTTAATCGCCTGTTGTATTATGGTTGGTTCTTCGTTGAACATGGCCTCAAGGTGAGGCCCAACGACTTGCAACACCAACACATCGTGTTCTCCGTTTGCGCCCTGCACCTTAAAATGGTCCAGGAGGGCGAGGACGCGATCAGATCCGGGATGTGTCCCTGATTTGGAGGCTAGATGACGATGAATCTTGATCTCGGAGTTCCTCCCGGTAAGTTCAGCGACAGTGAACTTGAGGGCGACATATCGGCTAACGGGGGTATTGTCAGCAGCTGGGGTTATTGTGACGGGGAATTGTCGCGAATCAATATTCGTGACCTGATAACTCACGTCTGAGCGGTCGACTGGAGGTCTCGTGCGAGCCAAACGGTGGAATAGGTTCCGAATCCAAGCTTATGGATTACCCTGTACCTCCGACAGTAAACGTCCCCGAGGTGTACCGGATGGTATCCCCCAGGTCGATATCCATGTGGGGGCTCCACTTCTGGGCCAGCGAAGTAAAAGTCATGGGGTGTGAGGGGTTCCATCAAGACTCCGGGATGGTATGTGCGCCCGTGAAAAAGCGGTGAGCAAGTGAAGATGATCTTTCACAGGTTTCCTAAAGAAATCCCCCGGGCGTGCTGGAGGGGACGTGTACCACGCGCGGTAGACGCGAGAGTCTGAGAGAGACCGGAGGCCAGTCGAGGAAAACGGTAGTTGAACGATTTGCCGTTTACCGTCTCGTACCTATTGATTGGCGTGGGGACAAGAGGCCAACAACAGATGCCCGCACTTTATACACTCCCACTTGCAGTTTTCACTGACGCAAACCGAGCGCATTGGAACCACCCTTACGCACGACGAACCCCCACCATCCGGCTCTCGGCAGGCTGTTCGTCTCTCTCACTCGTGGCTCAGGGGCTCATTAATCGTCTGGTGACTTTGGTTCTTCCTCGTGCGGCCTCCCATACAATCACCCCCCCCCATGTCAGTGAGGGTAACTCGAACCGCGTTTGCTCACCTTCGTGTGATGAGTGGAGTTGCGGTCTGGGAGCGAAGATCCCAATGCCTGACGTTCCGTCAGGGACGGACGTGTTTCATGATCGTCACCCTCTTGTCCCTGAGACTTGCCCCAGGCGTGTCGGATCGCAGGCTTTCCGACACTACCGCTGGGTCGAGAACGGGTCTGACGGTTCGTCGTTGACATTGCCACTGGAATGGACTAGATGCTATGCGTGTCTGCCCTCGTTGGTTGTTGCTACTTAAATCGGTTGGAATGACCAGGGGTTACCTCACGTCCCGCCCTCTTCCCCCCCAGCCCCAGCTGATTTTTCCCTCAGTCTCTTCAGAAACGCCCCCAAATCCATGGTTGCAACGACCCCGACGTGTGGCTGGGTTAACCTCCCGAAATGTAAACGACGTTGCTGGTTCGCCCACCTCCCCGCCCCCGAAGAGATCCGAAATTACGTCGCGATTATGGACGACTTTGGCGTTGACCTCGAAAAGCGTGGTCATAGATTCCAGCACCTCATGATGTGGTAAGCCCACACAATGTTTCATCTCAATCAACCTCGTTATTCGGTGCTCAAAATTCCCCGGTCCATGCTTTGTAGGGAGCTAGGTCATAAAACCACGAAGGGATCAACACCCTTCACCACTGCCGACACAACATATCACATCACAGCCCTGGCATCTGCTGATATGACAGCAGGCCGGTTCAGGGCGTTCGCTGCCCATATCTACGTCAGTGGAGCCATCCCGCGAGCCAAGTACTCCCGCTTCTCCTCGACGTACACCGTCATCAGGCGGGGTAGTCGAGAGAAGAGGGTTGTAGATACGTCCAAACCTCTACCGTTTGTGACGCCTTATCACCGGGTTTCACTGCCCCGGGTGTGCTGACTCCAACCTTCTCCCGTTTTCGGTAAGCCCGTCGCACATTCTCCTCTTGGCAAGCCCATCTAAACCGTCGTTGTAGATTCACGGGGTGTTCTCCCTTCATTTATCACGTACACTTGCCGTCACCGCTGTCTCTTCCCCGCATCCCACTTTATTTATGTTTCGAGTTCACCATCACACCGCGCGGTACTCCTTAATATCCCCGCCTTCTACTGATCCATGCAGTCGATGACCAGATGGGCAGACTCTTACGTATATACTTTATCCATTTCTTTCCCTTTCGGTGCCGGCATATTAGGTTGGAATAGATTTGTTGCATATTCTGAATCGGATTAGGTATATCCAGCGCGGGGGATTTTGAGTTCTCACGGAAGGGGTAACGTTAGATGGGGGACGAGCCAGCGAGTAGTACAAGCAACGTCACTAAGAGGGCCTACGATAGCGGACGCATGTGGGGCACGAAACTACCAAGTCGACTACATGCGCCGTGTTGGTGAGTCGAACTACGGGAGAAAAAACATCATCGCCGACTCTTTCGTTTCGGTCTCTCTTCCTTCTGCTCCTCCTCACCGTCCTCGCCTTCGTCCTCTGCGACCTTCCCTCTCAACCTCCTCTTGGGAACGAGTTCCTCCTCCCCCTCCTCGTCCACTTCCATGCTCTCATCCCGCGCTTTCACCTTTCCTTTTGCTTTGGCACTCGCCTTCCCTTTGGCTGTTGCCTTCCCCTTCCCCTTCTTCTGCGTCTGGGTCTGCGAGGGCTGGGTGCCACCTCCCGCTTCGGCGTCATCCCCGTCCTCATCTTGATACACCACCTCATCCTCGTCCTCATCTTCATCGTCGTCTGACCTCCTCCGGACCCTCGCATGTTTGTCTTGACCCTCCACGAACGCCCCTTCCCCAACCTTCTTTAATTTAGCCTCCGAGTCCCCGTTCCAAGATGTGTCACACACAGGACAAGTCTGTCTGGCCCGCTTATACGCAGCGTAGCAGTGGCTGTGAAGCGTGCCCTCGCAATTGCGGGTATAACACTTGACCCCACGGAAGACCATCTCGTGACATACGGTGCAATGCAGGATATCGTTCGGGAAGGTGTTTACAATGTAGGTTTGGAGTTCCACCGTGGACCGAGTCGTTAGGGAGTACCTCCCCTTCCTGTGTATAAAACGTGAGCGTCGTGGCCAGAAGGATCACTGCGATGAGTTGAAGTACGAACTTGCTCTTGTGTAACCATCCTCGAGCGACGAAAGTGTCCAACACGCGCTCCGCATGGGTCTTTGTGAAAGTGGATTTGAGAGACTGGGTTTCACGAAGGGCCGCCATCGACGAAAGGCAGTAGGACGAATTTGGTGCCGTGACGATCATTTCGACCTAGAATCGCGATGACGCGTAAACGGGAGGTCGAGAAGGGACAACGATGAGGACCCACGAGAACTTTGAAATAGGCCGACTCTGCAGGCGAATAATCTGAGGCTACTTGCGCGATGTCGTCACCCTTCCGGTTCGCCTGCGTGAACACGTTAGCCCCTTATGGGAGGAAAAAACGCGAATGACGGCACGAACGCACCAATATGTATACTTGGTTCCCAGTGAGCCCATCCACGAAAGGCACAATCTCCAAATCTAGTTTATCCAAAGACGAGCTGAGATCGATTACGAACGCGTTGAGGGAATCGTCGCTATCCGGGATCTGGATATCTAGGTCCTCATTGGCGACTGCAGGGCGTCAAGCCTTCAGGTCCCATCCACCCATGAGTAGGGCGTGAGGACGGACCTTTGACGGCTTCCACGCACTTTCTCAGGAGCACCCTGGCGAGAGTTTTTGTTACGACCCTCCTGGAGATGAGGGCCTGTAGGAAGAGCCGCTGGACATCTTCGGCGGACGCCATGATGGGGGTGATTAGCAGAGAGACACGCGACGCGGCTTGGCTGCAGATCGCACCGTGTTGGTCGCGTGATGGGTCAGTACTTCAGTACTTCAGTGGCTGAGCGGGTCTGCACTTCGAACTTCGATTGTCGGCGTCGTTATCAGAATGGGGACCGATTGTGGTAGTATGAGGACCGAGAAGGTGAAAAGAAAAAAGTACAAGGATAACACCCTAATAGCGATGTAGAACGGGTGGTTGCTTTCGCCTACGGCTTTGGCACCCTCAACGTTTTGCTAACCATCGCCGCCGCCCAAGCCGCAAAAATGAAACTAACGACGTGCATGTCCCCGTCCCCACCTGATTTTCCTAAGAGGGTGACCTGACCGAGCGGGATTCCTTGAGTGTCGGCCGTCCATCCCATCCACTGCCAATGAGATAACATGGCGACGAGGACGAGGGAGGACGGGATGGGAAGTCCTTCGAAGTAGTTTGACTTTCCCGAGGCATTTTTTGGGATGAGGGCGACGGTGGCGTTGAACCTCGCGAGTCGTGCGAGACCGCAGCAGACGAAACCTGTCAGCACGACGGTGTCCAACCACGTCCGCAACCCAATTACGAAGGCTAACACGCTAGGCGCGACCCCGAAGGATATCTAAAAGGCAAGCGAATGAGTGGAAGATGACATCACGAGAGGGCGTACGCACCAGATCTGCAAGGCTATCCAGTTCCTGACCCAACATGCTGCTCGCCTTTCTCCACCGCGCAATCTTCCCGTCAAACAAGTCAAACATACATCCTGCGAGTGGAAGCCAGAGAGCGGTCCACAGATAGTTTGGGTCTTTTGTCACGAGATACCTGGCCGAAGAGAAGATGGAGAATGCGCCGCAGACGCCATTCATGATCGTTACGAGGTCTGCGAGGTGAAAATTCCTATTCAGACAGAGTCAACACTCGTCAGCAAAGGTCCCGGACCACGTTTTGTGAGGTCTCGTGCAGCGTCGTCGACGAACCTGACGAGGGAGAAGTGGCCGTCGGTGTCGTTGTATTGCCGTAGGGCATGAACTTTCGCCTCATCCATCGTAGGCCCTTTATCCAAGCCCGGACTCTTTCGTTGCTGAGGCATCCCGCGTATGGTCGTAAAGGATACAAAGATGAAGGTGGTAGGTAGAGGAACAGCACGGTGAGGATGTACCCCGATCACGACCCCACCCTAACCCTCGGCCATTACCACATCCTCACCATTCTCCTCCTTTGTCCGAGCCTTCTCCAACTCCCGACTCTTTGATGCGTACAGGTTTGGGTGCGTAACGCTCTCCCCATCTAATCCCGCCCCCTTCTTTACCCCATGTGAAATCTCCCAGACCCGCGTACATGCAACGTGATAGTGCTGGCCTTTGACGAGATACGAAATTTCGCCCAGGTCCTGCGATCCCACGTTGTACATTGACATTAACGCCGTCTGCAGGTTCTCTGGCGCGAATGTTACGAAGGGACACCCGTGGCATTCCATGTCCTTTTGCCCCCGCTCCATGATGATCTGCATGCACCTGTGCACAGCCACAAGCCGTCGTCAGCCGGCAAGTTCAAATTGCCCAACGAGTACCACTCACGTTTTGGCCGGGTAGTTGGCACGTTTCCCTTCAAGTCCAAACGAGTGCCGGATATTATACTTGTACTCCTTGTTGAACTTGTCGTCCGTAGCCTTGCTGAAGGACTTGCGCCAAAATACCAGTGCCTCTTCAATCGGCAAACCAAGGACCTGGGTAACATACCTCGTCAACCCTGATCTGACCACGGTCGATTCGTCACGTACCTTGAGGAAGAGGCCATACTCCAACCGGCTGAAATGTGGTAGGTGCTTCCGTTTGCGTAATTCCTCATGTTGGTATCGCATACAGAGTGGGAAATGCTTGCGGGCCATCTCGTCGATCATATCCGCCGTCACTCCACCAGCGGTGGTCGCAGTCGAGGAACCCCAGTCGAAGTTTGCCCCGGATAAAAAGCCTTGGGATAAGTTATTCAGCAATGGGACGATTCGCGTGTCTTCGTCCAGCCGTGGCAGAGCTTTCGCTGTGGCCTAGAAGTGACTTGAAAAACCCGCGCCGATATGAGGGAATGTGTCAAACCTCTAGCGCACGTTCCAAGGTCGCTTGGAACTCATGGAACACGAGTGCCGATTGTTCAGTTGCTGGCACGTACGCCCAACCTCCCTTCAGAACCACCTTCCGCTTCTCCACCAGGGCCGGAATGCGCGTCCATCTGACCTGAATACCCACCGATCAGTCATGGCGAGAACGCGTTCAAGAAGTTAGCAGACCTTGAGAAACCCGTTGAAATCAGTATTCCCCTCCGAGCCTCCGATGAGTATGTTGAGCTGATCCTTCATTGAGACCCCCTCCTCGTACGTTATCTGTGCGTCCGTTGGGTTAATGGCTCATTCTCATGGAGTGAGCCTGACAGACCCCGGACCAATCGAACTTCATGGATTTCAGGAACTGCTGTCGCTCCTGCGTGTCGTCCGCATCGTATCGCACACGGAACAACGCGGTCTCGGCCTTGACAAACCGTTTTCTGAGCTCCTCGCTGTGGGGTTCAAAAGACCAAGAGCCCTTCAGTATCCGGCGCCACCCAGAAACAGGAACCATCCACTTACGACCGACAGAACGCCAACCTCAAGACGAAATGGCCAACATGGTCCTTTCGCCTCTGCTCGTCTAGTTCGACGGTTTTGGCGGTATTGTTACTGAGCGGGACGTACTTCCCGCACTGATCACCCACGACTCTCTTCAGTTCTTCCAGCGGTCGGTTCCGGGCCCAGGAGGATTCGATTTCTCCCAGCACTCGCAATCTGTCGATAGCAAACAATTCGAACTCTTCGATCGTAACGTCGCCCACAGGCGGTCTCTCGTAACTGGGGGTTGCAGATGCCCGGAGTGTGGACACGGATAAGCAGAAGGCTTCTGTCGGGAAGATCGAAAGACGGCTCACAAGTTGAGGCGGAATGGGTGCTTGAGTGTAGAGTGTCTCGAGACTTCGCCCGTGCTCGGTCCAGCATCGTCCCTAACACTGGTTTTGTACATCGTCGGGATGGATGAAACGCGTGGTGTCACGCGTTTGTCACAGCACACGCGACAACTATATGAGCCTCAGCCCGATCTAAAATATTTCGAGGTAACGCCAGATGAAAAAAGCTACAAAAAGAGCGATAGACAATCGACGACTATTGAAAACGAAACGAAACTGTGTTCATGGCCTCGGGATCTTTCCCTTCTTTGGGGAATGTCGTTGTAGCTCAACCAAACTCTTTGCGGCGTTTCCCTCCTCAAACAGCTCGTCCATAAATCTATCCGAAAACGGCCCATCCCAGGGAGTCACGCCGGACGCAGTCTCGTACGCAGCTTGGTACCGGTGATGGGAGAGGAGGTAGAGATCTACAAGTTGTTCCATATGCAACAAGCGAGCCTCCACATCGTCGGCGGTCGAGGCTTGACGGAGATCAAAAGACGTTGGGTAGGGAGCTGGAGGAACCCGGGAGGCGACGATCCTTGCATCGAGCCCTCGTTGTGTATCGATTCCATCGAGTAGATTCGGGACCTCTGCAGCTGGGGTGATGGGCAAAGAATTTGTCCCTGAGGATCTGGAGGTCGAACGAGACCCAAGAGTAGAAGCAAATGGAGTCGAAACGAGGGAGGAAGTAGTACTGGTCCGTTGGTGGGAAGGGTATTGGAGTTGGAAGGGGAGAGCCTCGAGATGAGCCGTATGCGACTGAATTTCGTTGTCGGCGCATTTTTGCAGGATATCCTCGAAGGCTTTTCGTTCCTCCTCTGAGCCTGGGTCCTGGCAAAGACTTCTTGCAGCGGCCCCAAGGGCGCTTAGAAAGAAAGAGGAACGTGAGCCAGGCAAACAGGTGGTGGGTTTCGGACGGACTCACGTTCTCCTCATCGAACCATGGTTCAACCCGTCGGCAATCGCATCTGACCACTTCGAGCGCAACTCAACCCTAGCGATCTCCCGAGTGATCTCTAGTTTGCTTGCTCTCCGGGGTAAAGTACTGAAGGCCGGGGTAGCTGGAAGCATTGTAGTTTGGCGCTTCGTTGCCACGGCTTGGTCCAGGGGGCTTGCCAAGTTCCCCACAGAGGGATTACCTGTCGGGAAGCCCATTGCTAGGTAACTCTCCAGGGGTAGCTGAGCGCATTGAGAAACAGCCTGAAGGAGTTGTGTGTCCGGACGGTGACATCGGGCAGCCTCGGCTTCATCCGCTTCCAGTGGGGCAGGGTGTTCCCAGGCAGGGGCGCCCGATAAAGGTTCCACAAGCAGACCTAGTCCTTCCTCCCCGACGTGGTCCCGTGTTTTCGCCTGGGGTTTGCGAGGGCCAGTCGGAATACCTTCCATGTAGAAGCAAAACAATCCGTTCTTGCGGCATCGAGTACAAGATGGAAGATCCCTCGAGCATCGTCCCCTCTCAGCGACACAGTTCTCGCAGCGGCTGGGAGACTTCTCCCAAGACAGGGGCCAATCGTGCGAGACAGAGGGGGAGACCTGATCAGTTGCGGGGAAAACGCCAGAGGCCAGATTTGCTGACTGCGAGCTGTAGGGGTCAGCCGTCCAAGAGGGTCCTTCGCGTTCAAGTCTAAGAGCTCCTATCGTCTGGTCTGAACCGGAGAGTGAAGGTTGGGGAACATCGAGGAGCGTTTCAATCTGGTCGGTCGCTGCTTCAAGCCAATCTTGTATTCGCCCTGGGCAAGATAGGATAGTACGCTCCGTATCCATCGGATAGGCGGGGTGGATGGGAGGAGTGAAAAGGTGAGATCAACTTGATCGGGAGGGACGGAGCGAATTGCAATCCGATTGGCGCTTCTGACCGGAACCGTTGCGAATTTACAATTCGACCACCATGTGGCATCTGTATCAGACAAGGGGTTGGCCTTTCTCTTGACCCATGAATATCCACCCTTGAGGAGTTCTTTACAGGACCGATTTTGACCCAACGAACGCCGTCCCGCTTTTACTGCGGGATTAACGAGTTCTGGGTTGTAGTACCTGCTCAGCAGTCGGTCAACCCAGATCAAGTAGATACTCCGCTGCATTTTCGCGGTGGGTGGGAACCACGTTGGGAAACGTGGGCAGGCAGCACGTCAATAATCTGCGCAAAGCAAGCTCCCGCACCTCCAGGAATGACCGTCTAGCCCGTGGGGGGGGGGATCAGTGGGCTTGGTGTGATCTCCGGCTGTTACTGCGAACTACACATGAACCAGAAGGCACTTTTGTTCGTGGCCCCATCCAAGGAAAGTGGAAAACGATTCCGACGATACGCCTCGTGGGTGGGTACGTATCGGCAAAGGAGGCTCACGAAGACCCCAGTCAACTTCCACGTGAGTCCAACCACCATCGGCTCATTAAGAGTCCGAAACTGGGCAGGAGGGACGTCTCATGGGATCGAATCAGGATGCCCAAGGCCAACGGCGTCTAGGCGGACGCGACAGTCGTCGAAAAACCGATGCAGTTTCACCTCTCGACCGAGCCCAAGTTTGGGAGCTGACCAGGAGTGACCGATCTGGAAGTAACCATCGGAAATAACGAGCATCTAGGGCTTGGGTTCCGACTCAATCCCATTGTGGGCACCTCATCGGTGGTGGCCTTGGAGCGACCTGGTATCTGGTAACTGGGACTCTTCGTGGGGCGGGGGTCGAACTGGTATGAGACTCGGATCCGGCGCTAAATTACGTTGAGTGCATGCGGCTACGGATCACCGGCAACTCTCCGAAGGGGGAACAGTTGTTCCTGCCCTTCGAGGTTGCCCTCGCGTAGTTGCGTGGGGCCTGGGTGGCGTTTGCGCATGCAACGTCCACGCGGTGCGACTCGGGACTGAGTCGGAAAAGTGAGGAATGTGAAGGTAGCGGTTGTAACCAGCGTGTGTACGGGCACAGCCGAGACCCTTGTGATTGCTACGACAAGGCTAGGCACAACCCCAGAGGAGGTGATTGCGTCGAACGATGCCAACCTGGACAACCTGAACGTCAGCACTCCAGGCGATCAAGGCCACGGATTCACGCAATGAGTTGGATCACGTACTGCCATGAGGCATGACTAGTGACTGCTTCATCAACGCGAGGATCAACCTGCATAAGCTTACTTAGGGTTTTCTCCCCACCCCCAAAGATGGATAAAGGTTTGATCCGTACGCACGGGAAGGCCGGTATACCCGATTTAGCGCGCTTACCAGAGGGGCCACAGCTGAAGAGGACGCACTCAGTAGGAAGGGAAACGTGTGATTACGAGTAGCTAAGACGTGAGTTTGCGCGATCCAGTGGGAGAAGGAACGGGTATGCGGTGAAAAAAGAACTGGATCGACATTAAGGGAGGCTAGTACCACGGACCAGGTTAACACAATGAAGAGTGAGTAGAGAGAAAGCGGGACTACACAGAAAAGCAATGGACGAAACCAAGATCCGGGTCGTAACGTAGATGAGGAAACGAAATGACAACATGAACTGCTATGCAAGGGTTCCCACGGCATGATCATGACAAGTGGCGAAAGGTGAGGGATGGCATGGGAAACTATTCATAACGAGTCGTCGCGACCGCACTCGGCTGCTCAGGCGGCAGCGATAACAGGGGCGGGGGCGGCATCGATGATCTTGGGGGGCTCGTTCGCCTCCGTAGTCTCCTCCTTCTTGGGTACCTCGGCCGTAGCGGGAGTAGAATCGGCAGCGGGATTCTCAAGGGGGGCGACGGGGGTGGGCTCCTCAATCTTTGGGGGAGCCTCGTCAACCTTGACGGGAGTGTTGACCTCCTTGGACTTGGTGGTTTTGAACAAGTCGCCGACGCGAGCTGACAAGCGGCGACCAATCTTGAGAGGAGACCTAGAGCCCTTCTCCTCTTTCTCTTCTTTCTTGTCATCACCCTTCTTGGGCTCCTCAGCGGTGGTCTCGGGGACCGGAGCCTCGGACTCGGCAGGAGCAGGAGTCTCGGTCTCCTTGACCGGCGAAGCGGGAGCTGGAGCCTCCTCGACGGCGGGCTCGGGAGCGGGGGGCTCTTCCGGTTTGGGATCAGCGGGGGCGGATTCCTCAACAGGAGCGGCCGGTTCCTCGGAGGCGGGAGCAGGCGCCTGAAGTGGCAAAGCACAATCAGCCCATCAAAACGAATGGAGATACGGAAACCGACAAACCTCGTCCTTCTTCTTGTCCTTCTTGGGGAGCTTCTCCTTCACCTTCTTCTCGACCTTGGCCTTGTCGCCCTTGAAAGGTCCCAGAAGTCTGGAGAGGAAGGTTGGGCTCTTGGGCCTGTCTTCCTTCTTGGCGGGAGTGGCGGCCTAAAAAGGGAATAAGCGACAATCACGCGTTGAACGAGATGGCGACTTGCAGACTTGTCACCCTCTTTGACGTCCTCCTTGGCGGGCTCGCCAGCAGGGGTGGCCTCAGTGGCCGAGGGCTCAGCGGTTTGGTCAGTGACCGCAGGAGTCTAAGTGAGTAATGACACGTGAATGAGGCGAAAGGATGAATGAGTGGTATGGACGTACCTCGGTCTTGGCAGGCTCTTCAACCTTGACGTCTTCTTTGGGCGCGTCCTAAAAAAGGACAAGGGTTAGTTAGAATTGAAAGACGCCAAAGATACATGGTGGGACGACGAACTGGAGCGGGAGCAGGGGTGTCGGTTGAAGGCTCGACGGTGGGGGTAACCTCGGTTGGCTTGTCCTCGGGCTTGGGAACGGCGGCGGTGGTGGTTGGCTCAGACATTACGCTGTGGGAGAGGGGAAGTTGAAGACGGTGGAAGCGAGGACGGCAGGTTAAGGGGGGCTTACGCGTATGGGTATTAAAAACAAAGAGAGAGGGGGAAAGGTTGCCGCAGAGGAGAGAGACAGGGAGAGGATAACAAAGAAGAAACCACTTGGGCTCGAGGGAGAGGACGGTTGAAGTGGATGGACGAGAGAGAAGTGGTAAGGGGCCCAGAAATGGCCTAAACTCCCTTATTTATCCTGTTTGCGTAACACAAACAAAGACCCCAAAACCCTGATTATCTAATTATTTACCACCTCCCTGCTTTTTCCCACGTTTACTCCCACCGTCATACTACGTCACGCGACAGACGGTGGAGACTACAAAGGGCGGAGGTGGATCGTGCACATACCGTAGATACCTCTTGTACCGATACCACCACCAGGATAATGTTACCCCATCTTCTTGCGGTTTTCGCCGCCTTTCTCGCCACCCTTCTCCTCCTTCTCGTCTCTCTCTCGGTACCTATAATCAAGTCCCTCGACCTCTTCGATCTCAGCATCAGTGCCAGAGACGGCACCCTCATAAACTCAGGCATCGACGCTGTGGTCAAGTTCGGCGTCTGGGGGTACTGTCGTTCAGCCATCGAGGTCTCGTAAGTCCGCACCGTGTACATATATTTACCCATGAAGTTCGCGTTTCTCACCCAGGCCCGCTCATTGTTAGCTTCTTTGGAACAGGCACCCAGGCGGATCCATCCTGTTCCGCTCCCAAACTTGGTTATCAATTCGATTCCGCCACCGCGCACGCTCTGTACGTCTGACACCTTCCTTCCGCTGCCGGACCCAGAACTGACGTATCTTCTGCACCAAAGTCAACTTGATGATCTCACTAACATCGTATCAAAGGCGTTGACCGTCGCCCTTGTCCTGCACCCCGTTGCGTGCGCCCTCGCCTTTATCTCTCTGGTTATTACCGTTTTCGCCCTTCTCCGCCGACGGCGTCACTTCCAACTGCATGGAACCGAAAGCGATGGTCGATCTCGCTTCACCCCGATCATCAGCTTCGCAATCATCCTGCTAGCTGCTCTCTTCACCACGATAGTCTTCATTGTTGACGTTGTCTTGGTAGCAGTCGCTCGCAGTAAGATACGCGACGCCCTGGGTGACAACCAATTTGTCCACCTCACTTGGGGAAGTGCTGTAAGTCCAGGCCGTCCCCTCCATCACCCAGAACACCTCTGAATTGACGCCCATTCTCCGATGTATCACCCTCCCGCCCCTTGTGTTTGCGGTGGTCTAGGTCTGGATGACTCTAGTGGCGGCCCTCGCACTCTGGTTCGCGCTCTTCGCTACCACTTGTCCCTCATGCGGGAGCCGACTCCGACATCGGTTCGTGGCTCCAATCGCTTGCCCTGACTACTCCCCCTTGCTTCTTTTTCGCGTGACACTGACGCTTCCTTCTTCTGAACAGGAAGCGAACCTACTGAGCCGTTCGTAGCACCATCGAGCGACTGATGGCTGATGGACGTTGGCTGGTTGATACGATGACCAGTTGTTCTGATGTATAAGACTGCCCCTATCTAGCCCTTCCCACTTTGGGAGCGTGTGTATGAATAGAGAAACGGAAGTACGTGCGCGCACTGTCAGGAGGCCTCCTCCTGACCGCGGTCTCGTGAACTCATGTTAAGTTTATGAGCCGTTCGTCCAATCTCAACGGGTCCCCGCCCGTGGATCCTCTCGGCTCTTGGCTCATCTGACACCATATCCTATCGTCGGCTTTACATCATCAATTCCGATCCCCAGCAAGACCGCAACGGAACAACGGCTCAGCTTCCTCGTCGATAACCAGACAGGGTGGATGTTTGCCGCCGCTGCGTGTATAATTAACCGGGGGACGGTCACCGCGTTTGGTTAGATATCCGGTTCTAACTTTGTACGAGCTTCACCCGCAGACTACGGACGAGCCAGCTGTCTCCAGTCCCGAACCACATAGCTCGTTCTCGTCGGCCCCTGGACCGCCGATCCGACCTATTACGGCCTCAGCGCCCTCTTACGTAGAGGGGAACATAGCTAACCGTGACCGATCCGATGGCATTCGACCAGGTCATAATCTAGCGTATCATGGATTCTTGTTCCCGGAACTCCGAGAATTCGGACGGGGGACACTTTAGCGCAAGATGAGGCACGTTCGATCCAGCAATAAGCACCACAGCAAACTCACCGCCCAAAGAAACAAACGGTCGTTCTGACAGTCATGTAGTCTGCGCAAAGTCATTGGAACTAAGCGGGGGCCAGGAATGTACCCAGTTCCAGGGTCCAGCCACTCGCGGTCAGGCCAGACGGTTCCCGCAAATTGCCGAAGCAGCTGCACTCTGTTATGCCCAGTGATCTCGACCGGTCCTCTTTCCATCTTCCCTCCTCCCTCCTCCACTTCTCTGACCTCGTCTAGCCAGATCGCTCAACTCCAGCGCTGCGAACCGATAACCGAAGAAGAGGTCAAGCAACTCTGTCTCAAGGCGAGAGAAATCTTGATCGAAGAGGGGAACGTCCAGGTCGTCGATTCCCCTGTCACGGTACGTCGCGTCGCTGGGGGGATTACACACCGGAATTGACCGCGAGTTAGATATGTGGTGATATCCACGGGCAATTTTGGGATTTGCTTCAGCTTTTCAACGTCGGCGGCCAGTGCCCAGAGACCAACTATCTGTTCATGGGTGCGTTCCACGCGACCACTTCTCTACCGTTAACCAAACGTGCTCCCTACACTACCTAGGTGACTTTGTCGATAGAGGTTTCAACTCCGTAGAGACCTTCCTCCTCCTTCTCGCCCTCAAGGTCCGCTACCCCGAACGTATCACCCTCATCCGTGGAAACCACGAGTCCCGTCAAATCACCCAGGTGTATGGCTTTTACGACGAATGTCAAAGAAAGTACTCGAGTTCAAACGTTTGGAGGTGGTGTTGTGAGGTGTTCGACTATCTGGCGTTGGGAGCGATTGTGGATGGCCGTGTGTTCTGCGTTCATGGTGGGTTGAGCCCGAACCTACAAGGCATTGACCAAGTGCGTCCCTGCCGTTTGTCGTGAAATTATCTCGTGTGTGTCCTGACCGTGCGTCTCCCAGATCCGCGCAATCGACCGGAAACAAGAAGTCCCACACGACGGCCCAATGTGCGACCTCCTTTGGTCGGATCCCGATGGTGAGATTCCTCCAACTGCATCTCGAATCTAATTGAGAACCAACATCGAAAACCTCGGTTTCCCTCCATTCCATTCATCCGTTTCAGATATCAAAGGATGGGGCATGTCGCCGAGAGGTGCCGGATATCTCTTCGGCGCCGACATCACCAAACAGTTCGTCCACGATAACGCCATAGATCTGATTGCCCGAGCACATCAGCTGGCCATGGAAGGCTACAAATTGATGTTCGATAGAACAATTGTCACCGTCTGGAGTGCGCCAAATTATTGTTACCGGTGCGTCTCTTGCGTCATATTTGCGACTTTCCGTAGCTACCATTCTCCGGTTCTGATACCTTCTCCCTATTCCTACTATGCTTACACTTGGAGGGAACGGACGCTAAGACATATGGGTTAGGTGTGGAAACGTTGCTTCTATTCTGGAGCTCGATGAATGGTTGGGCCAAGAGTATAAGGTGTTCACGCACGCACCCCCGGTAAGTTCCCGTGACCTCCTGCATTCGGAGCATCCCAAGGGTTTAGTGAGCGCGATGCTGATTTCCAATGATCTCTCCTGCAGGATGTCCGCTCTATCCCTGCCAAGCGGCCGCCAGCTGACTATTTCCTGTAGCACATGTAACACCGCCTCTACTGTTGTCTGATATCAATGCATTGCCCGCTGCTGAGCCCATTCTTCGCGCTTGCCGTATGAAGTCATCTTTACCTCGCCACTAGGGGCTACTGAATCTGCATCTTTTACATTCGAGGGTTTCGTTATCTTATCTCATAGCCCATCTCCTCTCGCCATCACATGTACAACGTACAAGGCTGAAACGATGGATACGCTAAAATATTTCGATCTTCCCAGGAGAAAAAGGATAAGAACGGAATCGTACCGGTTGGGTTACTAACCCCAAGTGAGCGCGTTAACATTCGCGCCGTAGTACCGATCTCCGCGAACTTGGTGACGTTTCAGGATGGTGTGGATCTCGTCGAGCTCGTCTTGGCTCAACGTGACGTTGACAGATGCGAGGTTTTCCAGAATCCTTGACTTGTGGGAGGAACCGGGGATAGGGATGACGTGAGAACCTGCGGAGTTGACCCTAATTAGTAACATGCATTCATCCACCCTCGACATCCCTTTGCGAAGCCCATATATAGGGAGGTATGAAAGGGAAAATACTGACCCAAGTATCGGACCCAAGCAAGAGACAACTGGGCGGGACTAACCCCCTTCCTCTCCGCGATTTCGGTGAGCCCTTCAACGATCTTGACGTTATGTTTTATGTTCTAGACTCGAACGACGCATAAGCGACTACGGAGTTGATCCGCGACATTTGGGGTGCCGAACCTCTTCAGAGAAACGCTCGTATCGAAGACGAGGGTCGTTCTTGTCGAGGTCTGCGCGAGATTTGATCCTTCCGGTGAGGAAACCTCGACCGAGAGGAGCGTATGCGACAACTGCAACTCCGAGGTCTTTGGCCGCAGCGATGACTGAAAGGGTTGGTTGGTACAGTCGTGTCTGTGGTGAGAGGGCACCCACCTTTCTTCGTCTCCTCTTCGTAGGACCAGGGGCTGACCTCAATCTCTACCGCAGCAATCGTATACACCTGTAATGTTCAGATACAGGTGGGTGAGGCGCAGCCCGTGAATACCGGTACATGAAAGCACAAGCATACCGCGTTCGCTCTCCTGAGTGTCTCTGCGCTGCACTCTGACAACCCGATATAATCGAACTTGCCCTCCTTGACGAGCTCTGCGAGGGTCTTGACCGCTTCTTCGATGGGGGTCTTTGGGTCTACCCGCGCACTTTCAAACAGGTCGAGCTTTTTGAAGCCTCCAAGATGGTTGTTGATGTTATCAACGCTTCTGCGGAGGTTTTCTGGGCTAATCCATCTCGATTAGGCGGAGAGATAAACATGGGAGTTGGAATTAAGGGGCATACGATGAATCAGGAGCGAGGCCACCCTCTACGAGACCTCCCTGGGCGAGCGTCAACCATCGATCCGCCATCCCACGATGAGCGAGGTTACCTTCACGGATAGGAAAGTCTTGTCAGCGTAATCGGGGTACTTCTTGAAGAAAGCGGCAATGAGGTCGAGGTTCGCCGGTCCAAAATCGTTCGCGTAAAACTCTCCTGAGAAACCAATCGTTCGTCGTCAGCCTCCTCTATTTTCTACCCGTTTCCGGCACATAGCCCTGCCGGGTCCGGTTGATACATACCACTATTCAAGAACATCTTGACCCCTGGTGGGAGACTGTCAATCCCAGCCTTGATAGCCTCAAAGGCTTGCTCGTACGGAACCGGGTTAGCGGTCCAAGTGAGCATCATCAAGCCATGCTGGATAGCAAAACGGAGTATCAGGATCGAAATTCGTTCGCGTCAACGCTGGGCGGGCTGTACGGACAGCGAGCTGGCCGACGGTGACCCCTGAAATGAGGGTTCCAATGTGTACAGTATGAGCTTCCGGTAGCATCCGTGCGCGATGAACGTGGATTCGGGGCAAGGTGCCGAGATCCAGCTCTTTCCAGAAATAGTGCGGGGTTATAATGTGCGGAGTTGATCGGCGTTGGGGGTGGTGAGTTCAAAAAGTTGTTTGGCTTTGAGGGGTTCAAACGGAAGTAAATGAATAGATGGCATTGACGGTAGGTGATTAAAGTAAGGTGTACAATGTGAGCTGGAAAATAGAATAGAAGCGAGCGTGCGGGGTTCGTCTAGACCGACGAAATAGATAGTTGAACAAAAATACGGATCGAACAAAATGTGTTGGGATGAGAAACCACGGATGGTCACACAGGGAGGATGGGCTAGATTGAAATGGCGCCTGAGTCGAGGCCATCGGCCATTTGCTTCAACTGGTCTCTCAGTCTCCGCCCAGCCAGGTCACGGTCCTTAATCTCTTGGGAGTGGGTCGTCCTTGAGTCGTCCAACTTGGCCTCGGCGTCCATCCTCCTCGTCCTCTCTCCCTCTAGTTGATCCTGGAGTTCTCGCAATTGCGATTGCTCCTGGGCGAGTCGAGCGTGCATGCCTACGAGTTTTCCCCTCATGTTCTCGATCTCGGCGTCTTTTTTGCGTAATTCTCCAGGGACTCTCCCAGCGAGCATCACCATCCTAGCGATCCACCGACGCCTGCTCTGCGCCATCTCAACACGTTCGCCTTCGGCTCTGTCGAGTTTGCCCTGTACATGGGCAATCTTGCCCTGTAAATCGGTAATGTCGGATTTTAGACGTTCAATGAACGCCCGTAACTCCTGGTTCTCGACGCGAAGCTCCTCGCGTTGCTTGACCGCACGATTGGCCACGGTCTCGAGGTCGGAGATGGTACCTTCCCCGTTGCGAGAGAGTATTCGGAGCACGTGCTCCTTTTCTCGCCTCAAGTTGGCGAGTTCATCGTTGAGTACGGACACCACGTTGGATTGTGACTCGGTTTCTCGTGGGGCGGGACCAGGAGAAGGGTTGAGGGGGTAATAGTGACTGCCCGTGAAGGTGCCTTCCATCTCGACATCTCGTTCGATAACAGGGGGGATTGACTGTGAAGGTGTAGAAAGTTGAGCCGGTGGTGGGTGGCCCATGGGAAAACAAACGCACGTAATTTCCGGACGCTTTGGAGGGACTGTTACCAGGAGTGATAAGACCACAAAAAACCTCGGTTCCGTGCCGGGTGATTGTGCGAGGTGCGGGTGGTTGCTGGGCGGGGGCATGCTTCCCCACCAGGAGAACGTCGGAAATACGAGGTTCTTCCGTGTCCTCGTTGGATTCGTTGTTGGTGAGTTCTAGGAACAGTTGGGCTCTGTAAAAGTTGGTAAAAACGCCTTGGAAAACCACAGCATGCCTCACCTTTCCTGTGGGGTATCTTCTGAGATGGAGGGTTCAGCCTCCGGCTCCTGAGGAACATTCTGTTCTGCAGGCTGTGAAAAATGAGAGTTCGAATCCGGCTTCCACGCGGAAGGAGGGGGCGTACCTGACGTGCGACTCGAGGGGATCTTGAAGAGAGAGAGGACTTGGTGACATCTGCCGCGACCTCCAGAATAGACCGATCGCGGGTTATCCGCCTGTGGGTGATCACACCAGCGAGCTTATTGACACATTTTGTTCGTTCTTTTTTGGTAAGTTTGGGGTCGGAAAGTATGATGTTCATCCTGGCCAGGCGGTACGTCAGGAGAGCGGCGGAATCGGGCGGGTGCAAAGACTCACGCTTTCCGCACCTGCGGGGACAACTTCATATGCCCTTTCTCCAAAGAGATGATGTTACCCGTATCGCGCTGCAATATATGAGCAAATAATCTCGGAAGCTGTGACCGAAACAACACACCATCTGGTGGATACGATTCCTGCTGATAGTTATGTAAGGTTTGGTTATCTTCCCAGTGTGAGCACGGTCTAAGGATTCACGTAAGTGGTTGTGTGTGGACGGAAGCGGACGAGAGGGAGTACGTTCTGCTCGTATGGTGTTGTAGTGCGTGAGCTTGCGGGTCCGTTTATGGAGGGTCGAGACGACCTCTGAGGATTATGTTAAGAATGACCACAATTCGGTGCAAACGGTGTGCTTACCACCACCGATATTCAAATCACCATCCGAGACACGACGATCACCCGGATCCATTCTGATCTCGAGGGGGAGTGAGGAGAATGAGGGGATGGAGGGTGTTTCTTGGGTGGCGGGTCCATTTTATACTGGCGAGGTGGCCGTGGTCTGAAAGGGCGATTGAAACGGTCCCTCCGCCGTGTCCCAGCGTGTCCCTTTCTGGCCACGCGACCCCATGCGACAGCCAAAGCGCCCTGGTTGCCTGGCAACACCGGAAAGGGGCGACGGGGCGTCCCAAACATTTTCCAGGTGGGAGTGAGCGGGGAAAGGATGAGCAAGCGTGGGGAAGAGTTACCTGATGTGGAAGTGCAGTGCCATTCGCAGCGGGGATAATAATAGGGACCCTTGTGAGTGACCCTCCCGACTGCGCGACACTCTCCTCTTCAACTATGGCCATGGATCGTCTTGCCGCTTTGAGGGTATTCTCTTCTTCCTTTCTTCTGCCCAGGCCCGCGCTCACTCTCTTTCAAAGGCCCAGCGACAGCCGGAGCCCGCCCAGAACACCTACGAGTTGAACGCTCCTCAGCCAGCGACCAACTACGGGAACGCCAGCAACCAGAATTCGAACTCTGGAAGCTCTGGAAACGACGACTTTAACAAGGAGGTATCCCATCCCGTCTCCTCGTGTCCTCCCCAATCCTGAACCACCGCACTAAAAACGCCTTTGGTTAGGTCAACGACGTCCAGGATTCGATCGTACAGTTCAACAAGGACATTGCTGGGATCTCAGACACTCAAGGAAAGGCGCTAGGCGCTGTTAGTGGAGACAATTCGTACCTCGCGGCGTTGGATACCAAAGTCACAACGACACGGGAACTTGGGAACCAAATCAAACGACGTATTGAGGCGCTCAAAAACCAGCCGGTTCCCCGTGGTCAGGAGTCTCGCAAGAATCAGGCATGTGGGCCTCACGCCAGTTCCGCCCTTTGAGTGGTTTTGTTGACCGTGGAAGCGGAAACAAATAGGTTAATGTGATCGCCAAGACGTTCCTGACGGCTCTTCAGCAATACACAAAAGTCGAGAAAGACTATCGCCAGAAACAACGTACTCGGATGGAGAGGCAATTCAAGATTGGTCAGGCGTCACCGCGAAACACGAGGCCTGGCAGATCAACGCTAAATTCTTTCCCATAGTCAAACCTGATGCCACCGCTGAAGAAGTGGCTGCTGTCATTGATAACGCTGATGGAGCTGGCGGTCAGATCTTCTCACAAGCAGTACGTTTGGTGTTCCCTGTCCAGTTCAGTCACTTACCCATCAACGGCCTTCACAGCTCTCAACCTCAACTGCGTATGGCCAGTCCAGAGCAGCATACAAGGACGTCCAGGATCGCCACGAAGACCTCAAGAAGATTGAGCGCACAATCGAAGAGCTTGCTCAGTTAATGAACGACGTGCCCTCCTTCACTTTGTAACCCCCAGCCCCTGGCTTACGCTTGATTTTTCAGATGAGCACTTTAATCACCAAGCAGGATGAGTCGATAGATTACATCCAAAATACAGCCCTCGACATCGAACAGGATGCTTCCAAGGGGTATGTATCATCCTAGAAACGTTTCCTCACTTCACGGTTGACGTCATGACCCAGGGTCGGAGCCACGGATAAGGCAGTAGCGTCTGCTCGAGCTGCCCGCAAAAAACGATGGATCTGTTTCGGCCTTTTCATCCTTTTGCTGGTCATCATCGCCGCTGTTGTTGCTGGTGTAGTGGTCACGAACAGCAAGAAGTAATAGTTCTCCCACCCATATAGTACTCCCACTCCCAATCTTCTCCTACGACCATTTATGTTTTTGACTTTTCTCTCCAATCTTGACCACTCGCTAGCCCTCGTCCGATTTAAAGGACGGCCTGAGTCATATACCTCCCCTTTTTTCCTTGGATCCCTCATATTTATTGTTAACTTTACGGACGGTTTTGTGGTAATTCCCGCGAGGGGTCTTTTTACTAGAGAAGCGCCGACTGCGTCGGCAGCAACCTTGCTTGCGTAGCTAATATATATTTCAGGGAGCACAATACTAGTTTATTATAGTATGGATTTTATTTCTCGAGGGAAAACGAACGGGTCGCG
>Ga0307516_10000547_pt1 | contig 50392 bp, 64 predicted proteins | sample 19_EM_MG_FD_203310 | JGI IMG/M metagenome (GOLD analysis project Ga0307516, IMG submission 203310) | Populus trichocarpa ectomycorrhiza microbial communities from riparian zone in the Pacific Northwest, United States - 19_EM | ecosystem: Host-associated > Plants > Roots > Unclassified | place... | reverse complement strand
TTGCAAACGACGAACAGAGTCTCCAACACTTTCTGCATCCCACTCTTCCGCCACAATCCCATGGCCCACCACTTCCTGCGCCTACGAAAACACCCTCCTCAACCGCTGCATTGTCCTCATTCAAGAGAAGAGGGGTGTGGAGAGGTTGATTGAGATAGCTTAAGGAATAGGAGGGGAGATATCCCAAGACATGGTTCACGCATGGGGGTGTCAGCCTTTCAGATATTCTGGTGAAGGATGGTAAGGTTGTGTGCTTGATTTATTTTGAGATGGCGGGGTTTTATCCAGAGTATTGGGAATATACGACGGCTATGAATTCGAATTATTGTACATCAGATTCAAGGGATGGAGGAGATTGGCAAGTTCTTGACGCCGTACCCTAGGGTGTTGGACATGGATAATATCTGTGCTGGAGGGAAATTTTCTGCAATGGCCCTTGAGCCGAAAAAGCACCGATACAAGATCGTGGCGACTTCGGCAGATCAAGAGTCATTTCCTCTACGACCCCTCCCGAGAAGGTTCGCAGGATCGGAACAATCGAACAACGCATGGATAGTCGGACTACTGTAAGACATGATGGTGAACTATTGGCAGTATTTGGCACATCCATTATCAACACTATGATTGCGGAGTCGGTACGATCAGTATATCGAGGATGCAGACGCTTTGAAAGGGTTCGGATACCCCCGGAGAAGTGCAGGGAGAGGCGGGTTCTTTGCGATGAGGAATGGGCGGGCGGGAGTCGACCCTTTTACTACGTACTTCGACGAGGAAAGGACGGAGGCTTGGTCATCGATCACCAATACAATGTTGTGGTCGACCCGCCTTCGACCTCGCTCCACGTTTTCGCCGCCTGCAATCCCTGCCCGCCATGGCTAAGAATGTGTTTCGGCTAATTGGTCATTTAGGACGATTTTGGTCATTTCACCCATCCGGGACCTGATATTACATGTCTAGGTGACTTGTCGCACCTAGTGTCCATCTTCATTTTGTTGCTCAAAATGCACCAATCACATTCGTGTCGAGGTGAGCGACGAGTGACCTCCATGTTCCGCGAATTTTTTGTGGGGAATACAACCCACTAGCTCATGCTACGCGCGAACAAGGGACGGAAGCCTTATTGCAAGCCGTCTGACACGTCTTCTTAGGCATTTCGTTCAAGACCCAAGCCCTATATGTCCTCGTTTTCTTTGCACGCTATCTGGACCTCTTCTTCCGCTACATATCATTGTACAACTTCCTCATGAAGCTCTTTTTCATCGTTAGCAGCAGCTACATCCTATACCTTATGCAGTACCGTTACAGGCCAGCCGCCCGTCTTCGTCCTTTTGTTTCTCAGGATATTGACGTTTTCAAACAGACCGACGCATGACCCTGCCATTGATACCTTCCGCGTCGACTACCTTATCGGCCCTTGCCTGATCCTTGCCTTGTTCTTCAACTACCAGTTCACTTTTGTAGAAGTTTGCTGGTCGTTCTCGATCTTCTTGGAATCTGTGGCGATTCTCCCTCAGCTTTCCATGCTTCAACGGACTGGAGAAGCAGAGACGATCACAATGTATTACTTGGCGACACTTGGCATGTATCGAGCCTTCTACATTCCCAATTGGATTTACAAGTGAGTCTCGTCATATCCATTCCTTTGTGATTTGTCCTTAATTATCATTTTTACAGATACATCACTGAAGGCAGTGTAGACCCGATCGCTGTGGTAGCGGGCATCGTTCAAACGGCATTGTACCTCGGCTTCTTCTGTGTCTATTTTACGAAGTACGTATCTTTCTCGGCACTTGCAATAATATAACGTTCACACCTACACTATGGTCAGATCCTCCGATGTCGTTCTCATTCTTGTATGTTGTTGCATTCGAACAGTCTACTCGTGCTACGGCTCACATTCGTAGGGGGCCATTATCTTACCCCCAGCGGCAGCCGCCTTCATTACTGGATACAGCTGGGACCTCCTTATCAACGTCTGCCTAACAATGTCGTCATTTTCCCTTATCCCTACCATTTTGCACTCACCTCGTTCAAAAGTCTCGGATACTTCCCTGGTCACCTACACGCCTTTTGGCTCATTTACAGAAAGGTGCAGGCAGAGGAACGTTACAGTGTCGGAGGCATCCAGTGTAAGTCACATCACACCCTCGCGTGAAACGTCCTGAAGACCTCCTTTAGATGTCGGGATTGGACACTATGAACCCCTCGTCCTTCACTCTCATCAATCTCACCAGACCTATGGGGCAACTGTTACCAGCGTTTAGAGTTATATCGAGTATCCTTAAGCTTCAGTCCCTCCTTTCTTGTCTTCGGGTTGCTGCAAGCACTGTTGATAACCGTTATCGAGCAATGTTGGCCTGTATATCTACCAGGAAGTGAATCTTGTGGGACTTTCAATACCACTTATGATATATGTGATGTCTGACTTCAAGATGAAACTCTGGTGAGCTCATTCGCTTAATCCTTAGCTTCGGTTTATTCGGTTTCGTCCCTCCAAATGGTCCCCTGGTAATCGTCTTCGTCCAGCCTCCGTGGCTCAGCACTCCATCGTGTCTTCAGCCTCCTATCTTGCTAGGGACCCATTACAATGTCCTCTTCGTCATTCCCCCCACAATCATCTCTCTCGCCTGACGTCGCTCCTCCCAGGCGCTCTATGATATGGCTTTGGCTCCCCTTCCCCACGTTCTCCATTCTGATAAAGTCTCAAGACTCTGTGAGAAGCGCAACTTCTTTCAACCCTCTCGGGGTTCCGTTGGACATCCTGTTGTGAAGGTGAAGCTGACGCGAAAGAAGATGCAGCACTGTGAGGCCAGCCAAAGGTGGAGAGATAGGGCCTCTTTTGTTCAATGTGGATCGGGGAGGGGTCTCCATTGTCGTAGGTTAGTTGTGAATTCCGAATTCAAATGAATAGAGATTGCTACTAACTGGACTATTGTTGAGAGTTTGCGTCGACTTCGAGGGTGAGGTGGTCCCGGGATGGACGTAGTGTGGATGTGTGGGTATCATTATGAAATTTCGATTGGATAGGACAGGATAGGACAGGACAGGACAGGATAGGACAGGACAGGACAGGATAGGACAGGATAGGATATATATAGTCCGACGACTCGGAATACATATGCATGGTCATTGGTATCATCCAAGCTAGCTAGTAAAGTGTAGGATGAGGCAGATAACGATGATATCCGCCGAGTTACAGTTCTACGATTGGTAAGAGCCAAATCCACACAGATCCAATTGATTGACCTCCGGCATCGATGCCCGTCCTCACGTCGCTGGTAAAGGAGTCGATGACGGCGAAGGTGTAAGCGATGACTACCCAGGCGATAGGGACCGCCGCGGCGATCGACCATGTATGGGTATAATCAAACAATCTCACGATTTCGGACCACCACTCGTCGTTATCTTGGAGGACAACGAGAGATGGGAGGAATGAACCTTCTGATTTAACCCTGAGAAGAGATTGCTGGAGACTGGTGAGAATGAGGACGGCTTTTCTTGTGTTGGGGCAAGTGCATGAAGCAAGCTATCCAGCGCCGGTTCAAGACTGTCGGCGCCAGCGGGTAGGCCGCTAAGGTCGGTGATCCCACCGTCAGCAGCGTCGCGGTGAGGTTATCCAACTTATCATTGGCTCCGAACGGGAGATAATGGACAGCCACGGTAACAACCATGAGCTAAATTGTTGTGAAAACGTTGACCATTGGATAGGTTCGGGCCCTGAACCACAGGCAATTGTGCAGATGTTATACGTTATGGTCGTCGTAAGATTGGTGAGAGGAGCGGGGCGGCCGTGATTATCTGTCCCACCACTGGAAAAGCCTTGCGCATCTCTCCACGTTGCGTTACGAATGTTGCTCAAACACTGACCCCAGTCGGCGGCGCCGGTTGGTAAAATGGAAGGAAGGAAAATCAGCAGAATGCTGGCGGCTGGAGAATATGAACGGTTGAGAATGAGCTCGTTGAAGGTGCATAGATAGGAATGACAGATGCACGCACGAAATGTCGTCCGCATTCGTGTGGCGGCCTGGTGCAAATGGAAGTCGAAACTGGGCAAATTATCATGATCTCGTCAACCATTGCCTTTTTATGAGCTTTCACAGGCCCCCCGTAAAAAAACTAGGGCGATAAGCGTCACGGGCCTAACGTAGTCTAGCACGCGCTCAAGCCCCACGTTGTGACAAAGAGCCAAGGACACTAGCTGGAAGACACAGCGTTATCCTGTCGAGATAACCGGCCCGACCATCCCAAGACACAGATTCCTGGCTCCGAGTCAGAGATCTTTGACCGCTATTATTAGGAGTGAGTAGATCTATAGAAGAGATATGGAGGTTGGAGGACGTTTCGGCAGCAAACCAACCTACTGATCGCGTGTACTGGATGCGAAGTTACCAACGACATGCATTCCACGATTGATGGGTATTGACTTGTCTGGGATAATCGACGAGGTAAGACAATCAATAACATGCTGGAATATGGCGCAGAGATAGGTACCTATGTCGATGTATTCGTTTTTCTCCTTGCAACGGATGTAACAGTTCAAATGTTCAGGAATAGACCAGGCGATGCATATGCCAGGCGACCGCTGGCAGGAGACCCTGGCAAGTAAATTGATTTTTGTCCGCTGTTAGTGTCACGTCTCCGAACTACGCACCTCCTGGCGAGCCCCATATGAATGGTAATTCCCTGACCAGTGACAACGGTGGGCAATCAGAGGTTGAACTTCTGATAAATTGCTGTTCTGATTCAGAACAAGGAATTCCTGTCAATTAATGGATCGAATCATGGTCACCGACGCCAACATGCATGGGGATGCATATGTACTGAAGTGTGGGATGACTTGGAGAAATATTTGGCGATTCTCTAAATATATAATTTGTTCTCATCTGCCATGGTGGTACAGTCCATTTCGCGACCTCTCTCGCTCCTTCTCCTGCTCATCCACCCTTCCCAAGAGAATATCCGTCCTTCAACATGCTCCAGAAACACATCTTCCAACCCGACCTGGCGATCCGACTCCAACATTCCGTAATCTCGACCCCTTGATGCACCCTTTCGCGCGCGCAAGGGAGCGCACCCGCGCTCTGAATGCCGCAAAAATGGACAGAATATTTGCCAAGCCTTTTATAGACAGCTTGGAGGGGCATATTGATGCTGTCGAAGTCGTCGTCAGACAGCCTGGCTCATTAACCACCGTCGCAAGCGCAAGTTGGGACGGGGGTGCGTTTTTTCTTCCGAAACCCAATCGCAGACAAAAGGTCTGATTCGCCTATCTGCAGGCATCATATTACACAACATCTCTACACGAAGAAAATTGTTGAATTTGCAACAGGCCCACAAAGGTAAAATATCTGGGCTATGTTTCGCCGACGCCGGCCGTTTTATTAGCTGTGGTGTTGACCGCAACATCAAACTCTGGTCAACATCATCGAAAACCGTCAGTCCTCTATCTATCTTCTCTCGGCTAAGTTTATGTTTACAAGAAATCAACAGCCATTAAATGTCTTCCCTGGAAAATCCGCATTCAAGTATGTAGTGACAAGAATAGTCTCTTATCCAAGCCTTCTGACCGTCCCTCGCAGCTCAATCGACCATCACCGCTCCGGTCCTCTCTTCGCCACAGCATCCAACCTCGTCCAGATATGGGACGAGACGAAAAGCGCGCCCATCTCGAACCTCACCTTCCCCACCTCCACCGAGACAATAACGAGCGTACGGTTCAACCTCAGCGAGTCCTCCGTCCTCGCCAGCATTGGTTCCGATCGGACCTTTACACTATATGATATCCGCACAGGGAAAGCTGAAAGGCGGGTAGTCATGCAGGTGGGTCTCGCAAAGTGGCAAGATCTTCAGAAGAAGAGACATTGATCTCTTTCTAGATGAGGAGCAATGCCCTAGCATGGTCACCCACCTTTCCTACAACCGTCCTCCTCGCATCCGAAGACCACAATCTCTACACGTACGATATCCGGCACCTTTCCACACCAAGTCACATCTACAAGGCCCATGTCGCCGCTGTTATGAGCTGCGATTGGAGTCCCACCGGCCTCGAGTTTGTCAGCGGAGGCTGGGATCGCACAGTCAGGATATGGAAGGAGGGTCAGGGTCACAGCCCCGAGGTCTACCACACAAAACGCATGCAACGGTCAGTCTTACTTTCTCATTTCTGTGCTGGCTTTCAACATGATTTACATTACCCAGAGTGACGTCCTCCATATTTTCAGCTGATGCACGATTCGTGCTTACGGGTTCGGACGACGGAAACGTTCGGATATGGAAAGCCAAAGCGTCTGACAAGCTCGGGATCATCACGGCACGAGAGAGAGCGGCAATAGAGTACCGGGATAGTCTTAAGGAGCGATGGAAGATGGATGCCCAAGTTGGCAAAGTGTCAAGGTACGTTTATATCTTTCTGCCGAATACACCTATATCTAATGGTCCTTTTGTCTAGAACACGACATCTACCCAAGTCGGTATACCAAGCGTCGAAGCTCAAGGGGACAATGCTGGAGGCACGCAGAGTCAAAGAGGAGAGGAGAAGAAAACATACACGGGCTGGAGAGACAAAGCCCAAGGCAGAGAGAAAGAAAGCTGTACTCGTCGAGCAGACCTGAATTGGATTTGCAGCTCGCACGGACATCTTATCACTCCTGGAAGCTTTGTTCGACCTCAGGAAAGGTCCGCGAAAATCTCAATCTTTCGCATGTGAGAAAATGTCAGGTATACATACAGTCTACAAGTCCACGGTGAAATACAAAGTGATGCCAATCCTCGATGTCATAAGTCGCCATGATCAAGAAATAATAAAATATGCAAGTCTGTCCATGTGAAGCGAAACTGTTCTCTACTTTCGGGGCGAACCGTGGTCGAGACGGTTGTGGAGCCTCTCAAGTTCTCTTTCGAGGCTATTGTAAAAGATTAGGCAAGATATTTGAAGGCGGAAAATTTGAACCCACTTGAGAGCTTTCTGCCGATAGTCCGCGGCTTCGCGCTCTGCGCGCCGCTTGGCTGCCTGCAGGTTACTTTCTTCAGTTTGCTAGAACGAAAGAAAACATCAGAGACGAGTGGAAGCCAGAACAAAGAGAAGATCGTACCAGAGTGTCCATCGCCTGGCGAAGATTAGTGAGCTGGACTTCATACGCCTTACGCTCTTCCTCTAGTTTGGCCCGCTGTCGATCACTTTCCGCTAGTTGGAACTTGGGATCTTTCGCAATCTTATCTGCTGAACGAGACTTGTCTTTGTTCAGCTGGGACGCAAGTTCTTCAATGCGGCTGTCAATTCGTCGTGATCCGGTTGGAGGACGTGAAGAGCTGGCATAGGAACGCGTTTCGAGGTCGACAATCCGCACATTCAGCTCCTTAACTTGTTTCTCCAGGTTGGCCTAAATACGAGGTTTGGAAAATCAGGCGCACGAAACATGGAAGGCGCTCACATTGAGTTTGTCAAGTTCGACATTCTCGACACGAATCTTACTCAACTCCACTTGACATTCGTTGGCGTGTAACTCAGCCTTTTTCATTCGATCCAGCGCATTGGTAGCACGGTCTTTTTGCTCCTCCAACAAACGCTCTAAGTCTTGCTTCTTTAATTGGAGTTTCTGGTACTCTGTTTCTGATGACATCTTGTTAGCATCCACATGATCGAGCTTGATCGTTTCCAATTCAGCCTGCAGAGCTCTGCGGGCCTTTTGTAAGAGGGCTCGGTCGGCTTCTGCATCATCCAAGACGCCGCGGAGTTCTCGAACTTGAGAATGCAACGCAACGATCTGGGATTGCTGTTCGGTTTGGGCGGCGATGGATGTCTCATATGCTTTGTTAATGTCTGTAATCTTCGTCTCCAGGCGCTCCTTTTCCTTCTTCCAGCCTCCACTATTGTAAACTTCGTCATCGTATCTCAGCTGCAGCTCATCATAATCAGAACGAGTCTTTCGGTTGTCTTCACGAAGTCGGCTGATGGTGTCGCGCTGGGACTGTAGTTCTAAACCGCCGGAATAAGTCAAAGCCTATATACAAGGGAGATAAATCGCGCACCTTCACTCAGTTGCGCCAATTCCGCTATTGATGCAATGAGGTCGATTCCATTATCGGATGGCTGGCTCGCTCACCTTGATACTTCTTCCTCGTTTGATCAGTGGTAAAGTCGCGTTCAGCGAGATCTTTCTTGTGTTGCTCTCGCTCATCTTCTAATGCCTCTTCAAGGTGTTTGCGTGAGATTGCAATGTCAGATGATTCTCTGCCCTCTTCGTCCAACTTTGCTTCGAGATTCCGCGCTCGCTTTTCCAGTTCTTTGACCCGCTTCTCCGCTGCCTTTCGTGCAGCAGCATTCTCCGTCTGCAACTTCTCCGTCTCAGCAAGCGTCCGCCGAGCTAATGATACAATGTTAGAAATAGGAAGATTCCCATTCTGGGAAACCGCACCAAACGCTTCCCCACGAGCTGCCTTTGCCCGAGCAATTTCCGTAGCTTCTAATCGCTCCTGATAGGACCGTTCGTTGGCCTTGTAGGTTTGGATTGCAGTGCGTAATTCTGGCAAAAAGATCAGACACAGACCCATTGACCGAAGAAAGCAATCATACCCGAAAGTGCAGCGGATGAGGAGGAGGAAGTGATCTCATCTTCTTGTATTCTTTTCTGGAGTTCGTTTCTAGCATCTGTGAAATTGCCTTAGTTTGGTTTAATCTAGAAAAGGATGCTTCCACGAACTAGCCGATTCATTCTTTGTCATTTCCAGTTGGTCTCGCAATTCCGTTACACTTGCTTGAAGCTGCTTCTTGGCTTGCGTGAACTCTCGTATTTGTGCCCGCAACACCTCCACTTCACTCTGAGCGGATCGTTGTTGCACCAGCTGTGTAGTGGGGATAAGAGTTGTCTGAAAACATGTAGGGTAATTCAAAACTAACCAATGCCTTACGAGACTCTTCCAAACGTGAGTAGTTGTCACGTTCCGCTGCAATGCTGTTTTGGAATTTGGTCCACATGGCTTGGACGCCGTCAACCTTCGCGGCCTCAGCAGCTCGACGAGCCTCAGCCTCCTCGGCCAATAGCTCGGCCAACCGCGAATTTTCTTTGGAGAGACGCATACGATATTGCTGAAGGAAATGTTTGGAACCATCACTATTTTCCAAGTCTGCTGTCATTTCGCGTATGGAGGTCTCCAGATGTTGCCTAACACGGTCGGACGCTGCCATCTGGATTTCCAGTACTTGGACCTGTTGCTTCAATGCCGCAACTTCTCTGTCCGACGTCCTTGAAGACTCCGGGGTCATGAAACTGACATTTGAGCTGACCATCCTTCTAGTGGGAGTAACATTTGCTATAGTTGAGAGGTCATTTGCACTGCTCAATCGTGGCCCTCGAGAACGCGAAGACATTTCTTTTCCCAGAGCATCGTCAGCAAGCTGAAGCTCGCGAAGTAATCGCGACTGGAAGTCCCCATCTGCGCCGGCCCCGTTCATTACAAGTTGTCGAATTTCGGCATGCTGACGTTCAACACGTTCTTGGACTTTCGCGCTGGTCTCGCGCGCTATCTCCGCCGCCTTTAGTTGATCCTCGAGTTCTGTGATGTGGGTCTCATACCCCCGCTGTATTCTCGCCATCGAGTGGGTACTTTCGGTCTCGTCTGCGATCCTATCAAGCTCTGATTCCAACTTGTCTTTCGAGTGTTGAACCAGCGATACTTGTTCAGTAAGTTCAGATATTTGTTGCTTGGCATTCTGAAGATCGTTTTGAAGTCGGCGCACTTGCAGCTCGGCAGCTTCTCTGGAGCGGCGTTCGGTTTCCACTTCAGCAAGTGCTCGGGACACTCTTTCCTCCTGAACCTTGACGTTCTTCTCCTTGGACCGCAGCTCAACTCGCTCTTTCTCGGTCTCACGGGAAAGGTCTTCCGCTTCTCCCATTAGTCTGGACTTGGCCTTCTCCAGGGATCTAATATATGCAGTGCTCTGTTGCAACTCTTTCTTCGCATCCTCGAGTTGGCGGTCGGTAACGCGTTTCGCCTCTTCCAGGACGTGAACATGCTCGACAATCGTTTTGTCTTGCTTGGACTCCAATTGTTTGACTTCCCATTCACGCGCCTTGAGGTCGTCGAGCGCTTTGTTCAACTCCCGGCCCATTTTGACTTTAAGATCCCTCAACGTCACTAATTCCACCTTCTGACTTGAAACCATCTGTTCCAATTTAGCACGTTTTGCTGACTCGGTCTCCAGTTGCTGACGCGAAGTCTCCAAGAGCCGATTGTGTGATTCTTGATCCCGCTGGAATTCAAGGACCACGTCTTCAAAGTCTCGATATTTGGCTTGAGCGGTCGTTAGCTGCCGTTCAAGACCCTTTGAAAGGAATCAATCATAATCTCGGAAAAAAGCAAGCCAGAACTCACCTCTTTTGCCTTCGTTGCATCAGCAAGTTGGCTTTCGTAGTCGTTGTGACGGGATCGAAGTGACTGTAGTTCAGATTCCAGGGATCGCTTTGTTTTTTCCAGGTCCGCCAGCGAAATCTTTGCCTTGGCGAGTTGACTTTGGGCACTATTCTCTCTTTCGGAGAGGGATTTATGACTTTGCAGGAGGGATGTGTGCTCCCGGACAGCCTGATCCAGCTCCAACTTGAGCTTGCTCTGGCCTTCCAAGGCAGAGCGACGAGACTCGGCCAGATCCTGTTGTAGCTTGCTGACCTGCAAGCGTAAATCGGCTAACTCTTCTTCTTTCCTCTTTTCCACCTCATTGCGACGAGTTTCTTCGCTAGTTTTAGCTTCCATGAGGGACCGCAACTGATCAACCTCCTTCTGCAATCGCGTGCGAACGGCGATGTCCTGCTGCCTGTCACCTTTCTCGGCCTGAAGTTGAGCAACTAACGTGTCGATGTCGCTCTGGAGCTCGATAATCTCCTTCAAGGCTTTGGTATGAGTTGATTTCGATAGGTCAAGTTGTGCCGTCAGGTGTGCCAACTGTTCTTCCTTCTTCTGGATCATATGTGAATACTCTGTTGCTGTGCGCGCCATTTCAGTGAACTGTTCCTTTGCTTGGCGGGCATCTTGTTCGAGATCATCGCTCTTCACCTTGATCAGATCCCTGCAGAGGGCATCAGATATGACAATCACGTACGAAGACTCAAGTTATGCATACCTATTCCGGAGCTCAACAGCTAATTTCCCCTCGACTTCCCTCAGAGCGAGATCCATTCTCTCCCTTGTCCGACCCAAATCTTCTTCACGTTGCAAGGCGAGATTCTTGAGTTCGTCATTCAACTTGTGGAGTTCATCATGCCGTTCCAAGACAACATCGATTTCTCCTTGGGCAGCAGTCAGGGCTTCCGTCAGCTCGTTCTCTCGCAGCACCCAGGCTTTTTCCTCATTCTCGAGGCGAACAAGATGCTCTGCAGCCTGATCGAAGGCGACCAGAAGAGATGAATGCTTTTCGTCGGTTTCTTTCTGAAGTTTCATGGCGCGATCAAGATGGGAATCCAGGGTATCCAGGTCGGATTGGAGGGCTGCGATTTCATCCTCGAGTTCCATTTCGCGTTTCTTGCTGCGGTCCAGTAAGGCATCCTTGTCGAGTGCAACAGCACGTTCAGCTTCCAGGTCGTCCTCTACTCTCCTTTTCTCTGCCTCCAATGACATTTTCAAGTTTTCCAGACTTTCCCGCTCTTGTTTGTCACGCTCAGCACGCTCTTTGACGAGGGCAAGTTCTGCGTCCTTTTTGCGCAACTCCTCATCGTTGCGGGTGGCTGTAAGTAGAGGTCGGACCTAACCGGAATCGTGCTTAGAACTAAGCTGTGATGTGATATAGAAGCCAACCTTGGTATACAACTGCCACCAGGGCCAGTCTCGTAAATCCCCATAGATTCTCGCGTTCCTTTGAATCGTTCGTGTGGCCACAGCCCGATTTAAGACCTTCTTCATCTGCCTTCGAGCAGTCCACATCCTTGCAACTGCTTGCAGGCGAGAGAAAATGTCAAACAGCAAGAGGTCTCGTCGTTCTTCCAATTCAGCCAATACGCCAGCCTTGAAGAATATCTTGGATGTTCCTATCTTGTAAATGGCTTCATCAAGCTCCAGCGTATTGACCATGCGCCGGCAGGCTTCTCGACCGTCCATGTATCCTCGAGGGATGACCCCTGGTGTGAGGATTTCATATCGCTGGCGGAACTCCACAAACGGCAACCGATTAGGGTAACCCAGACGGGCTATCCTGATTCCCTCTAGCACACCATTGCAGCGAAGTTGATCGAGAACCAAAGGAACATCGACGCGACCTGGCTTCTTGTTCGCGTTAGGCACTATGCATCGAACGAAATGCGGTTGGGTGCCCTTTAGTTGGGTCATGAGACTCGCAAGTTGCTCTTTATGTCGCTGGGCAACAGTTCGAAATGCGCCCTTCTTCAAAATACGTTTCTTGCCGGGATTGAACAGACCACTGACGCCACCGGGCCCTGAAGGAAGATCGGCAAATTCTGCGAACAGTGAAGAAACATATCTTTCAGAAGACGCTGCAAGTACTCGCGTCAAGTTGTCATTGAGAGGATCCTTGTTCTTGTCCAACCAGCCATCGGTGCGGTATTCCACTTTGGCAGCATAGTGTTGGATAATGAAACCTTGATCAAAACGAGAAGGTTCATACTTGTCTCGGCCTGGGTGCTGCAGATCCTCTTCTCCGTCTCCTTGGGGGCCCCAAAGCCAATTTAGTTTGTTCGTGAAGGTCAGGTCTGTGGCCTTGGGCATGATACATTCTTCGTCGAGACAGCTCAATATGCCAATCACGTTTCCGCTTGCCTCAATTAGGTCAATGGTCGGCTGTAAATCCAGACCAAAGTTCACATAGTCCCAATTAATCCCTTCTCTTGCGTATTCCTCCTGTTCAAGTACGAACATATGATGGTTGAAAAACTGCTGCAGCTTCTCGTTGGTATAATTTATGAGCAGTTGTTCGTAGGCGTTGATTTCGAAAATCTCGAATCCTGCAATATCCAAAACACCAATGAAGGTCGATTTCGAAGACGGTCGGTCGAGGGCACGGTTTATACGATCTACCAGAGATCCAAAAGATTTTTCATAGAGTGTCTTGCACAATGCGGCCAGCTCATCCATCGCTTGTTGTCTTGTGCGAGCTTGAGAAACCCATTCCCTACCCGCAAGGACCCGAGGGCGTAAGACAGCACGCGTGAATTCGGCCACAGGAATACCAAGCAAATGGCAGACACGTTCTGCTTGTGAGGGGTCAGGCATGACCGCATCGTCCGCCCGAGTGGAGGTGAGTGTGATGTTGCCAATGTGGAGGATGGCAGCAACGATCCGGAACAAGTCAAATTGTTCGGAAGGAGAAAAGCCAACCACGTCAAGTGCAACCTAGGATTTGAATCTATTAGACTTTAAAAGTGGTGCACAAATCGTTTATACGTGCTTTCAAAGCATTCCATTCTTCAACATCGTTCACTCCGTCCACCTCCCGCCTACTTTTGTTGAGATATTCGTAATCCTCAACACCTCCGCCGAGTAGTAGAGCATCTGGCATGAAATCAGACTTATACATTCATGCATTGTTCCTGCTCACCTTTGAAAGCTGTCCCACCAGCCATCAACTGATAAAATACATGGAAGCTCCTCTCGGCCTCACTTCTTACCACCACCCGACTCTTCTCCAGCAGATACCAATCGATGTTGGCTCCGGAGATGCTGCCATCAGGAGCAAAGGTTATCCGGATAAATTTGCCGAACCGACTAGAGTTGTTGTTACGCTGAGTCTGCGCGTTACCAAAAGCTTCGAGTATAGGATTGGCTTGTAATATTTGACGCTCAAGGAGACCCAAGCGACCTTTGGCAGTCATATGTGATCCACTACCAGAGGTTGACGGCGAAATCGTATGGCCCCTGCGAAGGGAATTACTCCGCGGGAGGCCGATGGAAGGCATAGACGCAAACGATGAGGATCCCGTCAGAGTGGGTGATTGGGAATGTGAAGGGGATAGGTGGGCATCGGTCGCAATGGCCGCGAGATATTGAATAACCTTCTTTGTGCTCTCGGTCTTCCCCGCACCAGACTCTCCACTGTCAAATGTTTAGATTCCAAGCAATTGAATGGCGGAATGTATTCAACGACATACGTGATCAAGATGCTCTGATTCTCTCGTTCCTCACCCATATTGATCCATGCACGTTCAGCAACGGCAAAAATGTGGGGAGGGTTTTCATCTCTCCGTTTGTTGCGATATTGTTGCACGATGGCATCTGAATAAAGTGGAAGGTTCTGGTAGGGATTGATCGCAACAAGAAATAAGCCTGAATACGTCTAGACACAAGTAAGTGGATTGTGCCAAAGAAAATAGAATGGGCTCACATATATAGCTCCGGAACCATACCTTAGCCTCAAGTTATGCACCACGCTAGCTTCGTTCAGAAATGTTAAATCTGCAATGTCCTCGACGCGATCAAACTTGGGGGGGTTCATCTTGAACAGCGCCTCGAATGGTACTCTCCGAAACTGTAGAAAGATGTAATGGTCAATCAACCAGAACCTTTTCCTTGCAAAGGACGGTGGGGATACCTCTCCTCCGGCAGCCATGACCACTTCCGCAAAGTCCTCTCCTTCACGGTTAACCCATCCTGCCAGATAACCTTCCTTCGCATCGGGGACCCATACCCACTTCTTTTCGTTGAATTCAGCTTGTTGCGCTGCTGCCCGTGCGGCTTCGGCACTTTGTGATGGGCGGGGAGCGGGCATAGTGTTAACCAGTGGATTCTACAGCCGCGTTGAGCGACGGATTCTGAGCGCGCAGGTGGTGTTACAAAGCGGAGGTCTCTATATCAGGCGTATTAGGGCGTGAAACGAGTGAAACGGGCGCGTATGCCCAAGACGGTAGAGTCGAGCTTGAACAGAGGACGACGCGTGCATTCATGACCTCGTGATCGGCTCGTTGAACCAACATGCCCAAATCCGGAGCGTATCATTCCACATATGCATCTCATAGTTGGTACAGGAGTATTTTACACAGGTAGTAGGGCTATTACAGACTCAGAGGTCATACTAGAGACAGGATCAGAGCACGCTGATGCAAAAGAGATAGCCACGGACCTGAACAATGAGAGAGCGGGGGAAAGGTGTAACATTTCCCTTGGAATCGAAGTACAACTTCTTTTGTGAATCTTCTTTGAATCTACACAATTTCAATTTTAAGATCCGGCAACGACGAGAATAATAAGACTCATTCTTACTGAGATAGTTGCCCTGATAGACCAGGACCGCGGTCGATCTTTTTCAACGACAGAATAGACCCCACAATTGCCGGCACAGCCTGAAGAAATACGTGAGCTTGGGATGGCTTTGACACAGATTTGTACTCACCGTCTCGAAGAATTTGGTAGAGAGGAGTCTATAGCGTCGTCAATCACGAGCATATAGAGTCTGCGTTGCAAACTTACCCGTAGCCTTCGAACGGTACAATACCCTTGGTTGGCCGATCGTACGCGGCAACCTCGGCTTGTGGTCCAAAAATCGCCGACTAAAAGTGTTGAGAATAGAAACAATCATCGCGCAAGACATCACTCACGTCGACGTTGGCCTTGGATAGACTTGCAAACACCCTGTCTCCAGCGTTAACTCTGACTGCACCGATCACAACATCCCTAGCGGCAGTGCGATAAACACCAGAAACCTTGTAATCTAAATCAGCTAGGCCCTTAAAACAAGGAGTTGTAACTGGTTTTACCACAGGATTGAGGCCTAGAATACGAGTCATTGAGAATCTACCACATTTCGAAGACCGTGACCTGAAAACTCACGAAGGGCTTCATATACGTAGGTCAGAATTTGCTTGTTTGAACCCTCGACGTCCAAAGCAGAAGCAAGCTGTGCGATTTGAGCCCGTTCCACGCTTTTATCGTCTCCAAGATAGAAATCGACGACATTAGAAATTGCTTGCGAAAGGAGTGCGGAAGTAGGGACAACGGAAGCAAAGAGATAGGCGGCCAATTCTTCGGTTGAAGCATCTTGGTTGGCATTGTGAGCAGACCTTATGAATTCATGGCAATCATGCGTCTCAATTGCCATGTGATTCCTAATGTCCTTGACAGAAGCCTACGGATAGTCAGTAATCTGTTCGGCCACAATCAAATAACCAGCCTAACAATCCTGGAGTTGATCGCATCGACATGGGCCTTGGTATATTCGGAAACTTCCTCGGAAAACTTCTTTGAGCTTTCTTTCAAACGCCAGTCATTGCTTGGATCAGAGTTTACGAAGATATAACTATGAACAGGGAAAATCAGCCTTCATACCACGATGCAGAAGGAAATAAGACTGACTCTGCGACGGCAGAAAACTTCTCGTAAGTGGCTTGCTCGGACCAAAGTCCGGTTTCATTGGTCGCGGTTTTGAGGGGAAGCCCAAGCTTGTAATGTCAAGGTAAGTGATAGAACTATAAACTCCATATAGGAGGCTTACAAGCGCTTCCGATATCAGATGAATAGGCAACAAGTTGATCACATCCTGGACTATATCCACGTATCCCGATCGTGTTCCAAAATGCCGGATGGATTTATTGGAAATCAACATCTCTGTCTTCACCCTGAAATATTCAATCCAGGAAACATCCGAAGGGTGGGTGAGGAGAACGAGTTTCTCCAGGTTGGCGCACCCAGCAATCAATCGGTTTTTGCCAGCTCCTGGTGCCTTTTCTCATCCAGGTTATCCTCAAAGTTGCTAGACGTGACAAGCGCCGATGACATACCGTGAGGCTAGCCTTGACAATGTTGAAAATCTTGTCGTTGTAGGAAGACATGAAAGATGAGTCTGTGACGACCTCATTCACCGCGGCATAAGTGTCGATGGTAATGGTAGAGCTTGGCTGCCCCGGTCGAGTCCATGTGTAATTGTTCACGATCTTGGGATTGTTTTTCACGAGATTGTCTTTCATCCGATTTGGGACAAGGAACGGGAAATGAGCATATGCTGAACCAGCAGGGAAATAGTCCGGCAGGGTGCGGTAAAGGAGTTTGGTGAGCATCCCTCCATATGACCCATCGTCCGGATCAAACTTGCAGTCATTGAAGCCCCACGTTGTAAGATTGAAGGCTGGTAAATGGTTATCAAGAATTTTGATGGCAGGATGTTGGAAAGGACCACATACGAGTAAATTCAGTGGTTAGATAGCGGTCGCCACGAGTCAGCATTACAGCATCGCCCAGAATTGCCCTGGAGATAGTATAACCAGGACATAACCCTGCTCCAGGGCCAGGGTGTTTCGCATTCTCGGCTTGTAGACCAACCTTGAAGATCGTATAAGCCCGCGAAGTCAGAAATGAATTGAACGGAGGTTTACATAAAGCTCCAGATGGTCAATATCCTTGTACAAAGCTTCCGCGGCTTTCTGTAACGCAGACAGGATGAGTTACAAGCAATAGTAAGAAGGAAGAACTCTCTTACATGGATCTCTGCATCTGGGTTCCAATCCGCAAATTTCTCGTATGCTGCCAAGACAGTTAGTATCTTGACCGGACCCATCATGAAAGAACGAAGGCCACGGACGTTTGAGCCCAATGAACTTTCTGAATTCATTTAGCTGTGTAACGATCATTCAGACACAGGTTATTCAAAGCAAATGACAGGACGGACCGAACATGCTCCCCAACTCCTGGACTGTTCTATCCCAAGGAGTTCAATTACTCGCATGACGCCAGGTGATCCTCGAGCTTTGAAAGCCCCGGCCGACCATTCAGTGGCATTCTGAATGACTTTAGCAAGATCCGCGTCCCTGAAACGACCGGTTGCCACATCCCGGGTGAGCCTGACATAAAGAAGACGATCTAGTCAAAAGGGTAACTTCGTTGCTGCATGTCAACCTACCCTCCAAAATTGCGTTTCTTCACGTCGGGGTCAGGTTGCAATTTGGAACGAGCTGCATCCCTGAATTCCTCCACCGTAATCTGCGACAGAATGAGAAAATACGCAGATGGGAGTCACAGCTCCCCAACCTTGGTCGGGTCCTTATTGAATGCCTTCTTGAATTCCTCTTCCGTCCATTGAGTGTCTTGTTTCGACAACGCACTGTGCCATCTGTAAAGGAGATTGAACTCGATTGATACAGCATTTCCATCCCCCCGACGGACAATCTCATGATCTAAATTTCTGATGGCCTGCGCCACGTTAGTGTTGGTTTAAACAAACACTATAAGACAACGTGAGGCACCATTAAGGGGTCCAGGCGCCAGTCGGTTCCGTCTCTGGCTAACCCTAGGATAGCGCCGACATAATCTACAGGAACAAAGTAAGGGATAAGCACTCATGAAGGAAGACCAATGTACCTCTCAAAATGATCTGAACAAAATATCCACAGTTGATGAGACGCGCACGATGAAAAATTTCGTCGTCTTGTTGTAATTTATCCTTCAGCTCATCAGGAATTCCAAAAGTCCCGTTTTCGTTAATCTCGAGAAGCTTCTGCGCGATATACTGTCACCAGACATTCAAGTCAGGACGAGGACACAGTGAACGAAGGAGCCACGAACGTTGTGATTTCGGCTCAATAGAACCAGAAGGGCACAGCAAGCAGGTGGCATAAGAAGGAGTCTTCTTTCAGCAAATACATCGTCCCAGAGCTTGCCCCTGCCGTCCTTATTTCGAACTTCATCCTGCTCCTTCTGTGATCTCCCGTAGAGTATGCTTAAGTCGAGATAGCTGCTGGTGGTGTTGATGGTCCGATCGAGGGGGCTGGTATTAAACACGTCATGAATGACCAGATTTGCAAACGCAAAGAAGAGACTGGAGACATCGCCCGGGTGAGGGGTAAATTCCTGGCGACAAAGAAGGGTATCGAAGACGAGCCCAGGGTCTGGAAGCACATGCTTAGGCAAGGGAGTGGTTCCCGGGACGGAACGAGCATAGGGGGAACCAGCTTTGCCCAGGGATGGGAATAGCGGATTGTAATTGGACCCATCAACCGAACGGAAAGGGTAGGTGCACTTTGTTACCGGGAGTGAAGCCTGGCTATCAAACATATTCATAAAACTCGCAGGCGGGGAGGGGATGTCATGGAACACTGAACCAAATCTTAGCTCCCCATCGACGTTTCTCCTGGCGAAGACTCACGCAATCTCATGAGGACTTCTTGAAGCTTCGTCGAGAGAGGTCGGTGTTGCAGCTTTGACATCACGACTATAAGTTTCTCCAACTGTATCGATGACATTAAGTGAGCGAGGAATAAATGTATGATATACTGAGGCTACTCACCAGTAACTCGCGATCGTTAATACCAATGCCATTGACGTTCTTTATGGCATCGATGTACGCGGGCTAAAAGATTGTGAGTAAGTCGATCGCCATCTGCACCAACGGAGCACTGACCACATCAGCCAATGTGAAGACAGGCCGTGATATAAGTTCACGGAACTCCTTCACGCGCTTTTCTTCAAATCCGAGGGATATATGCGCGCCGTCGGTGTCGTACGGCTGTGCACTTGCAGCGATGGCGTCGACATTTCGCGCGAAGCGATCTATGATACGATCCATTGTGGGGTGGATGAACGGAAGGATGAGGGGAGGGAGGAATCAAACCTTGTTTATAAATGCACTGATCTAGATATATGCGCTTTGGACGGCGAAAAATCGTAAGAAGCCTCCGTGGTCGAGCTCGGAGGATGGGAAGCTCCTTTTGTTTCCCATCAAACTATATCGTGATAGCATAGCGGGACCTGATCCACAATCAGGTCGAAAGGACATGTGGCAGTGGAGCACTATTGTATCGCTCTGCATTGCCCCTGGTACTGCGGTGAATGACTCATCCCAAAAGCCGTCTGTGAGTAAATTGAACCCATCTTCCTGTATACAAGGGGCCCCGACGCGTTCGGCATCTATATGTACTTTCACTAAGGCTGCATCCAAATTCGTCTCGGGAGTTCTCCAAGATGAAACTCCGAGAGACATTCGTCGTACATACTGATCTGATACATGAATAGGTGATATTAGTCCAGTCCGAATGGGTATGCAAAAGTACACGAAGGCTATAACCGGTGAGCTGTGGTAAGACGATCCTCGAATCCAGCCACAGATGTGACTAGGCGGGAAGATGTGAGGTTCCAAGGTTTTCCTGCGCCTTCACATGATAACACAACAGGAGTTTTGCTAGGTGACGACATCTCGTCAGTGGAGGTCGGGTAAGATAACGGTTTACATACCTTCTTCGCCGTCTTGTAGAACATCTTACTTTGAGCGGAAAGTGCGTTCGATCGGTCAACCAAGTTATCAAGCTTCTCTCCCCGCTGGAGCACTGATTCAATGGTTTTATGCTGTGGATGGGATCAGCCAAAAAGCAACCCAGTTTCTAGCTGGTTAAACCACTCACGAGAATGATCTTGGTTTCGTCCAACTCTTGCTGCACTTTCATGATGGTATCTGCCTGCCTCGGATCCTGATATTTCTGAAGAAAAGTGTTGATCTCTGGGAAAGATATGGCAGTAGGGTTGTCGAATGACGATTGTGGGACTTTGGACGTGAAGTCATCCAGTAACTTGGTCAATAACGAGAACGCTGGGCGAACAGGGTACTCCTGGTCTGTGATGATCACACCTAGGAATTGTGTATTTGTTGGCAAGTCAAACACAAGTGTGGGTTTAGATCTGACCAGCCAGTTGCTCTGCTCCACCACGATTGTAGACATGCGCTACGTAGTTGTTCTCTTGCACGCTCTGTCGCTGCCCTTGGGGTGTCCGTTCGGCTACGGTCTTGGACAGGAAATTCATAAATTCTCCGACAGAACCTTTCTGGTAAAAGGAGAACGAGGAGAGATCATTGGCATTTATGAGGACAGCGGAGGCGCCAGAAGGTGGGGCCAAAATGACAGAGATTGAGAAGATCTGCATGATAAAACCAGACCACTTTCAGAGTTCAAGCAAAGTTGCAAAGCGTAGTTGTGGGAGGCGCAGCCCCAAGGTTACTTCCACCACCGTCGGCAAATGCCGGATGAGATAATATGCTCGAGTCTTTCACTACCATGATATCGATTCCCCAACTTGTTCTTGGCTCTGCGCCTTCCCAGCTCGACAGGAATCAACCCGTTTTTCTCCTCTCCCCTGCGCCTTCCTGGCTTGACGCTTGTGTCTCTGTAATCCTCTATGAACTTTCTTGGCTTAAGATTCTTTCGTTTCAATCCCTAACGGACTGCAATAAAAGAGTTAGTCAACAGGATACATGCAACGACGACGACGAAGTAGCAGTGAGTGTCGATCTTCCGACTCCTCCGGTTGTGTGATGTGAGTGGGGAGTTGTCAAGAGAGCGGGAGAGACACCTGTGCGAGACCGCTGACTTCCCTTCCTTCAGCCCCCTCGGAATTTAGGCATGGCACCACCGAATCGGACTTCTTGTATTTTCTTCTTCTGCCGCAACTCACTGCTTCCGAGTTTTTTTTTGGACGATCATCTGGTCATGCTGTGCCTGTGCCTCCGGCGACTCCCGCCATTTCTTATCATGTCCAGTACAGTACTTGACGTCGAGTTTGCGAGCCTTCGAATTCTCATACTAGCTGTCAAAAGCTGTGTTTGAACGAGTCGAACATCTTTTCTCGCGCAGACACCAGGTTGGCATATTCGGGCTTACGCACAATCGGCAAGGAAATTCTGCCGTGTGCAGGTCTCTTGGCACCCGCGGGTTAATATATTCTGTCCGAACAAATAGGAACTTCTAGTGTCTTGGCTCAAGCTCATTTGTCTTGGCTCGTGCTACGTTTCTGGATGTCCCTTGTGATACATTAACCCAAAAACGATGGAACGGGAAACATGATTTGTGGTCAACATGCTGATCTCGGATTGAAGACGCCACTGAAGAGGTAAAGTTGTGCTTGTTCTCAGCACCAACTTCGAAAGACAACACATGATCAATAGCAATCTATCAGGCTGTCTTCGCCTCCACCCTCTCCACTTTCCATCAATGATGTACGTTAATCAGGACTCGGACGAGGCACAGTGAACTTTGGACCTCAAGTCTAGACCTTCCGTCCTTATGTTGGGTGTTGCGGTAACGTCCAGTGTCGGCAGTTGGCAGATCCTTTGACCGTGACTGACTAGAATCATTCTGGGTATTTACGTTATATCTTGTCTCTCAAACATTTGGTGCTCTGTCAGGAGGACTGTCGAATATGAGTCTTCTTTCCTGGCAAGTATTCTCTTCTTTCTTTCCTAATGTGGGTCATAGACCCCATACATGTCCATCTCGAACTCTCATGTTTACCAAAGTCGATTTTTCAAGAGATCCGTGGGTCATCGACACATTCACCTGCTTTCACTAGTTGAAAGTGCACCGTTACCCAGCCTCTCAAGATAAAATTGTGCAGAGGCGGATGTCGACATTCTCGGTGCGTCTTTCAGCGGCAAACCAGAAGGGACGAACTCGGAAAGCAGTTCCGCGTCGCGGCCGAGTTTGCAAAAAGACCATGTCCTTCCCTTCCCTTTCTATGTACCAGCTAAACGAATAACGGGGAGCGTAATACAGACGATCGAACAGAGGGTCGGGTCGATCCATAAGATGATCCCTGTTGCTTGCAAAACGCCGTCGAAGTACATGACCATAACGGAGGTCCGACCACCCGAAACATTCATTCAAGGATAGAGTGAGTTTCGACTTCCGATGTACTGCATCTACCATCAAATCATACAACACTACCGTCCTTATCAAAACTGTGCTTACAGGCCGTTACAGCCTCACCATCTTATCAAGCAGTTCATCAATTCTCACACATGCCCAGTCCATCAAACTTCACCTGAGCTAGCGAGACACTTCAGAATGGCGATGACCTTCCGGTTGGATGTTTAGCGCAATGTTTTTTACTGACTTTGGTTTCTCTGGGCTTTTCATACTTTCTTCACAAACGCTCGTTTGAATTATCTGTAGGTTTCATCAGCAACAAACATCAGTCTGATGTCGCACTGCATATCTAAATTGTCGATCGCCTTGGTAACCGGTTGTTGGGGGGTTGTCGCTTGCATCATCTCCATCAAATCAACCAGGACGGCCGTATATAAAGCTAGCTTGGAAAGATGGGAGTCTCCATCGCGGCTGCGCCCGACCCCCTTCTTGCTCTCAAATTTTCGCCTTCAATCTTATCTAAACGTCCATACTTTTCAACATGGTCTACATCCGTTCTCGCAAGTTCTGCTGCTGCATTCCTGTCCGCTTCGGAGTCTTCGTAAGTCGCAAGCCCCCTCAGGTAGGAACAACTTGAGATCCACATGATGCTTCATTCGCTCAGATCCTGTCACTGGTTGGCGTCTTGGGTGGTGCTCTCATATGTTTCGCAGGTTGGGTACAGGTCTACCAACTGCGTACGTTCCATCCTTCTCCAATAAAGACTGTATCTCATCCCATGATAGGCAACCATACTTCAACAACATCCGACAGGATCGCCATTTGGCTGCACTCGTCTGTATTTACGCTGCTGACTCTTCTGTCCGGCTTTGGGTAAATTTCACCTCAATCTAACGGCCAACCCACTCTGAAAACATTTTCCCCAGTTTCATCGGATGCCTTATCAAGAGTCGTAACGCCGTGAATGCCTATAGCTGGGGGCTGCTCTCCTTCATCCTCATGAGCATTCTCTCCGGTTCATACACCCTCTGGGCCCTTTTCAACAGGCCTCAGACACAAGGGGACTACCTTACCTGTTTGAACGGTGCACGAGATGATACCACCAAGACTTTTTGCGGAAAGAGTAGCCCGGTTTACAAGGGCGTCGCTGTCACACTATACATCGTCATGTGGCTCCTCATGATCTGTGAGTTATCTTGCTTTTTTTCTACTTCATCGTGCGTCAGCTAAGCACGCTCGCAGATGCCTATGTCATAGTCGATAACTACGTTGATCAATTGGACGAGGAGATGGCCGCCAAAGAGACCAGACAGATTATCAACGCCATCAGCCAGCCACGAGTTGCAGTCCAACCAATTGCCGTCCCTACATACGCCTCTTACGGGCCATCGGCGCAGCAAACTGGTACCGGGTATGCGTTCTCACAACAGAACCAGTCGTACGGTCAGGGCGGTCGGCCAAACGGTAGCATGGCCTGACGGGTCGCTGAGAGTATTTGACGATTTATACTTGTCCGCCTGGAGCGACAAGTTCGAAGGGCAAATCGTAGTCTTGCGTTCTCGACTACTTTTTCTTTTACTATCTGAAGGGGTAGCTGTAGTCTTGTGTTCTTGACTACTTTATATTGCATTTTCATCTCGTTCTCGGGAGTGATCATAACCAGATGAATGCATAAGCGGCTCGGGTGACCCTTGCTTCGTCCTTGTCGCAAACGTCGAACAGCATGTTATGAACCAGCTCCCAATGCCGTTCGCGACCTTTGCCGCCACCTTGACGCTCTTCTGGGCAGCCATCCATGCAGTCCACCATGCCTTTATGTCATCCAAGGCGCAATTCATCTTACCCACCTCAAGGACCACGACCAATCTACGACCAAGCCAAAGAAGAGTGTGGAACACGTCCACGACGCAGCTCATCCTGAAATCCTTCCATCTCCGGATCCAGACCACCGCGTGGAACGTCACTCATGATGTGCTCGCCGTCGCGCTCAAACAAGGACAGCAGGCGACTGGCGTGAGGATGCTCACGTATTTCTACGACCTCGGGACCTTATTGGGGGCAATGGGGATGTTTTCGGCGTTGGTCTTCCTCTCTGTTTCTGCAGGAACGACGGCGCTCTCAGTGAAGCACAAATTGTGGCCTTCACCTGTCCCCACACCGTTTTTCGACGGCCTTGGCACACTTCACCTTGCCAAGCGGAGCCTTGACATTTATGCATACGATCCCACTCCGGCTTCTCAGAGCGACCCCTGGATAAAGCCCATCGTGAGTCAATTAACCCTCCCAAAAGCAAGGGGTCCGACACTCTCTTTTAGATTCCTGGCATCACAGTTCCATTCGCACACCTACCCATCATACTCCTTGCTGTGTTCCTCGCTCAAGTGGTACACGAGCTCGGCCATGCTGTTACCGCCGCTATGTAAGATGCTACCCTCATCATCCGCGCTTGCGACCCTAATCAACATCCTTTCAGGGAATCCATACCCATCCTCTCCGCCGGTGCCTCAATTACCGTGATCCTCCCAGCCGCATTTGTAACGTTACCTACTGCAGCCTTGGACGCGCTTGCACCTCGTGCGCGTGCGCGGATCATCGCGGCAGGCCCCTTCCATAATCTCCTTCTGTGGTTACTTTTGGCCTCCGCGGCCCGTAGTGGGCTTGGCAGTGCCCTCTGGTCGGTCGGATATAAGGACGTGTCTGGTATGGGGAGGGCAGTAATTGATGTTGACACTGTGAGTGTAAAGGCACTGCAACCATATCCCCTCACCATGATATACAGAAATCACCATTGTACGGTTATTTACTTCCAGGGTCTCTGATCACCAAGCTCGACGATTACTCACTGGGATCTACAAACTCCTCTCTTGATCCCTGGAATTCGTATCTTACTGCGCCTCTCACCCGTCAACTAGAGCCTCACCTGGGCTGGTGCGCAGGACCAATGGGTAAGGGTTCGCTCCTTAGCACAATCTTCTTCTGTTCCTAATTGCTCTGCCAGATCGCCCAGAGAGGTGTTGCTCAAATGAAGCCTCTCCTGGTCTCTCATGTTTTGCATCTTCTGAAGGCCGCGGTTGCCTCGACCCGATACCTATCCTGACCTCTTTGACCGACGACGATAGATGCAATTCCACCGCGGACTGCCCTGCTTCGCTGACATGCGTGCAGCCAGACAAGAAAGAACGCCTGTTACGCTTGACGGTCGACCGACCGTTTTCCAACGGCCGATCAGACGTTGTTTTGTGGAGCGGCCCTCGCTACGAAGTCTGGAACGAAGGTTCGAGGATTGCAATCTCGACTTGAATGGTTCCTCATGATCACGTTTAGTTCAAGTTGGTACATTTTTGCCTCGGACGTCGCTCCTCCCAGTGTCGCTACCGGTGCAGGTTGAAACCTTCATAGAGTACGTCCCGATATCTTACCAGGACAATTTTACCTTAAGACCACTCAGTTATCTCGTCATGGGAACATTGTCCCTGTTCTTTTTCAACCTTCTCCCATTAGCATCGCTGGACGGTGCTTACTTCCTCGAAACGATCTTACAGATGTCGTTGTATGGTGGGACAGATGATTCCCAGTTTGAATATGATTTAGAGGCTTGGGGGACTGCTGAGGAGAGAAGATGGAATTCGAGACGGCCCGCGCGGTGGGGGACAATTGCAGGTCGCTTGGTTCCTCGCCTTACAATGGGACTTTTTGTGCTGTGTATTTTGCTCGAAGTCATCAACATGTCTGCCTAAATGAACTGTTTGAAGGCCAGCTGGGCATAAACGTGCTGTGCGCGTGCATATTCGCTGACTCATCATACAATGCATATTATACCCTCCCCAGACATATGACCGCCATCCATAAGTCCACCCCAAAAGAAATAACGCGGGTATTACTTCTTCTTGGTGATCTTGTCAACCTCGATGACTGTGAGACCTGTATTTCGAGCGTCATTGGTGAGTTTGGACAATGAGATGAAGAACGGACCCGGCGGGAGACTCTGCTGGAGCTTGTCGGCCTTCTCTGGGTCGTCTACTGATAGTGTGTAGAGATAACGCGAGCACCGGACCTTGAACTTGGTTTGTGTCTTTCCGTTTGGCAGCTTCGAGGGGTTCTTCTTTATGCGTGCCTCTAAAGCGCGATGAGGTATGTACGAGAGACGAGGGATGGATGACGCACGGGAAGCATCCTTCCTCTGCGCGATTTCAAGGAATTTTTTGATATCAGTGACTTGCTTGGGCTAGGTGGGTTGGAAAGGTCAGTCTCGGAAGGTCGCTGGGGGATGTGCACTCGCCATCTTCGAAGGCGTTGACGGTGATGCAAGACTGAATTTGGGTGTGGCTGAAAACCTTATTCGGAGTTCGTTGTATAATACCCGGAGATTGCCGTAACATGCCGAGGTGATCGGTTCGGTTGTCGGATGTTGTGTCACGTGAACCCTTACTCGTCATTCGACGTGTAAATGCACGCTGACCTGGAACTAATGTGAGTGTACCGTCCCGACGTGGCTGGTCCTCGACTGACCTCTCTGCAGGGTTGCTGTTTCTGTCAGGTCGCCCGAAATTGCGGGTGCCACCCTGCACAGGTCCATCCCCTGGTACACCCACCTCTACACCGTCCCTTTTCTCTCCCTTTACCCCCTCCTCGCCTACGCATACTATGTCAAGTACGACGAATGGCTCGTCAGCGAAGAGTGGACATTCCTCGCATGTACCTGCTTGGGGGCCGGCCATGCTCTCAGCTTCTTGGTCACCAAATGGAGCACAGGAGCGCGGGCTTGGGTTACCACAAGAAAGGTGCGCCTCTGGTCCTTTGACGCGTTTTTCCAGCCCTGACGGGGCATTACAACAGGCTCGCACGACGAAAGACGCAGATTGCATCCGCATAATACCTCATGTTCATCGTGGACAGGGAGATATCGTCAAGCTAGACAAGCGAGACGAAAGCGATGTTGCATCCTACACCTTCAACTACCAGCGCGACACCTATACAATTGAATCTACCTCTCCCCTTACCTTCGCCCGTCTACCTTATCCTTCCTCCAGTCGTTTACCTCTCAACACTTACCTTAAACCATCCGGAATTACAACCAAACAGGTCCCCTCCCTCTTGGCCCTCTATGGCGGCAACGAATTCAACATCCCAATTCCCTCATTTACCGAGCTTTTTGGGGAGCACGCAACTGCTCCATTCTTCGTCTTTCAGGTCTTTTGTGTCGCTCTTTGGATGTTGGACGAGTATTGGTACTACAGTCTTTTTACCCTCTTCATGCTTGTCGTCTTCGAATGCACCGTCGTTTGGCAGGTCAGTTTCAAGGTGTTTTTTTTGTGAATACCCAAGCTGACCACTCTCCTTTGCAGCGGGTGAGGACGTTGACCGAATTCCGCACCATGGCCGTCACTCCCTACCCAATCCAGTGTCTTCGTGACCGAAAGTGGATTCAAATTCAGACCGACCACCTCCTACCTGGTGACGTCGTTTCTGTCGGTTTGTCCCAAACCTCATCAGTCGCTCGAATCTCTCCTTAACGAGATGTCTGTCTAGCACGCCAACAGGGTGAGACCACCGTTCCCGCTGATATCCTCCTTGTGCATGGCACTTGCATCGTAAACGAGGCCATGCTTTCCGGCGAATCTACCCCCCTTTTGAAGGAGTCTGTCCAGGTCCTCGATGGATCCGAGAACCTCGACGTAGATGGGGCTCACAAGAATGCCGTTCTTTTCAGCGGCACCAAAATTTTACAAGCAAGCACCGCAAGTAAGTTCAAGGCACCCCCACCTTATTCCTATATCGACGCTTTGTAGGCGAACTTCCCACACCAATCAAGACTCCAGATGATGGCTGCTTGGGCATTGTTCTCCGCACGGGCTTTGGTACTTCTCAAGGCCAACTCGTCCGAACCATGATCTTCTCCACAGAACGCGTCTCTGCCAACAACCTCGAGTCCTTCTTGTTCATAGGTTTCCTCCTGATCTTCGCCATTGCTGCGAGCTGGTACGTTTGGGTAAAAGGTATCTGACTCAACAATCTGGTTGACCCCATGACTCATCTCTTGTCGAAGGTATCGAAAGGGATTTGAAGAAGTCTAAACTCCTCCTTGATTGCGTACTTATCATCACGAGCGTCGTCCCCCCTGAATTGCCCATGGAACTGTCTCTTGCTGTCAATGCGTCTCTTGTTTCTCTATCCAAGTTTGGTACGACCCCTCTCCTTTGTTTATTGAGTGATATCGTTTCTCACCTTTTGGGTAGCCATCTTCTGCACCGAACCCTTCCGAATCCCATTCGCCGGTCGCGTGGATGTTTGCTGTTTCGATAAAACAGGTACTATCACGGCGGAGAATCTCGTGTTGGAAGGCATCGCTGGTGTCAGGTGCGCACATTGGACATTTCCCCTATTCGTCACTCATCATTCTACAGCTCCGTTGGAAAGGACCAGAAAAGCCTCTTCAATGTCAAAGACACCTCGCGAGAGACAACTCTTTGTCTTGCAGCTGCCCATGCTTTGGTTAAACTTGATGACGGCACGATAGTCGGCGACCCCATGGAGAAGACGACGTTGGAAGTTCTGGAATGGACACTGGGTAAAGGTGCGGTTGTCTACATGTGTTATCAAAGATATAATGCTCACCGTCGCTGATCAAAGGCGAATTCATTACCCCTACCAACCGCTCTGCTCCTCATGCCACTCAACTTCACATCCGACGACGGTTCCAATTCTCGTCTGCCTTGAAACGCATGTCGACTATTTCAAGTCTTCCAGGTGGCAAGACTCTTGTTGCAGTCAAAGGAGCACCAGAGACCATCAAGACTATGTTGGCCGTAGTTCCCGATCATTACGACGATACTTACAAGTGGTTCACTCGAAAAGGAAGCCGTGTCTTGGCACTTGCCATGAAAGAAACGGAAGCGATGTCCGGTGACAAGGTTACTATCAGAGATAAGTTTCTCTTCCCAAAGACTGACTTTTGTTCTAGATCAACAAACTGTCCAGGGAGCACGTTGAGAGTAAACTTGTCTTTGCTGGCTTCTTGGTATTCCATTGCCCCCTCAAGGCAGATGCGGTTGAAGCACTCAAGATGCTTGCTGACTCGTCACACCGTGTGCGTTGTCCTCGAATCACGGCTCTTCCGTGTGCTGATATCTTTTCCAGTGCATCATGATCACAGGCGATAACCCTTTGACCGCAGTCCACGTTGCCCGGGACGTAGAAATCGTGGATCGAGAGGCCTTGATTCTTGATCTTAAGGAGAACCCAGCACATGACGCAGGTGAGTGGCGTGGATACCTCAATTTGGTCTTCTTGCCAATGCTTCTCAGATCTTACATGGCGCACGGTCGATGAGACAAAGATAATCCCTGTTGATCCCTCAGAACCTCTCGACCTCTCTCTATTCGATGAATACGACATCTGTATAACCGGCGCTGCCATGAAACAATTCGCTTCCCGCCCAGCTTGGAATGACCTTGTTCAGAACACCTGGGTTTACGCCCGTGTATCCCCTTCCCAGAAAGAATACATTCTCACCACTCTCAAAACGCTCGGCTACACCACTTTGATGGCCGGGGACGGTACCAACGATGTCGGCGCCCTCAAACAGGCTCATATCGGTGTAGCACTGCTGGATGGCACCCCCGAGGACCTCCAGAAAATCGCAGAGCATCAGAAGGTCGAAAGGTTCAAGAAGGTGTATGAGACGCAGCTCAATGTTTCAGCGAGATTCGGACAGCCACCTCCGCCTGTGCCACCTGCCATCGCCCATCTTTTCCCTGACGCTGTTCAAGCACAGCAAAGGGCTGCGGCGGATCTGCAAGTTGCGCGGGAGAGGAATCCAATGGAAAAGGTTGGTCGTTGTGTATCATCAGGGTGAACCCACCAGGACTTAGTTTTGTCTCACTAAAGTTCAATCTTGCGTCTATTACCGACAAGTTGGCAGAGATGGAGGGAGAAGACGATGTACCGAAGATCAAGCTCGGGGATGCCTCGTGTGCTGCACCCTTCACATCCAAGCTATCCCATGTTTCAGCAGGTCAGAAGTCGACTCCATGTTCAACTTTGAAATCAGTCTGACACATGCTTATGAAGTCACTCATATCATCCGCCAAGGCCGGTGCACACTCGTCGCTACCATCCAGATGTACAAGATCCTCGCTTTGAACTGTCTCATCACTGCCTACAGTCTGAGTGTGCAGTACTTGGATGGAATAAAATTCGGAGACTACCAAGTTACGATCACGGGGATGCTGATGTCTGTTTGTTTCCTCTGCATCTCCCGTGCGAAGGTAGGCGGCCCGTCTGCAACTTTTGTCTGTGTGGTGACCAACTTGTTCTTCTAGTCTGTTGAGAAACTCTCCCGAGAGCGGCCCCTAGGGAACATTTTCAATCTATATGTGCTACTATCGGTTCTGTTGCAATTCGCGTTACACATCGTGTCGTTGGTATACATCACTAACCTGACACATAGCTACGAGACGTAAGTTGCAATGCGTTCTCATGTGATACATGCAGACCTGTTCCTTCTAGACGTGGCCCTATCGACTTGGACGCGAAGTTCGAGCCCTCGCTTCTCAACACTGCAATCTATCTCCTTGGTCTATCGCAACAAGTGTCCACGTTCGCTATCAACTTCCAGGTGCGCCTGATCTCGCATACCCCCAAGAATTTTAATGCATAAACTTTTTCATCTTACTTCAGGGTCGTCCCTTCCGCGAAGGCATTCGGGAGAACCCGGCTTTGTGGTGGGGACTCGTCGGTGCCAGCGCCGTCGCCTTTTGCGGAGCGACGGACTTTATGCCAGAGCTGAATAGGTGGCTCCAGATTGTCGAAATGCAATCGTCTGTGCGTGTTACTACTCAATGCTTTCCCCTTGCCCATTCTTTCTGACACCATCTGAAGTTCCAAATCAGGCTAACGGCCGCGATGATCATTGATTTTGTCGGCTGCTGGGTCATTGAGAAGGGTTGCAAGCATTTGTTTGCTGACCTGGAGCCCAAACCTATGGTAACACGGGGCCGCGAAAGGCGTGAGGAGAGGAGACGCATAGAGGAAAAGACCAAAGCCAAGGCCAAGGCCGGGCTAGTGGACGATGCGAGTGCAGCAGAGAAAAAAATTCAATAGATGTTGTGCGCGTGGGCCGAAGTGCTCGCTGGAAGCTACGGTTTCAGATTATTTCATGTCGATGCCAAGAAGCTAGACGTGCCCTTGATGAATTATTTGGCGCATTATTAGGTGTGGAAGAAATAAAAAGCTTACCCCTGATGGGACTCGAACCCATAACCTCCAGATCCCTCATGTAGAAGTCTGACGTCATAACCATTAGACAACAGGGGCTATCACTTGCATTGTGCGATGGTTCATCCCAACCACTGAATTCTACAATTGAAGGCCATCCTAAAAATCTCCACTGCACTGGGTGATGTACTGTGGGTATCGCCATCCAGCTGCAAGGATTTGTTGACTATTTTTCTGTTTGTAAAACTGCTATGTTATTCATCACAAATATAGAGCCCAACGGCATGGGTCGTCATTGAGGAGTACCGAAAGCGATCTACGGTGCAGCCAGGTGCACCACCATTTGTACCAAGCAGGTTTGGACCTTTGACCTGGTTCTGCAATTCATACGTCGAAAGTCTCTGTCTGTTGACCTGTAAGGACATGAGAGATAATTTATCGAGTATCCCAACAACTGTACGCTTGAACAGAGCCAGGTTCCATTTTCTAGAATCAACCGGCATACCTAGATCGAAGTGAAAGTTCCCGACAGCCATTGGTACCCACGCAGACGCTTTTCGTGAGGAAGTACTTCCATCGTTGTGTGTATTTACATGTATCAAGATAAAGGCATGGATAGGTGGCTTTCCTCGTAGGTTTGTGGGAGTTGTTGGCTGCGAGGTCCCAAGAGAACCCGTAGCAGTCAGTATCGGGCACGAGATAGAGAAGGTGAGGGTGGATGAACAGGGTAATCGGATTCCCTAGACGAGTGGTACAGAAGGTGGTGGTACAGTAGTAGTGAATCGTGGGTGGTCGTAATAGAGGAAAGGGAAGCATATACATAATCCCGGATAGTCAAAAATAAGGTCGACGTCGTCCTCGTGAAATCGCCGTCGCCCCGCTCGGCCCGCCTCAGGGCTCTTTCCACAGGTTCGTTCATCACTATCAACGGAGACTGACTTCGACGGTAATAGCCTTCAATCTTTCGATCATCCCGTCATGCAACTCGTTCACAATATCCTTCGAAATGATATGGTCAGAAAAGCACCACACCCAGGGTCGCGGAAGTCTTACCGCTGTAGTCTTGATCTCCTTCAAGTGGCCAATGCCCACACCAGCCCATATGACAAGTCGATCTTTCTCTCCCTTTTCCAAGCCCTCGTCATGCTTTTTCAATCGAGTCTCGAGGTCTTCGCCCGCCTGAGCATCAGTCAAGATATGGTTCGTCACTGCTCGTCCGTCCATGCCCGACGGCCAGTAATCTATGCGGGCTACTTCATCGTAAGCACGATGGCGCACCGTGGAGTTGAAATCCGCGTCTAGGATAACTTGCTTCTGCGTGGCAGTATATTTGGATTCTGGTGAAACGAGGAAGCGCGAGCCGACGACGACACCATCTGCACCCAAAGTCAATAAAGCAGCGATCTGGGCACCGCTGGAAACTCCTCCTGCGGCGACAACGATCGGTCTGGACTCCTTGGGGATGGCGACCAGAACTGCTTGGACTAAGGTCAACACAGGAGGGCTTACCGCCTTTCCATGACCGCCCGCTTCTCCACCTGGAATAATCTCCATCAGTAGCGTCCAAAGAGGCATTTCCTTTTTTACCTTGTACGACAATTATGTCGACTTTCTATTCATTGGTCGCGCGTAAGGCCTCCGCGACAGAGTTGACAGTAACAAAAATAACAGTCTTGTGCTCACGATTCGCGTCGAACGCACGAACCTGGGCAACGTATTTGCCGAGGTCGTCACCATATGCGAAGAGGACTGCAGCAGGCTTCTCCGCCAACACCACGGAAAGCGGGGATCATACACATCGCTGCAAAAGGTTTGGGACTCTTAGTAGTTTTGCACTGGATCTTATCAATTTCATACCTAAAACTTGTCCAATCCGGCAATTTGGGACCATCCGTGACCTCCGAACTGTCAAGAATCCAGCCAAGGAATCCTACCCCTACTCGAACGGGTTCACCAGGAGCAGTGCCCAGTTTTGTGCGGATCGTCTGAAGGTGATCCTTCAACTCTTGCGAAGTGTCCAAACCTTGAGATGTGTGTAAAAATCGAGCCTCCTCGTTTGAGAGCTTAAAATTCACCGGCAGGGAGGAAGCCAAATCCTCCAGAGGCGGTGACCGCGGCACTCAATTCGGGCGTGACAGCGAAATACATGGGGGCCGATACGATGGGCGTCTTGATACCTATCCAAGACGATTTGTTAAATCCCATTATTTCCCATTGAAGTGAATGGACAGTATGATACCCAGCAATTTTGTTAGCCTGGTGGAGATGGACATTGTGGAAATAAGGGATGTTGGCGAAACTCAGATCATGATCAGGCTTTATATCTGGTGCCAGTGCAGGTTTACGTGAACCAATATCGACGAAAAGAGCGACGGTCACCTGTCGCCCTTGAACATCAGAAAAAGGTCAACTTGCCAGTACAAGTTTACGTGAATCGATATCGATGAATAGAGCGACGGTCACCTGTCGCTCTTGAACATAGCGAAAAGGTCGACCTGCCAGTGAAGGAAGTTACGTGAATCGATATCGATAAAAAAAAGCGACGGTCACCTGTCGCTCTTGAAGCTTCATGAGGCTTGACCTTGCATCTTTCCGGAACGCAATCCCGCTAACAAGTTGTTTCGCAAAAAGTTCCGAGTTTGGACATTCCTAACTCCGAGGGACCCGAATCATGCCGAATCACAGCGAATCACCCACGCCAATCCAGTGCCGCCGGATCGCGAATGTGATCCCGTGCTCGGCAATCTCCGTGTCCAAACGTTCAATCGTTGGTCGTGCCAGTCGTTCCCATGTCCCTCGCCATACACATACACTCCCGTGCTCCTGTGCATCATCCCGTGCATTCATTGAGACCCTGCAGTTAGGGTTTCCTCGGTGGGTGCCCTTGATGTTTGATCAGAAAATCTGACGGTCCAGAGTAGATATGAACACGGATAATTCTACGAGCACTGGTGGCTGCGCCACGCAGCAAGCCGTCCTATTACACGAACAGCAGAATGAATTTACGACGGCTTGCTGCGTACGTGGTGTTGGTCATTTTGTTGAGACGCGTCCAGGAGCGACATAATCCACAGGGAACTCACCGTCCCTACCGTCGACCCAGAGCCGTGAGCCCTGGCTTGGACTGACCAATCCATCCCCACCCAGCTTCCCCAATCTCGTTTGCACCTCACAATGTCATACCACGGACGAGGAAGGCAACGTTCTGAAATGGCTCCGAGTGAAATTGAGTCAGGATCCGCCGATAGGTTGGGTCAAGAAGCGTCACATTTCGAAAACTCACCGCATCGCCGCACTTTAGATGCTGAAGGCGATCGAGATGAATGATGTAATCATACCCGTCCATATCATATTATCAAGTAACTGTCGCCATTTTGGGAAAGATTCACACATGGCGGAGCGGAGAGTGGACTCCGACCATCCTCAAGCACAGCCAGAGCCTCGGGAATCGCGAGTCCCTACCTTGGAACCCGCGTTCACATCAAGCCCGTCATTGCGACGTGACGGGGTCATGACCAGGTGACTAGTCATTATTATAGTCATTATCATTGACTTGGCCAAGGCCCAACACTGAATTTGAACTGACAGTGATAGATGTGTGTCTGTTCTGAATCAGAATTCTGAACACTGTGCCACCCTCATCTCCGTAGGCGTCTCGTGACCCTGGCTCATGCCCATTTCCTTCCCAGATGATCCAAACTCACTGCTCAGGTATACATTTCTTATCTTCAGCCGTACAAATCTTCCTAAACTATACAGATCGGACATAGCATGAAAAGTGGGCATGAGAAAAAGGCTGGCACCACCAGATATAAAACTTGATTTTAGTTTTCGGCATTTGCTACCATCCCTTATTTCCACAATGTCCATCTCCACCAGGTTAACGAAACTGCTCGGTATGTCTATTCACCTGAATGGGAAATGTTAGATCGTAACGATCGACCCGGATAGGTACCAAGACACCCATCGTAAGCGCACCCATGTGGTTCGCTGCAACGCCCGAATTGGCTGCCGAGGTGACCGCCTCTGGAGGATTTGGCTTACTCCCCGCCGGTGAATTTCAGCTCTCAAACGAGGAGGCTTAACTTTTACAAATATCCCCAAGGTCAAGAAACCTCGCAAACGTTGAAGGATCGACTTCAGATCATCCGCACAAAACTCGGCACTGCCCCTGGTGAACCCATTAAAGCAGGAGTAGGATTCCTTGGGTGGATTATCGACAAGGATGCCAAGGATGGCAAGACTGATCCCCGCCTAGATGTGGTGTTGGCGGAGAAGCCTGTTGTGCTCCTCTTCGCCTATGGTGACGATCTCGGCAAACACATTGCCCAGGTTCGCGCGTTCGACGCGAATCGTGAGCATAAGACTATTGTTATTGCCACCGTCAACTCTGTCGCGGAGGCCTTGTGTGCGACCAATGAATGGAAAGTCGACGCAATGGTCGTACAAGGTAAAAAAGGAAATGCCTCTTTGGACGCTACTGATGGAGATTATTCCAGGTGGAGAAGCAGGGGGTCATGGAAGGACGACAACCCCTCCTCTGTTGACCTTACTCCAAGCAGTTTTGGTTGCCATTCCCAAGGAATCCAGACCGGTCATTCTCGCGGCAGGAGCGATCTCCAGCGGTGCCCAAATGGCTGCTCTGTTGACTTTGGGTGCAGACGGTGTCATCGTCGGCTCGCGCTTCCTCGCTTCACCAGAAAGTGAATACACTGACACGCAGAAGCAAACTCTCTTGGATGCGGATTTCAACGCTACGTCGCGCCATCGCGCTTTCGATGAAGTAGCCCGCATAGACTACTGGCCGTTCGGTATTGAGGGACGGGCAGTCGCGAACCATATTTTGACTGATGCTCAGGAGGGCGACGACCTCGAGACTCGATTGAAAAAGCATGACGAGGGGTTGGCCAAGGGAGAGAAAGAACGACTTGTCTCATGGGCTGGTGTGGGCATCGGCCACTTGAAGGAGATTAAGCCTGCAGCGGTAAGACTTCTGCGACCCTGGGGGTAGTGTTTTTCTGACCATCGTTTCGAAGGCTATTGTGAACGAGTTGCACGACGAGATGATCGAAAGATTGAAGGCTATTACCTTTGATGTCAGTTTCCGTTGATAGTGATGAACGAACCTACAGTACAAGGAAAGCAACCTATCTATACCATTATCTCGATACATGCAAATGTGAGTGTCTAGGGGTCCAAACGGCTGTCAGGAATCTCTCCGATCTAGCTGTCATGGTTCTCGGCGATTCTAGAAAACGGGCCGGAACCCCGGGGGCACTGTTCGAGTGTAGTTGTTGGGATACGAGGATGCTCGATTCGATGTCCTTTCTGACCCTCCGTTAAGCAATCGGAGTAGCGTCGGTCTCACAGGATTTCCTTCCCTAGGATGTCCCCATGCCACGCCCCTGCATCTAGGCTGTCGTTTAGCTACCATGGCCCCGTCGGCGAGGGAGAACGATGCTGGCCGCTTGCTCGTCCAAATTGCCTCGTACAACACCAACCTACAAGGTGTCTTGGAATTGCCTGCGAGAACAGCGCGCTCCGAACCTCATCGCAGTTGGGTTCCAAGAGCTCCTCCCACTCCATCTCGGGCGTTAGTTCTCTAGCCTGTCTTCTCACAGTAGACATAGTGGCACCACGTTGCTTTCCGGTCTCTGGCCTTTCCGCGTCGGTTCCGGACGACAGGAACGCCGTTATACTTGCGTAGCCCGAGACACACTCCCGACAAGGAGCGGTATTCGTTGATTGCGAAGGTAGTGGATATTGGTGTCACGATGTTGGTTCATGGACGCGATGTTGGGGTTGTCCATGCGGTATGTGAGGTTTAGACTCAGTGTACAGGTACTGGTCCTGGGTATATGAGCAATAAGGGTGCAATAGGCGTTCGCTTTCGCGTACCACGTGTGAGTTGCAGAACCGGTGCACCGTAGCGATCGCTTCCGCTTGATCGGCGTGTTATAAGTATCATTCTATTCCTGGCGCATCCCGTCGACGTTGCGTCAACGCCATCTTGTTCACCGTCGTATCTGGCCCTGCCAAGCCCTGCCGTGTGCTCTTATCTACAGCAGAAGTACCAGGTGACAAAAGGGCCGTGGTCGGGCACCGCTGCGCGGCCGAGTACATCGGTGTGTGGCGTTTGAGAGAGACGATTTGTCGCATTGGGGATATTTGGGTTCGTCTCGGCTGTTTTTTTTTGTGAATCGTGGGAGGAGCGTAGTCTCCCTTAGGCAGACTCTAAATAGTGATGACAGTCGATCGCCATATAGAGGAGCGGTGAATTGCTTTCGCGTCGCCATCCGTTCGATAAGTATGTTCGGGGGACACGTGCGGAAGTGGCGTGGGAAAGAACTGTGCACGATGTATTTCCTAAAATGGTACGTCGCTAACTTTTTGCAAACGACTTACACAAGAGCCAGCGCGGGCCGGCCCGTCTTGTCTCGTTATCTATTAAATCTCGCCTGGTCCCATCCTCCTCTCACTCCCTCCCTCATGTCCACCGCCAAAGCCGCCCGCAGAGCCAAGTTCGAGGGCGTCTACCACACCATCCGCGATGTGTTGATGGAGGACTGCCAAAGACAAGGATTCCCACCAGAAGCTCTCGAATGGTACCACAAGGTCCTCATGATCACGCCTCCATCAAGACCAGATTCTGATTGTCCTTGCGCAGAACCTAGAGTACAATGTACCAGGCGGTAAACTCAACCGCGGGATGTCAGTCGTCGATAGCGTCGAGATCCTCAAGCGTCGCCCTTTGACCGACGAAGAATATGTCAAAGCGGCAGTTCTCGGATGGGGCATTGAGTTCGTGAGTCAAAACCGGAAATTTATCGATCAAAGAAAATGATATGGACTTCACTCGATAGCTTCAGGCTTTTTTCCTTGTCTCGGATGATATTATGGACTCGTCTATTACCCGTCGCGGCCAACTGTGCTGGTACCTCTCCCCCGCTCCCAAAGACATCGCCGATGCGTCCATTACCTCGTCTGGTTCCTACAAGCACCCCCTCGTAGGCACCATCGCGATCAACGACGCATTTTTATTGGAAGGGGCCATCTTCCAACTCCTCAAGAAATATTTCCGCGGCGACCCATGCTATCTCAACATCCTAGAATTATTCCATGACTGCACGTACAAAACCGAACTAGGACAGCTGGTGGATCTCCTCACAGCCCCGGAAGGCGATGTTGACTTGAGTCGTTTCTCGCTTGAACGGTACGCTTATCCTTATCATTTTGAGATGAAAATTGATTCACCATTACCAGACATCGTCTGATCGTTATTTACAAAACGGCCTATTACTCCTTCTATCTCCCCGTAGCCGCTGCGATGTACATGTGCAACATACCTGAATCGTACACCGTAAAGCTCAACCAAGAGTCAAAAACCATCCGCCCTTATGACATCGCTCTCTCGATCCTCATTCCGACTGGCGAGTATTTTCAGATTCAGGACGATTTCCTCGACTTTGCTGCTACCCCCGAGGTCCTCGGGAAGATTGGCACAGATATTGTGGATAACAAATGTTCTTGGTGTATCAACACCATTTTGGGCCTTTGCACCCCAGCGCAGCGTCTCGTTCTTGACCGAAATTATGGGAGAAAGGGTGACATTGAGGCAGGTGCCGAAGGTGCCGACGAGGACAAGAAGGCCGAAGGCCAGCAGGAGGCGGGTGGATTATGCGAAAAGCGTGTCAAAGAGGTGTTCGAGGCCGTTGGGCTGCGCAAAATATACGCCGACTACGAGGAAGGGGTGTACAAGCAGCTCAACGAGTTGATCGACCGCATCCCCGAGGACGGTGTCATTGTTGACGAAGAAGGACAGAAAGTGGAGGCTCATGATGGTTTGAGAAAGCAGGTTTTCAGAACATTCCTAGACAAGATTTACGGGAGAAGCAAATAAATCTCACAATGGCCATTGTACCATGTATGTACTTACTACTCCTGGCGGGGAGATACCACCATGCTTTGTTTTGTGAGTCCACTACTACTTTGCTGGGTCACGCCTCTTCCTTGTTCTTTCCCTCCTTGTCCCGATACCATGGTGACTTTTTGGTGACTTGGTCGTCTTGTCCTCACACAACGGCACAATCTATACTTCTTTCTAGTCCAACAAGAACACTGAACTGGTCTTATTTGTCACTAACGTTGCTCTGGAGTCTTTATGGAAAGGGCCACTCTTCGAACTCTGTACCTGCAGGCTCGAATTTATTTTCCTCCGCTGGTTCTCTACTCTACTGGGGCATAATAGTAATGTGCCAGGAGGTCGGCTGTTTATCCTTGTGGTCCTGGTCTCTTTCCTTCGTTGTCATCAGAACTGCACGACACTTTCCCTTGTGCCTCTGTCTTTTGCTTGCTGACGCCACTTCTGCACTTGCACTTGCACGACGATAGCGATAAGTAGCTTCTTGAAACTACATCTGCCAATACAGCTATGTTACTTATTTCCGACCACATTCCTCTGCTCCATCCCTCGGAAGCAGTCACCCAGAATTTTGACTCTTCAGCCTCCTCTCAGGGAGGTGGGCATACAGAAAGGGACTTTTATCGAGGTGAAAGGATGCTGTCACCAAATGGAAGGCCAAAGTCGCCGTTTCAGAGGCGTAGCGAATGTTGCCACAAAACTTTTCAATGCAATCGAGGTGCGATCCTTTTTTTTTGCCAGTCCCAAGTTGATCAACAAGACTTGCAGCCCACTCGTGCTTGTTTCGGACAAAAGGGTATTCAACGGGAACTTTTGCTGCGACGACACTGCAGAGATCTTCTTGTACATCCAGAGCCAGCGAATATCCACGTCGTACCCACCGCCCGTGATCCTGCTACCGGATTGGTATTGTCATCTCGTAGGGCATAGGTCACAGAGGAGGCACGTAAAGTCGTGCCCACCCTATATCAAGCGCTGCAGCCAAAATGACGTGGGACGCCAGTATCACGAAAGCAGAATAAGCCTCGAGCGTCATCGAAGCTGGCCAGGCACGCATCAGAGCGGACTGGTCAACATGCGTTTGGATTATATCGAGTTGAACGGCGCGGCGGATTTTGAAGATGGTGCTTGTCGATTGGATGCTCACGACCCCAGGCCACTTATCTTGAGCGGGGCTCTTTGGGTGGATAAAACTAAAACGCGTTTGATTGACCACATCATACTCGACGACGCGAATGGAATCACCTCTTCATGAAGTCTAGAGGAGGCATTTCACTCCTATTATATGGAATGTGTATACGGAAAGATAAGTAGTTTCCAATTAGCGTTTAAATGGTATCATCAGGGAGGGCACCAAAGATGAATATTCGATGAACGTCGACGGGCGTAAAGATACTGGAAGTAGTAAACGACCTCCAAACATGCCCTTCTGAGCCCAGGCATCCACCAACAAATTGGCCCACCCCACCACCCATGCCGCTGTCCATATCCATCCAGGGAACCCGCGCACTCTACATCCAGTGACCCTCCGCCAAATATGCTCCAAGAGAATACCGACTCCATTCATCAAAAAGAAACCACAGATTTCTCGAAAATCTGAACCATTTCCCAGGCTCCGCAATCCAAAGTCGTGGAGGAATGCAGAAATTAGGAAGGAGCCGAGGACCGCGCCGACACGTCCAGCTACGAGAGAAAGGGGGTATCCTCCAAGAGAGATGAAACTATCTCTGAAGAGTTGGTGCCATCGCTGTGCCCAAAATTGGGTCAATGATGTAGACAGCCAGGGAGATTTGAAGAGCGGCGGCCAGAGGGATAAGTGCTGCTTAAATACGAGGATGCCGATCAGTGCAGCGAGATGATGACTTAGTTGAAAAGCGCAGTAGATGATAAGACCCGACATGAAGGTGATGACAGTCGACCTCGAGTAACGGTGAGCTGCAGGCAGCGATGGGTCAAAGATGCCTCCGCCTGTGGGGGAGCCAATCGTTGACGGAGCAGACGACTGGACACAGTAGTATAAAACGTCTAACCAGAAAAGGTGTGCGAGAAGTGAAGTGAGAGTTGCTGCCACGAAGGCTGATGTTGAGTGGGTGGGGCGCGTCTCTGGGGGTATCTGAAGGCTCGAGGACCAATTCCACCCGCAGCCACGAAGGTTGCAACACAAGTCCCAAGCGTCAATGGCTATCCGTTTGTAGGTTCGGTCAGCAGTGGGACCTGTTTGGCCATTATAGAACTGGGGAGTTGCCTCCGGCATTGTTTTCACTCGTCTGAAAGGCTTCCTCTGGAGTGACCACGTTACGGAGCGCATAGAGACCGTCATGAACAAGACCTATGAGGATGTTAGGAAAAATGTAGGGAACGAGATTAGACCGGGTTACGGACCGCAGGGATTTGATTGAGATAGGCAAGCCTGTCATGACCGAAGGAGAGGTCGAGCTGCATGGCACCTCGGAAAGCCATTGACAGAGTGAAAGGCAGCAAGGCGATACGCAGGACGAGGGTGCGAGGTATAAGGACGAGGAGAGCGGTGATGTAGTAGCATAGGAGGGGTGGGAGAAGGACATGGAAGAAGGAACGGAGAGTCAAAGGAGAGACGACGTACATCGGTCAATGTAACAACAAAGTAGTCTCCCACACTGATACTACGTCACCGCCTTTGTAAGTTCCTTCATATTCAATGGCAGGTTGCCAGCTCAGTTCCTTGTTCACAAGTATTCATGTTACTTGTGGCATATTCAAAGGCCGGTCGATGTCTACGTCGCTCAGCTGCAACTTACTTTCGGACAGTAAGTCAAGCAAACCCGACATTTCTGCCTAGATATATCCAGACATCATACATGTAGTTCCATCCCCCCTCCTTTCAACGATGGCATGATAGCAAAGGAAAATTTATGTCGCTTGGCCCAGGAGGACGCGACATTCTCGGGGATCTTGCCTCTCTCGTTGGCAACAAGTCGGGCGTTAACTTCACGAATAGAGTGCGGTCATCAAATTTCAGTCGTGCAGGCATGCCTGAGCGTTTGCTTCCCCGACAGAGCAACTCCAGCCTTGATAAAAGTCCTACCTGTACAACCACCTCAACAAGTTCGAGTCAACAAGTTCATGAAGCAATTCGGTCTGTGGGCTTGGATTGTTTGACAACACGCGACTCTGAGAAAACCACCTTTGTGGAATCGGCCAACTACAGACAACCCACCAATTTCTTAAAGACTCCTCGAACTTCGACAGGGAAAGGTTCCTCCGCCCCTCTCCATGTACGCTTTGGGCGTTTTTGCTACAGTGACCTGGACTGATATTGCAGAAAGAGGCGAAGGCGTGAGGGGAAGACGACTGTACTTGGTATGTCATATGAGTCTTCGCCACTCCAGTGTGTGCTACTTATCTCCCGCTACTCTTCTGGTACAGTATATGACTTTGCTTATCGTGGTGCCGCGCCACATCACCAAAAGACGAAAAAATCCCAATTTCGCTCGCGAATACCACGCCCGACACCTATGTCGATAGGGTCCGAAGCTGAGCTTACCGTCACACAGGTTTGATCGGCTCTCCCTTTCCCAGCACAATTGACTGCAGAATATTAGATGTTATCCATCCATCCCGATACTCATAGGCGTCGATTAAGCACACTGAATCGCGCACAGCAGGCGATACAACGAAACTATGGTGCAAAATATAAAATTGAATTGTTTGGGAGCGTCCGGTATGTAGTTATCTTTGATCCCCTAGCCACGATAATGACGGAGTTGATCTTAGGTACGGTACCGCCCTTCCAAAGAGCGACCTTGACATGACAATCATCGTTGAGTTTCTTGTTTTCCATTTGTGCTCAGGATTTGACACACTCGTAGGATCCGGATCGGCCACATGGCATAACTCCTGACGGACAGGATGTCATTCCTGGTACGTCCGTCGCCATATCGTGGCAGGTTGCTCCTGGTTGTAACTTTGATTGTTTCCAGGGATCTATAACGTCAGGTGCCTTGCAGTGGGACCTTCAACGTCACTTTGAATCTTGATTCAGCATCAAATAGAAAATTAGCGCGTGCCTTGCAAGATGCAGGATTCAAAAATATCTTAACCATCCCATGGGCCAGCGTTCCCATTGGTAAATTGGTATTCATCAGAAGACATGCCGATCTGACGCGTTTCAATTGTGACATATTCTAGTCAAGTTTAAGGACCCACGGACTGGGCTTGAATGCGATATTAACGTCAACGAGCGTTTGGGCATATTCAATTCCGAGATGATCAAGGCATACTGTAACTTGTCCCCGGACTTGCGGTGTATGCTAGCCTTCATCAAAATTTGGAGCAGACCTCTGGGTTTGAACACACCTAGTCCACAGGCAGGGGGTGGACCTGCATCTTTCAGCAGCTATGCTTTTGCGCTCATGACCATCGGTTTCTTACAGGTACGACTTTCGTTGCTATCGTTGTTGCAACAATTCTGATCATAGCCTAGAAGCGAGACCTCTTGCCTAATCTACAGGCGAATTTGCTACCGCTATCACGCGGTGCTAAAGAGGGTTATTTTTGGGGTAATAGACCGAGGGAACTGTGTGACGTGCGCTTCCTGATTCCTGTCGACTGGAGGGCACCAATAAAGTCCTCTTTAAGCGTCCTCATGGCGCAGTGGTTCATGTCAGTTTTTCTCAGCATTTTGCATGTGGAAGTTGCTCAAGTAGTCACCCCTAGGTTTTGGCACCGTGACTTCGATTACCAACAGGAAGCTCTATGCATTCGCAGTGGGGGTTCTACTGATCGACCACCTCCATCATCTTCAAGTGTTTGCGTCCTGGATCCTTTTATTCGAAGCAAGGTGAGCAGTGCCACCGTCAGGAGATCCATCGATATTAATATACCTTTCTTCCGGCTAGAACGTAACAAGAAGTGTACATCCTGATATCTTGGCACGATTTTTGCGGGAGTGTGAACAAGCTTTCAGAGTTCTCGATGATGGTCAAACTTTGAGTGCGTTGATCGCCCCCAGCCGGCTTCAGAACTCTCCCGGGAGGCGATGCAAGGGTCCCCGGTAAAGCAGTTATTGGAATTCCATGCAGCCTATTCCCTGAATATTAATCCTATGTATCGTCTGCGGAATATACATAATATTGGAGACCTATGTAGTTATATGTGCTGGAATGAATTAATTATATCGTTACTGTCAGCAGACCTGTGCTCGACTCCATCACTCCTGAATCTCTTCTTATACAGCAAGTCGCTGGCGGCCTCTGTCTTTTGCTCCCATCATCGATTCTTGTAAAGTACCTTTACTGTGAATATCCACCTGCCCAACATGTCCTGGAAGCTCGGTTCAAAAAGTGCGTCGTCTCGAGATCACGATAGCAGTCTAGCCGACCTCGCTTCTCGACAGAGGCCAAAGAAACCAGAGAAAATGGTGTCATTTCTAGATCAGTTACCCCGGTACCACCTTCCCGCCCGACGACACCAAAGCCGCCCAGTGGAACTGATCAATTTCGTTCGGGAATGCTCACCATCCGTATATTTTCTGGTATGTGGCACATAATGACCTCTTCATCCAAACTAACTCGGCGGTAATAGGAAGGGGGCTCGCTCTCGCACCTGGTGTGCGAATCCCAAGCGTTATTCAAAAAGCGCTCGACTCCTCACCTCCTTCCCGTAAATCGCTAAGTAACAGAGAAAGTCTACACCGCAAGCGCTTCTGGTGGCTACCATATGTCGTCCTCGAGTTTGACAAGAATGAGGTCTTGATTGATGCATTGGGTGGTGATCTGGCGAGTCCGATCTGGAACTATCGTGCCGATTTGTGCGTCGTTCTGTTTAACTATATCATTCTCTGTTTGATGACCGTCTTACCAGCGATGTGTCACGAACTTCGAATATCTCAGTATCATCTTACTTGCGCACGACCGTAGCCGGCCAAGATGACATGGGCAACGACCTCCTCATTGCGCGGGTAGATCTCACCCCATTTCTGGAAGGACACGTATGATTCAATTCCTTTCATTGAAGTTTCTTCATTATAACTAATCTTTACCTTGTCAAAAGCATGCCTCCGACCAGTGGTACACCGCGACAGCTGGCTCCGGGTCATTCCACCTCAAAATAGACTTCAAGCCATCTCGAAACGAGCCGCTCACGATCGACGCCTTTGAACTGCTCAAAGTTATCGGAAGAGGGAGCTTCGGAAAAGTGATGCAAGTTCGAAAGAAAGACACGCAGCGGATATACGCGCTCAAAACGATTCGCAAGGCGCACATCGCACAGCGCCCCGGCGAAATCACACATATTCTCGCGGAGCGTAACGTCCTCGCGCTCGTCAATAATCCCTTCATAGTCCCTCTCAAATTCTCGTTTCAAAATCCGGACAAGCTGTATCTTGTCATGTCTTTCGGTTCGTCAAAATAATCCATTAAAGGGTTGAGTACTCACGGATTCACTCAGTTAACGGAGGAGAACTGTTCTACCATCTTCAGAGAGAGGGCAAATTTGACCAGAATCGTAGCCGATTTTATGCCGCAGAGCTCCTTTGCGCGCTCGAACATCTCCATGGTTTCAACGTCGTCTATCGGTAAGAATCAGCGATGCACTATCGGAGTGAATTCGCTGATCTGTTGTCCACAGAGACTTGAAGCCCGAAAACATTTTGTTGGATTATACTGGCCACATTGCCCTCTGTGACTTCGGCAAGCTCTTTCTCTTGATTTCGGCTCCCAATCTCTGAGATGTCATTCAGGTCTTTGTAAATTGAACATGTCTGAAACCGAAAAGACTAACAGTTCGTTCATACTCTATCTCCGGAATCGTCAGCCTGACCTCTGTTTTACACAGCATTCTGCGGGACACCTGAGTATATCGCTCCGGAGCTTCTCGAAAACCAAGGATATACCAAAACCGTTGACTGGTGGACGCTCGGAGTCTTACTATATGAGATGATGGTATTGACCTCTGTACATTCTCGGGACGACACTGACGTTTCTCTAGACTGGGCTGCCACCATTCTATGACGAAAATGTTAATGCCATGTATCAGCGAATCATGTCTGACCCGCTGGTTTTCCCGCCGGACATGTCTTCCGAAGCACGGAGCGTGATGACAGGCTTACTGCAACGTAACCCGTCGAAGCGCCTGGGGTCTAATGGAGGAGAAGAGATTAAGAGACACCCCTTCTTTGCGAGATATATCGACTGGCACCAGTACAACCCTTTGTCATACCTCGTTGAACATCCGCTGATTTTCCTGATCCCCCAGACTTCTTGCGAAGAAAATTCAACCCCCGTTCAAACCCAGCGTTGTACGTTTTCGTCTGCTTTATACACTCAATGTTATTGCTCACGTCTTTTCCAAGGAATCCGTCCTGGATGTGGCGAACTTTGATCCGGACTTTACAAACGAGGAAGCGCATGACTCTGTTGTGACAGATTCTGCGCTTTCCGAAACTGTGCAAGACCAGTTTAGAGGGTTCACCTATAATCCTGCGAATGAACACTTGAGCGAGAGCGTGAGCTATCCGAGTGGCCTATAGTCTAATATTGCTTCATGTTATTCATTTTGCATTTCCCTCCTGGTGCGCTAGACATTTTCATCGCCACTCCTGCGAACAGTGCTAAGTCATTGAACCAGATCTTATCTCTTTATATATGTGTGTCGAGTGTTGTAGGTATAGTCCTGTCTTGTCTTTTTACAACATTTGTCGGCTATGGATCCAGAGAATCAAGCCTACTACATAAGTACTGTTTGATGTCAATGGTAACACTAGTATTATGTATGTGAAAAAAACAGTGTCGAGCAAAATTCCTGTGCATTATGGGGGAATCGAACCCACCATACCCAGGTTACCACTACCCCATTCACCGAAGTTGTGTTATGGAACGAAAAAGTATTTGCTCGGCAGAAACCACTTGTGTCTTGTTCTGGCGCTACAACGCTTTTCACCGCCATGCAATTCTGCAGTGTCTTTGTATGCAGTCCTCCCCGAACTTGGATCCGGCTGTTGCTCAATTCTGGCGCAATCTTGTCCGAACCGGGAGCTAGGATGTCCTGAGATAAGTATGTAAGTACATACGGTGACCTGTTCACCCTTCCCTGCAGGGACGAATTGCTAGTACGCATTTTCACCTGTGACAAAGCGGGGCAGATAGGTACAGCAACCATTGAGCCTTTCCTAAACGATGTACCCACTTTCAAACCCATCCATGGCTCTCAACTTTCAAGCCCATCCTGTGGCACTTTGCGTGGCTGTCGCTCTCATTTCGGTCTACACACTCCGAACCATCAAGAGTTATGCCAAGGGGAAGTTGCCACCGGGGCCCAAGGGTATCCCGTTTCTCGGTGTCGTCTTTCAGCTATCGAAGACGCCGTGGAAGGAGTTTGAGGTTTGGAAGAAACAATATGGAATGTCTACCTCTTAACCCCAGATTTGTCGAAGCTGACCTCTATTTCAATTCAGGACCTTTGATGTACTTCACGGCGGGCGGCCAAGGGATTCTCGTCCTCAACACGCATCGGGTTGCAGCTGACCTATTGGATCGTCGGGGGCGCATTTATCGCGATCGTCCTCGCCTGATTAGTGAGTGCTGACGGTATCCTCAGCCAATATCCACCGCTGACCATCACCGTCAGTGGCGAGCGAGATCCTCTCTGGTGGTTTTCTGATACATCTGATGAAGTACAGTGAAATGTGCGTTGAATCTCTTCATCTTTGATACACCACTGATGACAAGCACAGTCACCGGAGAATGCGTCGCGCTAGTCACGAGGCACTCACCAAGATACGTGTGACCGAGTTTTACCCCCTCCATGCAAGGGAAGCTGTTAGGCTGATTGATGGCATATTGCAAAACCCGAAGAGATGGGATGTGGAATGTCTTCGGTGGGTGTACCCGGTCAATTTGCAAGGCCCTCGTTAACCCGCGAATTTCCAGAGCATCGGCGTCCATATTGTTATCTGTTGTATATGACCTTCCTATGGTATCATCTACCGACGATCCGACTGTGGCCAAAGTCAACACGTTTATCGAGATAGCTATTGATTATGGCCACCTGGGAGATTATCTCGTGGAGTGCTTCACCTGGATGAAATATATCCCGTCGTCGGTGGCGAGCTGGAAAAGACTTGCGGAAGAACGGTACGAGGAATACTCTGGCATGTTTATGGGGTTGTTCCGTGAAGTTGAAGATCGGATTGTGAAGACCTTCACCCTTGCTTTCTTCCGCCTTGCTCACCAATCATGTAGAAACAAGGGGACGAACGCTCGAGTATTGCTGGGACATTGATTCGGGAACAGAACCTCCATCGCCTGAGTGAGACAGAGGCCGCGTGGACAGCTGCTTCATTGCTGTACGTATCATTCTCTATTTGAGAATATGGTCAATGCTAACCCCCATCAGTCTTGCTGGGACTGAGACGGCGAGTGGTCTTGTATCGACCATTGTCTATTTTGTTCATGCTGTGCAGGGCGAGGGCATGATGTCCTGGGTCATGCTGGGGATGACCGCGTACCCAGAGGTGCAAAAGAAGTGCCAAGAGGAGCTGGACAGGGTCATCGGCCGCTCTCGCATGCCCACGCTAGCGGATAGAGATAGTCTTCCATACATATGTGCTACTGTCCGAGAAGCGCTGCGCTGGCGGTCCCCCACCCCCCTCGGTGAGTCATTGCCAAAAATGAACCTCATAATCCATCCTATGATTTGTGATGCAGGATTACCGCATTACGCCATGGAGGTAAGACTCTCCCATCTCCCGGCAGGTATTCTCTCACCCTGCCACTTTTCCAGGACGACTGGTACGAAGGATTCTTCATTCCCAAAGGAACGATGTGTGTCGCCAACACATGGTACAATTCCAAATCCACATTTTTGTGCCCCAAGAATCCTGATTATTTGTCTAGGAGTATGAACCATGACGAAGCGATCTATGTGGGTAGTAGTATGATGTCTGCAGGAAATGGTTTTTACTTTTATCTTAGGGAGCCGACGCGGACGATTTCAATCCGGATCGTTTCATCAGCCCAGACGGACAGGTTACTCCACCCATAGCAGACACAAGAGATGGTGCGTGTGTGTGTTGTCTGACAGCATAACTATCAGACATTGCCTCACTTGCCTCACGCCTCCTTCAGAAGGTACTCCTTCCTCTATTCCATACTATGCCCGAATCATATTGGTACTCACCCCTCGTCTATCATCTACGCATAGGACATGTATCTTTCGTAAGGCACCAACACATCCTGTCGACCGATTATCCTGATCATGATATCTCTTATTTTTCAGGGCTTCGGACCGAGGTATGTACGATCCTGGTGGATTCCAGCAGTGGAACCGACCCAAGTGTGGTTACAGAATTTGTGTCGGACGATTTATGGCGAATAACTCACTCTTCCTCAATATTGCGACCGTTCTGTGGGCTGCAAATATCTCCGCCCCGAAGGACGAAGGAGGGAACCCGATCCTCCCCGATACCCTCAAAGCTAACACTGGACCGATCATGTAGTACCATCCACTATCCCTTCCTTTTAACCGATTATGACAGCTTCCCTTTCATCTAGACACCCCTTACCATTCGATTGTGTAATTACCCCCCGTTTCCCCGAAGTTAGGACCGTTATTGCACAGACACGAGAGCTGCTGGAATAGAGTAGGAATTGTAGTTTTGGGGAAATTTGGATTGTAACTCTTTTCACTAAATAATCTTACGTCGAATTTAGAACATCATGATCAG
>Ga0307516_10000546_pt1 | contig 50412 bp, 66 predicted proteins | sample 19_EM_MG_FD_203310 | JGI IMG/M metagenome (GOLD analysis project Ga0307516, IMG submission 203310) | Populus trichocarpa ectomycorrhiza microbial communities from riparian zone in the Pacific Northwest, United States - 19_EM | ecosystem: Host-associated > Plants > Roots > Unclassified | place... | reverse complement strand
CTCGTTTCGAACGACCCGAACCCCCACCCCCCCCCCCCCCCCCCGTATCCTCCCGCCGAGACTCGTCTATCGGTCCCTTCCCTCGCTTCTGTATTGCGCCGCTTGCTTAATCGCTCGCACCTGCCGACGCCCGCTTGTTTCGAATCCAGCACAACACTGTTGCAGCAGCATCACCACTACCAGCAGTAATCGTAGTCGTACGTAGTGGAGTGGAGAAAGCTGATACCGTTCCCCCAGGTTCTCCCTATCCCTATACGAAGGTGTGTATGCGGTCCTGCGCCTACCCACACACACATCGTCGTTTCTCACGATCTGCCCTTTCTGCACACCTTGAGTGTAGGCGTCTAACCTCGCGTGTCTCTTCAGATCTCATCCCCCCTCCTACGCCTCCTCCTCACACCCGACGCGGAGAAGCCCAGCTATCGATACACATTCTGAATACGCAGTAAACCCGACACCCCCGGAATTGGGTGCTGCCCCTCCTGCCTTGCACTTCCATCTGGCCCCGTACACTGTCACAAAAGTGTAGGGCGCTGCCGCTGCATCTCTCCACGGGTGACGTGATACCCACGAAACGCTGTCGGCGATAATACCCACATGTGCTGCTGCAATAATGCCCGCAGGCGCACCAGTCCCGAATGTCCCTGCTGTCCATCCCTCCAAAGAGACCTCGCTCTCTGATGCCGTGTCCCGGACTCCACAGAAATCATCGTCTTCCTCCTCCAAACCGGACCCAGCACGGCCTTCCATAACACCACGGTCCGCGGCCATAACAGCAAAGATTAACTACGTCTCGCCATACAAACAGACTCCCAGAAGCACCACATCGCCGGCCCCGCGGTCAAACACGTCGACGCCGGTCTCGCGGGCCAACGCACCGGCGCCGGCAAATGCCAACCACTTCAAGGACATCGTGACCCGCTTCAATACAACGTCCGACGAGAAGATCCCTAATCCGACCAACCGCATAGCCGCTAATGTTGCTGCGGCCACTAGTCTGAAGAACAGGAAACCTCAAACATGGAAGGCAAACGGTGCCGCCGAACTCAGGAAGTCGGGTGCAGCTGCGACGGACAAGGGCCGGTCGGCCAGTGCAGCCCCCCCGTCCATACGGCCAGCAAGGCAACCTTCCAGCAGACCGGCATCTGCAGCTGCAAAAGGGACCGGCACAACTGCCCGATCTACCGCAACCGTCAATTCGCGTCAGACGAAAGCAGGACGAAGACTATCGACTTCATCGAGTACTGCGTCGTCCGACCATCCCTCCGCAGACAAATTATTGCCGCTTCTGCAGACTTCCTTCACATCTAGGAATACCCGAGCCAGGGGCAGGACCACCCACCGCAGAAGCAGATCCATGGAGGCCCCTTCACCATCGGCCGCCTCTATGGCTGACAATGAAAGCGACGGCGCCTCTCAACCGGAGACGAACCCACCTCTGCATCACCGGCGAAGTCGTTCGAATCTGGAGTCCACTAACGGCTCACCTGGCATCGAGATACAGCTCGACCCTGATCTGTGGAGGGACTTCGATAAGCATCCTGCCACACAGCCAAACGCGTCGTCGGCCGGTACCATGAAAACCGTAGCGCCTCCTCTCGTTTCGGCTCACGGTTCGAGACGGTCCCCACAACCTACCACCAGAGCCAAAAGTCCCAATCTGACAGCTTACATCTCCGTACCGCTCGCTAAATCCTCTCCGACACTCCGCTCCTCCCGCGGGAACCGCCTCCCACCCCCGACGAACACCACCTCGCACGCATCTCGCCAGAGGCTCCAGCCCGCGAAAGATAGCAACGCCTTCCAGCGCGGGAAAAGTAAGGTGGCCGCTGCCTCTGCCGGCGAACGGAAGGAGCGGAAACGCGGTGTTCCCCCAGAACTAGAAACCATCGACTTCGAAGCGAGGAGAGCACGTATCCAGAATGCCTTTACACTTAAGGAGAGTAATGAACAGCAGATCCGACGGGCGAGATCAAATCAGAGCCTCAAAGAATCCGACGACGAGGGCAAGATCGACGCGAAGAAGGACGCAACTATGCAATCATGTATTCAGGAAGAGGATGAGGAGACAGAGGAAGAACAGAGGATGGAGGAGCGAGTCGAGTTCCATGAGCAACTGGAGGAGCAGCAGCAACTGGCGCAGCAGCAGCAGGAGCAGTTGGCTCTGGAGCAGCAACAGCAGGAAGAGCGGAAGGAATGGCAGCGGCACCAGGAGCAACAGGAAGAATTGGAGCGACTGGAGCGGCAGCGGCAGCAGGAGCAACAGGAAGAATTGGAGCGACTAGAACGACTAGAACAGCATGAGCAACTTCAGCGCCTGAAGCGAGAGCAACAAGAGCAGCAGGAGCAGTTGGAGCAATTGAAGCGAGAGCAGTTAAAGCGAGAGCAACAGGAACGGCAAGAGCGACTGGAACGAGAGCAGCGTGAGCTACAGGAGCGATTGAAGCGTGAACACGAGATGGAGCAATTTAGGCTGGAACAACAGAAGCAGCAAGAGCAGCAGCAAGAGCAGCAGCAGCAAGAGCAGCAGCAGCAGCAGCAGGAAGAGGAGATGCGAAACGGCAATGATCAGGACAGCAGCGACAACATCGGAACGGACCCAGTATTCGATTTCATGGCCGAAGCGATCATGGCGAAAATCCAGCCCCCGACTGAAGACACGACCGCTGCTGCCGCAACCGAGACTCAGAGATCTCGTGTCGAGCCCGAAGAGAGGGAGCTAATGATACCCGGTGCGTGGGGCGCTAACTACGACGACGAGGTCGATTATCGGGCAACAGAGCGAGTCGATGAGCGAAGCGCCTACGTTACCGAACCAATTGATTCTCCTGCAGGCGATCAACAAGATGCCTGGGAAGACACTAGCGGCGAGGAAACCACAGAAGCGGAAACGACAGAAATTGAGGCTGAAGTACAAGACCTAGTAGCGGAGACGGAGGTGTCCTCCAAGACACACGAACCCGTCATCGAAGTAGAAGACGAGCCCACACCCCCTCGTCCGACCCGCTTCAGCCAGTTTTTCATGCCAGAACAGTACCCCTATACAGCAAAAAGGAATCGGTCGTCTCACAGCCCTTCATTCTACACTCCCAATAGCAATCGTACTTCCGCAACACCAATAGCTGTTGTCATCACACCCGACTCACCAACTCGACCCGCTCTGTATAACGCAACGAACATGTTGCGCACCCGCTCGGTCGGATGGACCACAGAAGAAGAGGGAGGCGAGGATGACAACTCTTCGGATAGGATGAATGGAAGTGTAATAATCTCCAACCAACAGCAGCACGACACGAGGACAAGGTGCAATCCTAGCTCCAACATCCCGGTAGAAGACGTCGAAACGCCGATAGTTTCTCCCATGAGCGCAGTCGCTCATGACGATAGACGCGCCATCGACTCATTTTATTCCAGATATGATGATCACGGAGAAGAAGTCATCAATCGCTACGTTGACGACAGAAGCCCTTCAGGGACATCTTCCCATCAGGATTACCACGACAATGGCAATAGGAATAATCAGCATGAGGATGGCCACCGAGATCTGCATGTCGATACCGGCGGCGATTACACTTCGTGCTCGGAAGCACCAACTCCGCTCTCGTCGCTGCCCCCGGACAGTTTGTACGACTATTCTTGCTCTGAAGAAGCTACGCCGCTCTCTGCTCTCCCGAGGAGCAGCTTCCTCGACCTTCAACTGCCAGAAGATGACGGTTGGACCACCTCTTCGGACTTCAGTCCGGAGTCGGATGATAGAGGGGAGACACCAACAACTCCCAGACAACCCACAGGAGTTGGCGCATCTCTGCCTCCAACCCCACCACCAAAGGATAGGCCACCACCTCCCCCAGAGAAGGACAAGCCCAAAAACATCTCTCCTGTGCCATCATCCATCTACAGCAGCACAGCTCCTTCCCTCCATCATAGGAGTCATGCAGTGAGCGGATCGGAGCCACTCGGACTCGCCATCCACTCTATCCCAGCGCACTACGACTTCCGTCCGTCCTCCGAGCGAATGTCCTCATACAATCCGGACCACTACAATACCGGGCCGGGCCAGCGGCCAAGCCTGGATAGTAGGTCTTCGCTGGAGCAGAGGCCTAGTCTCGACCAAAGAGCAAGCCTAGATCATCGGCCGAGCCAAGATCAATACTCTCAAAGCCGGCCGAGCGAGGACACCAAAAACTCACCGCCATCGAGTTTGAGTGATTCAAGAAGGAGTTCGACCCTTCATGCAGGCTCATCTATCGGCCCGACCGTCAGCAGCATCGAGGACCCGGATCAAAAGAGGCTTAGGAGGCGTCAGCATCTCCTCAGGGAAATCGTCGACACGGAGAGCGGCTTCTTTAGGGATATGACGGTTGCGGTGGAGATCTACAAGGGATCTGCCAACGCTTGTTATTCCGTTACTGTCGACGATGTAAAGGTTCTTTTTGGAAACACGGATGCAGTGGTCCAGTTCTCCAAGAGCTTTCTAGAGGTACTTAAACTTTCGGTTTCCAGCGTGTATGTCATGCGTCGGTCCGCGAACGGGGTCAACAGCAGCGCAGCGAGCATGGTCAACTCCATCAACAGTGACGAAAAAGAAGAGCCTCTCACCGAGGAGGACAAAGATCGCAAGACGTATGTCGGAGAAGCGTTCGCCGAGTTTATGTATGCGATGGAGAAGGTCTACGGTGACTACTGCAAGAACCACGATGCTGCCGCTGCCAGGCTTCAGCAATTGGAGACGGTGCCCGGTATTGCCATTTGGCTGCAGGAGTGCAAGGCCTGTGCCGAAGATCTCACTAATGCATGGAACCTCGAGTCGCTGCTCATTAAGCCCGTTCAAAGGGTTCTCAAGTACCCTCTTCTGTTGTCTCAGCTTCTGGAATGTACACCACCAAGCCATCCGGACTATCCTGCGCTGGAGATCGCATCTAAGGAGATGACATTTGTTGCTGGACGGATTAACGAGATGAAGAAGCGCAAGGACATGGTTGAGAAGATTGTCGGACGGAAGAGAAATGAGTCGGACATCAGGCATGGGATTACCAAAGGCTTCGCTCGTCGCGCTGAAAAGTTGAGGCAGTCTGTTGGACTATCGGAAGTAGTTGTGGACGATACCTACAACAAACTTTTCGAAAACTACAACATGCACTACACCCAGGTGGAGGTCGTGCACCGCGACATCGAGATATACGCCATGGAAATCCAAGGACATGTTCAGAACTTCATCGGATTTGCGTTGTCGTTCCGTCAGTTCGGCGAGGTCATCGGTACGCGGCATTATGTCACCGAGGCCAAGTGGAAGAGGTTCGATCATATGATGCGGGAGATCTCGACGACATATCTACAGGAACATGTAAGTTTCGCCAGCCCGGCCTCGGGAATTGTAGGAGTTGACTGGCGTAGAAACTTCGAGTCAAGAAGCATGCTATTGAGCCGCTCGAGACTCTTCTCAAGATGAACGAGAGCCCGCAGATAATAATGACCAAGCGCAATAACAAGGCCGTCGACTACGCCCGCTACAAAGCGATCAAGGATCGCGGAGATACGCCGGATAAGCGGACAAAGGAGCTCGCAGACGCGTATGTGGCCCTCAACGAAACATTGATCGAAGAGCTGCCGCGACTGTTCCATCTTACGAAGAAGTTGGTCGACGCCGTGCTCTTTAATTTCATCGATCTCCAGGCGCAATGGATGAATGATTGGGCGTCGAAGATCAAGATGACCTTTATGGATCTTGAGATGCCCCTCAACTTGGAGGCATTCGTTGATGCTTTTGCGACGTCTTTCACATACCATGAATCCATGCTCACGAAACTCAGTATCTGCAATGGTTAGTACGGATATTTCTGAGTTCGTATTGCTTTGGATGCTAATTTCGGAGCAGGGTCCCTGAATGCCATGCAGTTCCCAACGGCTTCCCTCGGCTCCCTGCCGGCCAGTACAGTGTCGCTCGATACGATAGACAGGGCGTCTCCATTCAAGATGTCCAGACCCCAGACCGCCGACGATGACGCAACCCGTGGAAGGGCCATGTCGTTGGACACTACGTCTCCTACTTCTGCACCAGCCGATTGCGACCACTCAGAGCGACGACATAGCGGCGGCGCCTCGGTGTCGCCTCTGTCTTCGTTGTCTTCGGGTGGTCCTCCGGTGCTCCCTCTCCCGACCCTTCTTGGCTCTAATAGAATTAGAGCCAGTTCGGTGGCCGTGCCGCCGAGAGGGCCTACCACGGCGGCACCTGTGGGCCCACAGAGATCGTATTCGTCAGCTGTCCCCGACAGCCATGCCGCCGCCCAGTCCGCGTTCTTTGAGCGTCCGCGTCCGCGCCCATCTTACACTACGGGGGCACCGGCGCCCCTGACGTTGTCTGCACGCCGTGCAGATGCCCCGTCGCCCTCGCCTCCTCTCCCCAGCGCTGCTTTCTCATCAGCCATGCCCATGGATGACGATCGGGATAGAGAATCGGATAATCCTCCCAGGGGACAGTCACGAGACTCTTCAAGGACTCCATCCAGAACTGATTTCAGAAGGACTCTCACAATCTCGAATAACGATAAAGCAATGTTCATTGCCGCATCGTTGTATGAGTTCCACTTAGAATCTCCACGCCGTGAGGCGGGATTCCCGTACCTCAATTACGTTCAAGGAGAGGTTTTCGATGTATTTTGCCCTCCCAAAAAATATATATGATGGATCTGTGCTGACTATGGAATAGGTCATTGGTGTGAAGGGTGAGATTTGGCTCGCCAGGAACCAAGACGATAGACAGGGCGAAATCGGTTGGATCTGGTGCAAACATTTCCGACGGCTGAGCGAAGAAGGCAGCTCTTAGGTAAAGGTGTTTTTCAAAGTTCACCATCGATGATGTGGCGTTTCTTTGACGGTTTTCTTAGTTTTTGGCACTACTCAAGTACTTCCCAGCGAGCGGAAGCGTGCAATTATCACCGTTTTTTATATATATATATATAAGGTCGTGTTTTTTGGTTTCTTCATTTCATTTTCATTTTCTAGTTGCTTTATTTGGGGTGGTGCATTTGGACAGTTTTTTCTTTTATCTTTCGCTCGCCATCATATCATAGCTCTTTGTGCGGTTTCTTATGTTTTGTGTTTCCGTTTGTCTTGCTGTTTCCAACATGGGTGGCGTCTTGTTCGGTTTACAATACCAGTTGCTTTTTCTGTGCTTCTGCTTCTCGTCTGAGTTCTCGTTCCCTGGGGATTGATATTTTTATACTGTATGGCCATTGATGTGGTCGTGGTGACACCTATTTGCATTTTCCTAGTTTGGTGTACGTGTGTTTGTGCGTTTATCTAGAAATCGAACCTCCATTACTTCTCACCCTGATCATCCAGTTCAGGGTAGTGTCGGAACATTCCCTTGGAATATTTCCTCCTCCTCTCACTCGCCAAATACTCCTTGATCCTCTCCGTTCCCTTCACCAATTCATAATGCTTCTCCAACGCCGGACACTCCTTCAGCACCCTCGCACTTGCCTTGGGAAAAGCGAACTTCATCCCATCAACAACCTGCCACAGCACCAAATCGGCCGCCGTCATCTTTCCGTCCAACAGCCACCCTTCCTTGCCCGCGGCGGTGGCAGCACTCTTCAACACGCGCTCAAAGTACCCAAAAAACTTTGCCACACGCTCCTTCCTGAAGATCTCGGAGTACCTCTTGGCCTCCGGCAGCTGGTCCTCGTAGTAGAGCGAGACGCTGACGGGGTGGTGAGTGTTGTGCACCTCGCTGGCGAAGTCGAGCGCCGTGAGGACGAGCGAGTTCATCTGGTGCACCGCGAAGCCCTCGGGGGCCAGTCCCAGCTGCGGTGCCAGGTAGGCGATTATGGCGGGCGTCTGCGCGAGCAAGTTGGCGTGCCGGAGCACCGGGGGCGCGAACACCGGGACCGCGCCGGAGTCGCCGGACAGCACGGACAAAACCTGCTGCACATCCGTAGTGTCGGTGTAGGCCGTCCCAGTTGCTTCGAAGAGGAGCCGGATGAATTCCCCGCGCCCGGGGATCTCGGGCCAGTAGATCAGTTCGACTGGATTGGCCGTTAGCATGGAGCGTCTTCATATGGATGGATGATGCATACACTCGGGTTTGGACATTGTTGTTTGTTTGTTTCTGGGGGGAGGTTTTGTTGCCGGGGGTGAAGCTAGGTGATGGAGCTGCTGACGGTGAAGATATGTATATATATATATATATGTGGAGGTGACCCCGCGATATGCACCTACTTACAAACAGAAACACCTACTCACTTCACCGCAATGCACGCTACGTCACCCACTACCCCCGCCGAGCAGCGGGAGCGAGCTTCGGCACGGATGATCGGCAAGTTTAGTGTGGGTGGTTTCCCGCAGCTCTCTGTGGTGGATCACATTTACAAAATAGCCAATCAAGTGCTGATACATCGAATTATTTTGCTACTCGTGATAGCTCACAAATCCATTATACCTCTCCTCAAGCCAACTGCTCTCTACAACTCTTCACTTTTCCCACTCCATTGCTCTGGCAAACACAGTCCCAGTCGATGGAAATAATCCCTATGGCCCATGAGTGATCCGAACATACTATATTTTGTCCCTGCGGCACAACGCGGATCTTCGGCACCACCCTCACACTTCACCACGTCCTCTACCGTATATGGCAGGTGCGGGGCGGATATGTAGTACTCGTGTCCATGGTGATGGTAGCCTAGGCTTTCGAACGGGAGGAGGGGAACGGGATCGTTTATGTGCGTTACACGGCGATAGGCGGTATCATTGAACCGCTGTTCGCAAGGCTGTCAGTATGTATAGGTGCGGTAAAGGAAGCGGGAGACAGACCCTATCCAGGAATCCTGCAAACTCATTATTTCCCCCCTTCGGCTCTCCGAAAGTTGTAACCTTAATATCCGCGTCCCACGATCTCCCGGAGAAATCCAGCGCCGCCAATGCCGCCACCGCAGCTCCAAGACTGTGCCCTACGAGCTCCAGTTTGTATCCAGGGTACTGCTGCAACAGATCGCCCACCACACTCCCAATAATCTTTTCCGTCTGTACCCAGCTCTCCAAAAACCCGGCGTGGACGGTACAACCATCGCACTCTGCGTCGGGATAGGGCAGGTACTCCTGGCGTGCGAGGGATAAGTCCGCCAGCGCGTTCACAAGACTGTAAGTACCGCGGAAGGCTATGATTATGCGCCGCTCGTCCGGGGAGAGTGCGATGTAGCCGCACGAGTCGGAGAGCGTGAGGCCCGTGTTCCATGCCGTTATCAGCGTGAGCGATGGGAAGTGGGCGCAGTAGCTGAGACACGTGAACGGGGCGTCGATGCCCGTGTTGAGTGTACCGACGCAGTAGGCAATGTCTACGAGTTCAGAGAGCGTTGCGAATTCGTCGAAGAGGTCTTGGGTGATGTTGGTGGGCTGGGGCGTGGGCGACGGCGACGGCGACGGCGAGTGGGAGGGGACGGCTGAAGCCAGTCCCAGGGATGCGACCGAGAAGAGTAACGTTATTAGGAGTCGCATCGTGAACAGATTTCTTGCTGTGTTAGCAGTGTCAGTTTCGAGAACAAAGGCTAGCGGTGGGTCCGCGCTCACAGTTGCTGGAATACATAGCCTGTGTTAAGAAGAACCGCGGCGATGATCGTAAAGTTGTATCTGGAGTTTAAGAGGCCGCTGCATACTCTCCCGTATGTGACGGACCTTCTTGAGTGGCGATACGGTCTTCTCTTAAGGGGCAAGGAACGGAAATGGTGAGGAGGTACGTAGGTTCTGTTTTTATTGACGTTACATGATGAGCTATGCGTTGCATCATCGACAGGAACTCAGCCCATGACCAATGTCTTACCCAACTCCCAACAGAAAAGGAACGCTAACTCTAACCTATCCCACATATCGGATCTCACCTGTCCGTCTACATATATACATACATGAATCGCTCCCGCATGATTCCTCGCATCCGCCACCTGATTCTCGACTTCGATGAGACCCTTACACCCGTGGACACAATCTCATTGCTTACCAGTGCTGCGTACCGCTTACGTCCTACCACCCTACCCTTACTTCCACCATGGAACTACTTCACCGAGAGCTGGTTAGATGACTATAACCGTCATGCACAATCGTACACGCACCCCCGGCGTACCATCGACGAGGAATGTAGATTCCTCGCCTCCCTCGTCCCGGTGGAGCGCGCGTCCATACGAAGGATCGAGAAGGCGGGAGTGTTTGCAGGGCTGCGGACCGCCGATCTTGCGCACGCGGCGGAGGAGACCGTGACTGTCCGGCCCGATTTCTGGTGGGTCTGTGAACTGGTATTGGATGCTGGCGGCCGGGTGAGCGTGCTTTCGGTCAACTGGAGCAAAGAATGGATTCGGTCAGCTTTGGGTGCGGCGGTTGCGCGGGAGTGCCATGGGGGAGAAAAGGAGAGGGCAAGGTTCGAACATGAGGTGGTCGTGGCCTCCAACAGCTTCTGTTCGGATGGGGTGACGACTACGGGGGAGATCACTCGTTCACCCGAGCTGGGCAACGATCGTGGTATCTGGACGGCGCCGGATAAAGCTGCTATGATGGAGATTCTCGTGGGGGAAGGGGTGACGGAGGGGCCAGTGGTCTACGTTGGCGACTCCAGTACAGACATCATGTGTCTGCTTCGCGCAGATGTAGGGGTGGTTATTGGGAACAAGCTCGATGAAACCTGTAGGAGATTCGGGATTGAACTTGTGGATCAGTTCACGGGCATATGCCAGGCTAAGAGCGGACAGAAAAAACTGTATAAAGTGCATGATCTGGCGATGCTGGGTAGGTGGATTCGGCGACAATAGAATTTACAGCAGAATTTAATCCCGGCATAGAACATCCGAGTGATAGGTGTGTGGAGTCTACTGTACGCGGCACGTTCCGATTCACTGTCTGACACCACATCTCATGTGAGCTCCGTGGCCCATATCAGACCACACCCCTCACCACTACTGCGGCCATATATCAAACGTCCCTTTCCTGTCGTCTTTGGGAAAACCTGTCAACCTCGCAGATTTCGACCAGCTAGTCGCCATCGGTATTGCCCAACATGCGCGCCCGCCTCGCCATAATCGGCGGCATAGTGACGCTCTTCTTCTTAACGTCCTACCTCTTACTGCCATCCACGACCTCCCCCGGTGCTGGGCCGTCAGCGCCAATCCCCGAAATACACGTCCCGGGTGACATCCTCTCCGGCGAGGCTATAATGCCCAAGCTCGGCAACGAAACCGCGAAGTGTGTTCCCCGCTTAGCCCCTATTCTCCGTCACTAACGTCCCCGCAAGAGCAGAACTTGGTCGTGCCGCCTGGAAGCTTCTCCACACGACGTTGTCCCGGTACCCTACCAAACCCTCCAAGGACGAGCGCGAAGCGCTCCGGTCGTACCTATACCTTTTCGCGCGCCTCTACCCCTGCGGCGAATGCGCAGCCCACTTCCGACTGTTGCTGCAACAGTACCCCCCGCAGACATCGAGTAGGGATGCTGCCGCGCAGTGGGGTTGCTACCTCCATAACCTCGTCAACGAACGGCTCGGTAAGGAACAGTTTGATTGCGGGAGCGTGAGCGAGGTTTACAAGTGTGGGTGCGCGGATGCGGAGAAGGAGGGAGGTGTGAAGGCGGCGGATGACGCGAAGACGGATTCAAAGGCGCCGGGGAAAATGGTAGGGACGAAGAAGCTGGAAGAAAACGTTAGACATGCGGGGGCGAAGGTCGAGATGGAAATTGGGCCGTGAGTCCCTGCTCTGTCTCTGTATCTTAGGTATTTGGCTGATAGGTGTGGGTAGGGAAAACATGAACGGCGGGTGAACCCCTGCGTATGTGCGTCTTTGGTGTACTAGAGAGATACCTTTGTTTGGCGTTTAGATGGGGGTGTTGGGGCTTATATCCGTATAGAATAAAGTTTGAGGATTGGGTTTCTTTTCTCTGCCTTCATCTGCATCTGGTGTAGATCTGTTCTTATGACGCGTTTTGAAAAACCTCGCTCGCATATTGACCATGGGGATTGTAATAATATAATGGCGTACTTGAAACAAGGAGAGAAACCCTTCACTCCAGAGATCGATCAGATTGACTTGTCTTCAACAGGCTCATGAAACGAGCGACAGGTAAAAGGAATGACAGATGATAGGTGATATTCTAGACGATGGAAGACAGATGACACATGTGGCATGGACCATTGTTCGTCCACACGAGAACATTAAAATACTGGACAACCTTTAATCAAGTAGCTTACTCCTGTTGGCTCTTGCTGTTTGGTATGGCGTCGCTCTCCGTGGGGGTCGGAAGCAGCACAACCACCTGGATATGTAGATCCGGGGTCGAATTCCGCCTGTGAAGTCCAACCCGAACAAATTTACCAATAGGCGCTTGCGATTACCGTATCCCACATACCGGTAGATAACGTAACATGCTTCTTTTGCGATGAAGATTGCTGACTCCAAAGCACCTATGACGTGATGCAGTAGGGTACCAGAGTAGCCGGGTGGTGACAAGAATCCCATATCTATCGCATATCATGTATGTATCGTATGTATGTACATACGGAAGGAGCCCGGACGCGGGGGACAATAATAAGCACCACTGATCGCGTAAAAAATGTTGGCTGAAGGGTCGAAGGGGCATCTGGGGCTAAGAGAACGAACAGAAAAAGCAAAAAGAGAAAAGAAGGGAGATATCTAAGAAAGCCACGGTGGCGATGGTAGCGGGAGCTACGCGTTGCCTTTGCGGAGAGCACAAGCGGGCTGGCTGGTTCGGGCTACTTTGGGCTTCTTAGGGCTTCTTCGATGGCGCAGCTGTGGGAGCCTTCGTGTCCCGCATGACTCAACTTACCAATCGCAGAGAATGCCAAGACAGGCTCGCCCCCGCCTTGCAGCCCCAGAGCTTTAAAGAGCTCGCTCCCACTCTCTTTTCTTTCATTCCATCCACTTTCCTCCACCACCACCCCTCCACCTCCTCCTCCTCAATACCCACTACCCTTCCACTCAACCACTACCGCTCAACCATTACCACCGCATCTTTCTCAATCACACAACACACTCTACCTCTACTCTACCTTCATCCATCATGCAGATTTTCGTCAAGACCCTAACCGGTAAGACTATCACCCTCGAGGTGGAGTCATCCGATACCATCGACAACGTCAAGGGGAAAATCCAGGAGAAGGAGGGTATCCCTCCGGATCAGCAGCGTCTTATCTTCGCGGGTAAACAGCTTGAGGATGGCCGCACCCTGTCCGACTACAATATCCAGAAGGAGAGCACCCTTCATCTCGTCCTTCGTCTCCGTGGTGGTATGCAGATATTCGTAAAGACCTTGACCGGAAAGACAATTACTCTTGAGGTAAGCTCTTGCATTTCTCCGTATTTTTATATTTTATATTTCATTTTATATTTTTTGGTTTTGTGTGATCGCGGTGCTGATCCTCCATCACAGGTCGAATCTTCCGACACGATCGACAACGTGAAGACAAAGATCCAGGAGAAAGAGGGCATCCCTCCGGATCAGCAGCGTCTCATTTTCGCCGGTAAACAGCTTGAGGATGGCCGCACCCTGTCCGACTACAATATTCAGAAGGAGAGCACCCTTCATCTCGTCCTTCGTCTGCGCGGTGGTATGCAGATCTTCGTGAAGACTTTGACCGGGAAGACGATTACCCTCGAGGTGGAGTCGTCCGATACCATCGATAATGTCAAGGGCAAGATCCAGGAGAAGGAGGGCATCCCTCCGGATCAGCAGCGTCTCATTTTCGCCGGTAAACAGCTTGAGGATGGTCGCACCCTGTCCGACTACAACATCCAGAAGGAGTCGACCTTGCATCTCGTCCTTCGTCTCCGTGGTGGTATGCAGATATTTGTCAAGACCTTGACTGGAAAGACAATTACTCTTGAGGTGAACTTTGCACTTCGGAAATATTTTTTGTCACAGCTACTAATGTTCCGTCACAGGTCGAATCTTCCGACACGATCGACAACGTGAAGACGAAGATCCAGGAGAAAGAGGGCATCCCTCCGGATCAGCAGCGTCTCATTTTTGCTGGCAAGCAACTCGAGGACGGCCGCACTCTCTCTGATTACAACATCCAGAAGGAGTCCACTCTTCATCTCGTCCTTCGTCTCCGTGGTGGTATGCAAATTTTCGTGAAGACTTTGACCGGAAAGACGATCACTCTCGAGGTGGAGTCGTCCGATACTATCGACAATGTCAAGGGCAAGATTCAGGAAAAGGAGGGCATTCCCACGGAGCAGCAGCGTCTGATTTTTGCCGGCAAGCAGCTTGAGGATGGCCGCACTCTTTCGGATTACAACATTCAGAAGGAGTCGACTTTGCACCTTGTCCTGCGTCTTCGCGGCGGTCAGTAGAGTCTTGGGTGGGCGAAGATGTGATGAGTAAATTTTCTTGTTTCTTTTTACGGTGTTTTTATGATAATCATGGCCTTGGGGGTTTGGTTTCGGGTATTCGGTGTTCTTTCTGTTCTTTACTTTTTTTTCTTTTCGGGTTGTAGATTGGTGTTGGTCACGGCTGTGGTCGACTCGCAATGATATGAACGGAAAAGCGCGCCGAACTTGAGGTGATCTATTATCTCGGCTGTCGTCATGGATTATGTATGTGATTTCGAATCTCATGACACGAGGGATAGTTGATCCCATTCATCAATGTAAACTTTGAGCGTCCTGCTATGAACGAAGTGTCCTACCCACTTGTTATGCGGGGAAGCAGATGCCTTCCAGCCTTGCGAAGTTCATGCTGTGCTTAATTACGGCAGCCACGGTCTATCCAAACGCATCAACCACGCAAAGATTACAGGATCGATGTCAGCAGCTGGATTTGAGTAGGTTTTGGAAAGCAGGGGATATCACCAGTCGTTCGCTATCAGGCCTCGAAGTTTCCTGAATCCTTGAAATTCGTTCATCGGTCTACTGGTAATGTACAACCGCCTACAACCACGAAAAAGAATAGATAAAACAAACCCCCATAAGCACGAAGTGACATCTAACAAAAACGCCCCCGAAATGTACGAAAACGAAAAAACAGCCGATCATGCAAGCATCGGTTGTCTCGTCTCCTCCTCCACCGCCGTCACCGCCGCAGCTTTCCTTGCCCTTGCGCGTTCTTTCGCTGCCGGCGTAGTGCTGGGGGCATCTGGAAGCTTTGGCACCGGCGCTTCCATAGCCGGCGCAGTCGCGCCCTCCACCTCCCTAACCAATCTCTCCATCTCCTCTTCGACTTCGTCCTCATCATCGTTCGTCATTACGCCAGCCAGCATCTCGCTAACCTCTTTCTGATACCTGATGCCCTCATTGGTTTCATCCATCAGCTTCCCGACAGCCTCCAGCGTCATCTCCTTGTGAATCCGCTTCAGCACTTCGTTCCCCTGCTTCAAGCCGTAGACGATGTCCTTCTCGATGAGCGCGAACTCGATCGAGGACGTGAGTGCTTCGAGGGTCTCGAGCTGCCGGTCGGTCTGCAGGAGCAGCGAGGACTGGTACTTCCGTCGGCGCAGGGCGAGGAGCGCCCGCGGCTTGTCCCCCCGCTGGAGCAGCGAGAGCGCCGCCGCATGCTCGGCGTTCAAAACCATCGTGATCTTTTTTTGGTAGATTCGGAGCTTGTCGCGTTGCAGTTTCAGGTCAAGTATCGCGCTGCGCACCCGGGGGGGGCGGGGTTAGAGTATTGTAAGGGAGGCTGGAAGGTAACTGACCGATCTTGCGCGGTTATGTGGCTGCTGGTGGTGCCCATACTGTTAGGTGGAGGTCGTTGCGGTGAGATGGTTTGTGGGCCGTTGGGAGGTCTTTTCGTTGCTAGGTTTCGTTTGTGGGAGAAAGACGGAGGGCGGCACGAGCTTGAGATGAGCATGAGGCAGGGAACCAACGAGACGTCATATCTTATCATGGAACACCTCCATAATCCGTAGTACATGACTATTGCTTGGCGTGTTCATCCAAACGCGATTACAGTATGTATGCTACAGCGTCTTCTTTCTTCTCATCGCAAATCTAAGTCCATGCTTTCATTCAGTAGTCCCAAGTTCTCCAAGTAGCTATGATACGCCGTGGCGACTCTCTTCACCTCGGAATCGTTCCCACCCCTAGGCGCCGCATTATCATCCCCGCATGGCAAATTCTCACTCGCTGTGGTGGGCGATAGAACGGAACAAACCTCTTTTTCCTGAACGCCATCTGGTAGTAATGTACTAGGCAGAGATTCTTCACGATCTTGTGTTCGAGTCCCTTCTTCTCCGCAGCGGTCCACAGAAAGTCGATGGTATTGTGAACCCGTCGGGGACAGTAGTGCGACATGGGGGTGAACTGGAATGCCGTGCGAAGCTTGTCGCGCACCACGTACCGCTCTGGTACAGTGTACTGTACTGCGGCCAACGAGGCTTTCAGGAGCGCCCGGTATGCGAGACGGAGTGTGGCGGCACTGGGCGGTGGGTGAGACATCGATGCGGTGTGTTTGCTCGTGGAGAGTGCGGCAGGCGATGGAAGAGAGACGCGTGGAACTGGTTAGTACAATCTGGGGTATTTTCAGAAGATCTGATTCTGCCGGCCGAGCGTTGGAGTCGTCGTTGTTGTCGTGGACGTCAGAGCCGATAGTAGAGGTGGTGAACGGAAGAGTAACTCCATGCGAATCACAGCGGAAGGGAAGATGAACGTGGAGAGGAACGACAAGAAAACGTATCTAGAAACACATAACTACCATTCTCCACCATTAGAACTTGCGGAATCTGATCACCATCCATCTTTCCGTCCATCCATTCACGATCCTACGAATCATCGTTGAGAAATTCCCAATATCTACAAAATCCAAGAATTCAAGTCACATCCCCTTGTCGACCCCCACCGCGCCAATAACTTCCGCCTTCAGCCAGCCAAGCAAATGCACAACCTCCTTTCCAAGTGCCTTGATCCGGAGAGCTAGAGATAAAGTATACTATTCTACTCCTACATACCTATCCTTACTCTACACCACCAACCCCTCCTCCTCCTCCTCCTCCTCCTCCTCCTTCATCTTCGATCAAACTCGTCCGTCTTCGCTCTACATAGACTGCTCGCTTCGTTTCTTGACACGGTTATATAGTGGGAAAATTGGTGAGTACCAAAACAGTATTCCAACCCGTCCATCCAACCTGCTTCTGTCTTCTCGTCTCTTCCATCTCCATTCCAATGTCAGCCATAGCTGTCTCCCCGCTTCGTTGACACCCCAATGCGTATTTAAATGCAAATCTCCTGCTGAGACCTCCGACCTTACAGGTAGAAAAAAGAAGCCACATCAGCCATCCTCCAAACTCAGTAAAAAATGGCTACCGATCCTAAGCACGACAAATTCGACTACCCCACTGTCAACCCCGAATCTGGCACTGGACACCCAGGGCATACCACCCCCGAGCAAGATGAGAAAGTTGTGCAGTTGAGGAAGGAGCTTGAGGAGGAGGGCTTCACGGAGAATCTGGATACTCTTACTCTGGTGGGTCCTGAGGAGATGACACGTCATTGACAACTTCATTGCTTGCGGAGGGAGGCTGATGGGCATCGTGGTAGCTTCGATTTCTGAGAGCTAGGAAGTTCGACATTCCTTTGACGAAGACCATGTAGGCATCTACTACTCCCGGATGACCGACGCGTCGTTTATCGGATCACTGGCTTACAAGCTCAGGTTCACCGAGTGTGAAAAGTGGCGGAAAGAGTTCAAGGTCGAAGAGATCGTCAAAGATTTCGTGTACGTCGAGAAGCCCAAGGTCTTCGAGTACTACCCCCAGTACTACCACAAGATCGACAAGGACGGCCGCCCCGTGTACATCGAACAGCTCGGCAAGATCGACTTGGCAGCTATGCTCAAGATCACCACGGAAGAACGTATGATCCAGAACCTCGTGGTCGAATACGAGCGTCTCGCCGACCCTCGTCTTCCAGCCTGTTCGCGCAAGGCTGAAAAGCTCCTCGAGACCTGCTGCACCATCATGGACCTCAAGGGAGTTGGTGTGACCAGCATCCCCCAGGTCTACGGCTTCCTCCGCAAGGTCTCAGCCATCTCGCAGAACTACTACCCCGAGCGCCTCGGAAAGCTCTACATCATCAACGCACCCTGGGGCTTCTCGGGCGTCTTCAACATGGTCAAGGGTTTCCTCGATCCCGTCACCGTCGAGAAGATTCACGTCCTTGGCGGAAAGTACCAGACCGAGCTGCTGGCCCAGATCCCCGCCGAGAACCTGCCCAAGCTTTTCGGTGGAAGCTGCGAGTGCGAAGGTGGTTGCGAGCTGTCGGACGCGGGTCCATGGAAGGATCTCCAATACCAAGGCACTGCTACCAATCCTACTCCCACCACCACCGCTCCACCGGCGGAAACCATCGAGGCGACGGCATCGGCATAGATTTGATGTGTGTTTTCACTGTTGAAATTGCGGGGATAATCGAGTATAAGGGAGTTGTGTCGTGCTGTGTTGTACCTTTTTCTTCTTTTCTTCTACCACATTTCTGTTTTGTGCTTGGGTTAGGGGGGAAATCCTTGGGCCGTAGACTAGGCGCGTGCGGCGGAATATATATACATACATACATGGTAATCTAAGCGGGGGTATCCTCGATTACTCTGATAGATGTGGAGTCCGTGCGTATGTAGACGCGGATGCAGAGTACGCGGCATTCACTCTGTCCGGTGCTCAGTTCCCCCCATTAGTGGCAGTGGCAGCCATCAACATGACATAAAAGCAAAACTTTTTTTGTTTATTCCCAGAAAGGTTTATTATATACAAAGAACAAAGAACAGACAGATGTATGAGCGAAGCAAAGAGACACGGAGAAGTTGGATAGGCTTAGAGCACCAACTCCTTGGCTGAGATCTGCGGAGCTTCCCTCTCCTCCTCGTACTCGACCTCGACTCTAGCGCCACCTGTCGAAGAGTGATGTTAGCATGCGAAGGAAGAGGTTGGTATCGCGAGGGGGGGAAGAGGGGGGTGGTGGGATTTACGCTTTCTGGACCTCGCGGACTGAGGCGTAGGACGCTTGCGCTTCTTTTCGTCGATCTTCTTGACGGGCGCCTTCTTCTCATCATCATCCGAGCTGCCATCGTCGTCCGAGCTGTCCTCGACATCATCGTCCTCCTCGAAGTCGCTAGCGCCGCTACCGAGCCAATCTTCAATATCACCGAGCTCGTTCTCCTCCTCGTTCTCGAGGTCCTCGTCGCCAGAGACATACTCGACATCGCCCTCCTCCTCCTCCTCCTCCTCGTCCTCGTCCTCTTCGTCGTAGTCCACATCCCTCTCAGCCTGCCCGCCCCTCTCCAGCCCGCGCATGACCTTCTTCCAGATCCCCTCCTCGACGTTGAGCGGCTGCTCGCCGTAGGCGCCACTGCGCAGCCTCTCGATGAGCTCCTTCTCAATCCGCCTCTCGACCTTGGCAGCGGCGAGGGCCTTCCGCTCCCTAGTGCTTTCCCGCCTCCTGACCTTGGGCGCGATCTTGGCGATGACGGTCTCACCCATGCGCTCCTCCTCGCGCAGCAGCCGCCTGCTCCTGAGGGCGACCTGCGCCAGCCGCGTCATCCGCTGCTTGCACTTGTGGATCAGGAACTTGGGCCAGTAGATGAGCCGCTCGTCGATCTGGGCGAGCGCGCGCGTGTAGTTCTCGGAGAGCTTGATGCGCTCCCACAGCTTCGCCGGCATGTGCGCCCGCTCCACCGTCTTCATGTACAGGTACAGGACCCCGTTCTCGCTGCGCACCGTCGCGTACCGGCTGTTCGCCAGCGGACACGATTGCCGGTTGCATAGTCCCGTCACGTTGTGCTCGTTGCGGCAGAAATTGGTACCCTTGGTGGTTCTGTCGGGAAGGGGGGGAGGAAACGTTGTTGTCAGCGGTGAAGGAAGGCGTATGGAGTCGGGGGGGGAGGAAGAACAGGCTCACTTGAGTTTGAAGGCGCAGAATTGCTGGTTGATTACCTGCCAAACAATCTCATCGGACGCCATGGTGGGGTTTGAGAAATGGATATACGTATGTAGAGGTGCAGTGCTTCGGGTGTCGACGACAGCAGCGAAGGTGATCGTGGTGGTGGAAGTCCGCTGCCTACCGCCGTGGTTGCTGTGGTTTGGGTGTCGTGAATTTTTGTCGGATTGTAACAAGGGTTCTCTTTACTATCTTTACTAGCGCATCCCCCACCATATGTACAGTAGTACCACCACTGCCACACAAAAGCAGTGCGGCGAATTCAGTAAGTACATATGTATCGCAACAATTAGGGCCCCATCAACTTTCATGCATAGAGTATGTATGTAGTTTAACCAAACAACTCCCTCCTCATTCTATTCTATCAGGCCTGATTTATAAAACAAAAACGCTATAAAACACAGAACTTCTACAGAAAGAAAAAAAAAAAAACCGCTCAAAAATAAAACGAACGAAAAATACACACAGCACACAACACAAAAGGAACGAAGGGATGAGGCAGTGGGTATGATCTATGTAGTACCAAAATGTAACTAGGGACAAGAGGAGAGAAAAGCAAAAAGGAAGGGGGAAGGGGTCGATTGCAGGAGCTTTCGTATCAGCTGCTTGCTGGACATACCGGTGCAAGACTTGAGCCTTTTCACTTATCTACATAAATCCTTACAATCGGTGAAATGCCACGGCGCAGCAAAGTTCCGGATACTCTAGCGCTTGGGAACCAGGCGGTTGACGGACAGAACCTCCTAAGCCCTGTCCATGCTCTTCAGTTTGCCTTTGAGCTGCTTTTGGACTTGCGCGTAGACGCCATCGGGGGTGTTGGTAGCATCCACATCGATGACCTTGCCCTGGGCACGGAAGTACTCGACGACGGGGTAGCTGGTCTCGGCGAAGGTGCGGAAACGCTTCTTGATGCTCTCGATGTTGTCGTCGTCACGGCCGCTGGTCTCTCCGCGCTTGAGCAAACGCTTCAGCATGACCTCCTCCGGGCAGTCGAAGAACAAGGTGAATGTACTCGGGCACACGTCGTTCTCGAACTTTTGCGCCTGGTTGAGCTTGCGGGGGAAGCCGTCGATGAGGAACTTTTTCTTGCCCTGCGTGGCGATTGCGGTTTTCATGGCGCTTTCGAGAAGAGCGATGGTCACCTCCATTGGAACCTGTGATACACCCGTCCTCGGTCAGCACCTGATAGATACGGCCGCATTGTGTAGTGTTGCCCCGAGTCCGTATATCGGGCTAAAATTCCTCCCCCAGGCCGAAGATTATCCGGGCCGAGAATTACAGGGGGCTGATTCAGCATGCGGCTTTCCATGTGTCCCCCCTCCCCCTCCACGCCACCGACTACCGAGAGAAACATGAGCAACTCACAATCTTTCCCTCGCGAATATACGTCTTGATGAGCTCACCGAACTCGGAACCCTCCCGATTCTGCTCCTCGCGCAGCAGGTCGCCAGCGCTCAAGTGCACGAATCCATAGTCGCGGACTAGGTTCGCACACTGCGTTCCCTTTCCGGCACCGGGACCTCCGAGCACGAAGATGACCGAGACCTGCTGCGGCGAGAACGTTGGTTTCTTCGTCGCCAGCGGCGCGATCTGCTGGAAGTGCTGCTGCTCGATGGCTGGAATGGGATCTATCCGTGCACGGTCGGTCAATGGGCCAGAATAACGCGGGGGTTGGTGGAAATACCCTTCCGTGCTTGAACGAGGTAGTAGAATGCTGTGGAGCCAGCAGCGAGAATCGCCAGTATCGGCAGCACCGGCATTTTGGTCTTTGGCGGGCCGCTGGCGAAACCACGGACGCTGGGGACGACGCGTCGGGGTACAGCAGGGCGCGGCAGTGCACGGAAGCTGCTGCGAACGAAGACTCGAGACGAGGCAAACATTGGTGCGGTAGGTGTGAGATTGAATTGTTGGAGGTTGTGTGACGTGAAGGTGAGGTGTTGCAGACTTAGTGGTGTTGTTGGTGTTGGGAGTCGTGAACGACGCGACACAGGCTGAACTAACGACATCTGGCGAGCGCCCCTGCAACTCAATGAACCAACCAGAAAGCAGATGGCCCAATGGCTTGTTTATTCATACTCGGATCCAGCCTATATAGACTATGTATGGCGGCGTACATTTTGACCGCTGTCCGCGCGATAGCGGCACGTTGCAAGCTCCCCTTTGCCCTCCGCCCAGGCCTGTCCCGATGGCCCCAATGGCTAGAAAGACCCATTCAGCGTAACTAGCTTCACGATTCCCTAGTACTCACGATTCAACATTATCATTTCGCTCTGTGGCGTCGAGGGTTTTTCTGTTTGAATGTTTAGCAAGCGAAAGTGCTACGAAGCACGGCCATGTCCGAGTGATAATTCATGAGTGCACTCATTGAAGGAATCCGGATCACATGCTTGCTGAGGTGGTCCCTTCGCATGAGAGGAAAGGAGACAGCAGACAACTCGCCCAGCACGCAAGTTGCGCACCGTGGGATATGCCGCTCTGCTATGCTGGGCCTCCATGGCATGTCTTTGGCCTGTGTATCCACTCGTCGCGCATCACTCGGGCAAAGGATGGGCGTTGCTCCAAGCTCGAACGCCGTACATCATCACATGCCCAAAGTTTTGAACATTGGATGGCAGCCGCCCACTTAAGGACCACGCGAGGGCCCTACTGTTACATATATACATAGGCTATCTATCCTCGCACTTCCGGCGATAGGGCTGGATGGAGATAGATAGCCGTTCAAGCCACGCCGCACAATTTGTCGGGCATAACTATGTATGCTGGAAGTGTGGTTCGGGAGGGGCCAGCATACACCGCGGAGAAGCAGATATCTACCAGCGAGGTTTATCCTCGATAGCCTCCGCACACCACTTCCCTCCGGTGTTTTGCGGTCCCACGGTATGGCCGACGGAACAACGGTCAGATATCTGCCCGAAGAGCACCGAGACCACCGAGAGGACCCAGCAGCTGAAAGCGACGCCCAGCCATAAGACGGTGGAAACGAACAAACCAAACATCAGGGCCCCATACCCGGTTGCCTTTGCTTGCAAGGTAGCAGGATGGGTATGTAATGTCCAGTACTGTCAGCAGCAGTGTTTGCTGGATGCAGAGGAGCAATCAATGTGATTTGCAACATGGGGGAGATCTGGATCCCGCCAACCAACAGAGCCGAGTGTGCTTGCGTGTTTACTGCGAGTTGGATCTCTGAGCCGAGTGCGTCTCCGGGGTTTGGGTTATAATGGCGCGGATGACCCCTGGCCGCGGACGTCGAGACGAAGACTGCACATACCCGCAAATGCGCACGTTTTTTTGTTTAATCATACATACTCGCATTCAGCCCATCTACGCTATGGCGGCGACAAGGTGGGTACATGGTAGTTACGTGGAGCACATATCTAATGGGCAACGACGGAGTCCTCTACTTTGGCCTTTTACTCCTGCCTACTACCCGCCAGCACGTCTCAGCCCAGCCCAGAGCACATAGAGCACAGCCACGATGCATACAAGGTAATGTATGTAGGCTTCGAGTCAATCTCGTCACGAGGCTACTCGCTCCGAACCCCTTTGTTCTCTTGGGCTAACTCCCCGCACGGAAGCCTCCTGCTCTGACTTTCGGCCGGCTCGGCGTTCAATCCAGAACCGCACTCGGTCCGAGTACCCACGGGCTGTGTGGAGAAGGTTGTCTTTAGCGGATGGGTCCGCGAAAACCTGGCTCGGACTCGAACCGTTCCGTCGATCGACCGGCATGACGTCACCCGTCCGGGCTGGGCAGGCTCCCCTGGTCCAACCGTCCACCCACGGACAGCGCTTTGAGATGCGCCGTTGATCTCGAACCGCGACACTGTTTACACGAAGCTCGATGCCTTCGCAAACAAAGCAGGCTTTCTTTTGTTCATTTTCTTTTTTCTTTTGCGACTGGCGATGCGGTGGGGGAGAGATCATCGCTCTGTCCGTTCGGGGCGGCGGCCTGCTGCTGCCTGCTGCCTGCTGCCTGCTGCTCCGGACGGACTGTTCGAGCGGCAGGGCGGAGGGTGCGCGAGGGCTGCAGCGGGCGTGCGGGGGCTAATGTCTATCCACATGTGTGGGTGCTGTGGAATCTGCACGGAACCACGCAAGCGCCCTGTCCGTTCAACGCCGTTGCGCTGCACGGACAGATCGTGGGCGGGCTACGCACGGCGACAGACATCTGGACACTCCCTCCCAGGCGGACAGTTGCTCCACTCCATCGACGGCTGGCATGTTGTGCAGAGCGGCGTGCGAGCTCCGCGCCCGAACAGCTCTGCCCCTCTCCCGAGAAGCTGCGGAGAGCGGCATGGAGGGCAGGCAGCAAAGACGGGGGACTGCGGGCTGGGGGCTGGTGCCACCACAGTATGCGTCATTTATTCTCCTGTGTGTGGGTTGCGTGCCTTCCGCGACGAACGGCTGTTTCCAGACAGATATGTGGAGTAGAGTGGGAAGTCAGGATCGCGACCGCGCAGTGGGCCAGGCCGGGTGGGGGCGGGGCTGCCTTTCCCCTTCCCTCGTCGTCTTCTCCTCCTCCCCCGCGCGTTCCGGCTCCCATCGGTCCGAGCAGCCCACAGCTACATGCCACCTAGTTGCCTCCATTCGGACGATTCGATGCGTCGCTTTGCAGCGGAATCGAAGAGCACCCACTCGCAGTTTGCTTGTTTACCTACCGGATTCGCATGCTCCTCTTCCCGCCCGATTTTGCCTCCCCCACTGGGGGGATTCTCTGGGCCAAGCGGTGGGGGATGCTGCGTGCGATTCGCCAATGATATGGCATCCTTGGCTGCGTGGCGCCGCGACAGTTGTCCGGATGGTTGGGATGTGCGCGATACCGAAGCTCGGCTTCGCCTTAGTGCTTAGTCTGGCATAAGAAGGGGGGGCGAGGTCGGAAGGAAGGAAGGAAGGAAGGAAGGAAGGGGGAAGGACGCAAGGGAGGGAGGAGGGAAGAGAGAGACTTCACGATAGATATCTGCCGTTCTGCGTCTGCGCCTGTCGCTTACGCACTGCTGTCTCGACCACGGAAGGCTGCCGGGGGAGGCCAAAGACAAGGCCCACGGCGGCATGGGGAGCTGGAAGGTGAGCAGCAAATAGAGCTCTGAGCATCGGATGGATACATATGTGTAAGCACAATGGCAGATGCGGATAGGCGCCCTATGCTCGTTGCGTGCGGTCTCGTTAGTCACGATCGGCGGGTTGGTTGGAGAGATATTTACCTTGTGCCTGCTGGTGAATTCCGCCCTCGGGCGTGGACAACGGTCCGGTATCCCCAGAGCAGCGGGCGATGGGGGGATTTGGCCCAGAGACACCACGTATCTCGGCCGCTCCCAACGGGGGCTCTTCCCGCTTCTTTTCGGCCTCCTCGTAGCTTCGTTTTTCTTGACCATCACCACTGCCCGCGACCACCACCGGGACCGCTTCGCTGTTCTGTCGTGCTCTGTCCGGCGAGCCCGCTCTCGTTCCCGGCTTCGCTGGGCGGGGAGAGGACGACTTGCCGCAAACGAATGGGCCGGAACATGATGCAGACGGCGAGAGAGAGCATGTAGAGTAGATCCCACAGGAACGAGGTAAATATCTATCGACAACCAGTACGTCCTCCCAGAGCGCGGCAATGCCACCTCGAACCGGGATCCACAGGCATCATATCGCTGCGTGCTGCTGCGGCCCATCTCCGCCCTCTCGCCGTGCTGCTCTCGCTGCCTTCTCGGTCCTGTGCTCCTCTGCCGCAGTGCTCGCCTCTTCAACGCGCTCTCGACCTCCAATCCCGCTATATACCCGTCCGCTCCGTTCCCCTCCCCCATTCTCCTCTTCTCCGCCTCGCTCCCCTCTCCTCCGCATCCACCGCCCCGGGATCCCCGTATCCATATCCCTCTCACTGCCTCCGCCACCGCTGCCACCGCTGCCACCCACCACCAACGCCCTCTCTTTCTGTACCAGCCCTCCACCACCACCACCACCACCACCACCACCATCTCCTTTCTGGCAACCTACAACTTACTTCCTGCGACGCGCAACATCTTCCTCCACCTGTATACTACCGCCCGACTTCACGAGACCACCACAGTAATGTTGCAGGTATGTTCGGCATCTGTTGTTGGGTCATTACTTCCTGCATCGACCCCCATGCACCACCCCTCCCCCTCTTCCCGTAGCCAAACATCCCTCCCGCCAACCCCCCAATCGTTCCCGTCCTTCCCGTCAAAGTGCGACCAGTCTTAGAGTTCGCAACTCGTCTTCCGCTGCCCTCGATAGGGTAGCTCCGGAGAGATACGGGCGCGATGGAGGAAAAAATACCCAACTCCCCCTCCCAGCTGCCCAACCAGCCCCGTCTCCGTGCCGGGCCCCATACACCACCACCACCCCCCCCCGTAATCGACTTCATTTCCCATACCCGATCGCTCTTCTCCCGGTCGCCGTCAGGCACTCGTTGGTACCGACACATTGAGACGCGGGAAAGTCCACACACCGCCGAATTCGTGCGCGGCAACATCCACCACCAACCACAACAACACCGGAACAACTCAACCGCACTAGGAACGCAAGACTGACGGTATTTCTGATGATCCAGGTGGGATTACGATCTGAGAACATGATAACGCATCCCGAGAGCAGCGCTTACCGACCAGCGCTTGCTCACCCTTCGTCCGCATCTACTCCCGACCAGTGGACGCGTTCGTCGACCGGCCCGTCCGTGATTACCACTCCAAGAGATCCCACGTCTTCGGCGCGTGGAGCTCCTCCGCCACAGGCGGTGCTGAGGCATCACCCGGCCAGCTCGCGCTCAACACCACCAGCCACATCCGCGCCGATACCGCTCGACCACATCGGCGCCGCCACTTCGCATCCGCCGAGCGGAAACCTCGGCTGCGTTTCTGCCCCCACCGCCCTCGACTCCTACGCCTCGCCAACCCGGATGAAGCGGGCATCCGAGGACACCCCGCCGGTCCAGTTGCGCAACCTCAATCACATCGTCGAGCTGGCCAGGGACGACTGCTTGCATTCGCAGACGCCACAGCGGCGGAACCGCAGCGGGAATGAGGACAAACGGCGGTACGAGATCAGCAGCATGCCGGTCGGCGACGTGATAGAGATGGTGGCTGCGCTTCTGACAAAGATCACCACCACAAACGACCTGCAACACGAACACCTGCACCGGAACATGCCACCGGATGGCGTAGCCGGCTTGAGCACCACCACCAACAGCGTCCTGGCCTTCCACGGAAAGAACGTACCCAGCATCACGATTCAGAGCTACCTGTCCCGGATACACAAGTACTGCCCGACGACTTACGAAGTCTTCCTATCATTGCTTGTGTACTTTGACCGGATGACGGAGCGGGTGAACGAGAAGCCTATGGCGTACGGAGTAGGGGGATCTGTGACGATCGGGGATAATCATCCAGATATGCCAGCGCCTCCCACTCCCATGGCGCCGGATCCGTACCATCCGGCCCATGTGTTTGTAGTTGACAGCTATAATATACATCGATTGGTGATAGCTGGTGTGACGTGTGCCTCCAAGTTCTTTTCCGATGTATTTTACACAAATTCTCGATACGCAAAGGTACGCTCAGTGCGCTCATTGTACCGGGGGGGGGGGGAGAAGCCGGCTAACTCGGTGATAGGTCGGAGGACTACCATTAGCCGAACTCAACCACCTCGAGTTGCAATTTCTGATACTCAACGACTTCCGTCTGTCGGTACCAGTGGAGGAGCTCGAGGCGTACGGTACAATGCTGGTGCAGTTCTATGCTCGGGAAGCAATAGCGACCGCGAACCTGCAGGGCATCTCCTCGCCGCCGCCGCCGCCGCCGCCACCGTCGCAGCAGGTGTCTCAGCAGCAGCAATCATATGTAGTTGGTGGCACCGCGACAGCTTAGAGAGTTGTCACCGCCACGTCTACGGCTATTGAAGACGCGCAACATCAGCAAGCCATGGTCACGACATCCTCTGATTCCGCTTCGATTGCCTCCACAAGTGTAATCATATCCACGGCTATGGAAGATACGTTGGACGATGAGGAGGGGGAAACGAGCAACTAACGAATCTTTTTATTTCTTCTACCTTACCTTCAGCTTTCATTTCGGGACCATGTAGTTTAGACAGGGAGGCAGCAGTGCAACGTTTTCTCTTTGATTTTTTTTGATTTTTTCCTCCCCTTTCCATTCTTTCTTGCCTTGCTTCGTGCTCACGATCGTCATCATTGCTGGGTGTTTTCTGTTTTCTGTTACTTATTGTCTTTCTAGGTTCTTTTTAGCTGTTTGTTTTACATTTTATATCTATATCTATCTTCCTTTTTTTTTCTGCCTGGTTTTTCGGCTTTTGTTGGATTGCCTGGGCGCGACGGTGTGTTTTAGACGGCAACGGATCGAACTGACTGGGCGTACGTACTCCGCGTTATATGAAGGAGTGTGGATGAGAGTGAGTGGATTAATGGCGAGGTCGGAATGGGTTGGGGATATATATATATGGTTACTAAGTGATTGGGACGGATGAGATGGGGCGTATGGAATGAATGTTTGCTGAAGATTTCTTTTCTGTGACCATGGTAACGAATTATGAGGTAGCAGGGTGCTCGAGGAGGAACTGGATAAAGGGTAGAATCTATCTTTGCTACTATTATGTCTCCCAACCAGGCTCGAGTGATGAGGTTGGCGACAGATTTATTTTTAATTTTTTAATTTTTATTCATTTACTCGCATACGACCTGTTTAGATCATGGCGAGCTAGGGAGGAAACTCTCTGGATTAAGGAGGAAGAAAAGAGGAGGATTAACATCCACTCCAGGGCCCGCGAAGCCCTAAAGAGAAGCTATGGTACTTACCTCAAGGCGTGGTAGGATCGAGACTCTATGCCCATGAGCACCAAATCACTTCTTTTAAGGTTTCTGGTCTGGCACGATGTGGCATGCACTTCTGTGACGAGTGATCTGCTGTGGAGATAGCGCCAACCAGCGGACGAGGTTGGAGAGTGCACATACACGGAACGAGTGAAAGTAGCTGAGCTTGCCCAGGCGCAGACCAGACGCATGTCAGTGCAGTGCCCTTTCTAATAGCTGTATTTATCGGCACACACTCGAAAACCGAGTGCAAAAAAAGTCACAACCGCCCATATCATACGTTATGAAGCACACACGCCAATCACTGGGGGGGGGGGGGAATAATTAATATAAAAAAGGACATACCAAACCCCCCCCCCCAAACTCCCATTATTATTTTAATCGACTCCCTTATAGAACTCCGCCACCTCCTCCTTCTTCCCCCGCCGATGGTTCTTCGCCATCTCGAGCAGTTCCATCCACTCTTCCTCCTGCGCTTTCCCCTCGGGCCCCATATTGGCCCGTCGCTCGGCCTCGCGCCTCCTGGTCTTCCGTTCCCTGCGCGCCGCTTTCGTCTCTTGGCTCTCCGTCTTTCTGCTCCACGATTCTTTCTTCTTCTTCTTCTTTTTCGCCAGCTCCTCTGGTGTCAAGGGGCCCCACTCAGGCTTGGGTTTGGCGAGCTCCTCTTGGCGACGTTTTTCGTGGGCTTTGTCCTTGTAGGCTTGGCTGTCGAGCTGTATTCCCGTCAGTTTTTTTTACGGAGGAGGCAGGGAGGAGGGGAGCGTGCATCGATTTCCACACCGAGATCAATCTTATCGATGCCCAGTTTCTTGAGCTCGGGCATCCGCGGCATCCGCAGCAGCGCGAAGGAATCCGCCAGATCCTTCCACGCGATATCCGCAATGCGGAAGATGCTCGCCGTCTGGTGCTTGCTGAGTGCACGTATGTGCGAGACGAACGCTTTCATTCCCTTCTCGTAAAGACGCCTGTCTTTCAACACTACAGCCCGCATGGCATCGACGGTAGCTCCCACTTCGTCCGCTGTCGGAGGTTCGGAGAGGGAGGCTGGGAGTAGCAGCGGCAAGACAGGGGTCTTGCGGACATCGAGGAAGTCGATGTACCCCTCTTCTCTGCCGGGGGAGAGGAACAGGATTGCGAGACCTCTGCGTCCGGCACGTCCCGCCCGCCCGCACCGGTGGAGGAACACCTTGGGGTCAGTGGGTGCGTCAAGCTGGATCACGAGATCAACTTCAGGGATGTCGAGGCCGCGTGCAGCGAGATCGGTTGTAAGAAGGATTGAGGCGGAGGAGGAAGTGACGTATTTGTTGAAGTTCCGAGTGCGCATGCTCGGGTTCATCTTGCCGTGGAGGGGGACAATGGTGTAGGCGTCCGCAGCATCGCGGAGGATCGAAGGGAAGAGGGAGGTGTAGTAATCAACTGCCGCACAATTGGAGAAGTAGACGATCGTCTTCAGGGGAAGCTGTGAGGAGGGGAAGATGCTTGCGGCGGCGGGCGAAAAGAGCCGTCCAATGTATATGAGACGCTGCGAGGGTACGGCTAACTGGAAGGCCATATCCAGACTGGCAGGAGTCCGCTTCTCCTCGTGTTCGCCGCGTACTTTGACGACTATCTTGACGGGGTTACGGAGACCCGCCTGAACCAGTGAGCCCACAACTGCGTCGCTGATGGAGGCGCTGAAGAGGCCGGTTCGACGCTGCTTGGGGATACGGGAGATGATCTTAGTGAGTGTCTCCTTGAAGCCGAGATCGAGCAGACGATCCGCTTCATCCAGCACCAGCGCTTCGAACGTGTCGTTGGAGCAGTGGACATGCTGCGATGAGAGAAGCTCGTTCAGTCTTCCAGGAGTGCCAATGAGAAGATTCGGCGACTGCTCTAAGAAGTTCCGGAGATCCTGTGCTGGTGAGGTATTGCCGCCCAGCAGTAATAGCGGTTTTATCTGTGAGCCGGAGACGTTATCGGACCCGCTCATGGCCACATCGTCGGACGGAGGTTCAAGCAATGCTGCCGAGGGGCCATGGAAAGCGAGGATTGAGAGTAAAACGGTGTGAATCTGTGCGGCCAATTCCCTTGAGACCATCAGCACCCGTCCACCGATACATCTTTGCTAACAGCGCAGCACAAGCACAATACCTAGTAGGCGAAATAACGATGGCAGCAACTTGATTCTTCTTCGGCTGCTCCTCCGCCCTCAAGAGCCGCTCGACCACCGGAATCAAAAACGCGAGCGTCTTTCCACTGCCTGTGACCGCCTCCACGACCACGTCCTTATTGGCCATGAACAGTGGAATGGTAGACGCCTGCACGGGTGTCATCCTCTCAAAACCCATCGCGGCGAGCCCATCCAGCATCCATTGCGACAGCGGTGGATTGACAGAGGTCCATGCACGGGGGTCCGCGGGGATACCGGCTGGTGCGCTCATATCGGTGAGCACGGGCGCGGGCCCGGCGGCTGCGACGGCCTCCATCCTTTGAGCTTTTGCTTTGCGTTTGGCTGCTGCGACCATTCTGTTGCTGGACAAGGCGTGGTGTGGGCGTCGGGCATGGGCTGCAAAATTTGGTTTGTTGTTACTCTCTCCACGTAACGTTACACGGCACTACTTAATGGGCCGATCACTATCCATCACTAGAATCACATGATCTGACGCTTGGGGGGCCAAGGTCATTGCGGTAAGTCAATAGATGATAGATCATACATGGCGGATTCGGACATCTGCCAATGCTTACTCTCCCCCTTGGAAATCCGGCCGTCACACCCACATTCCGTGACTCACCTCTTGTCCCTGCCATCTCCAGCACCTGTCGTGGCCGTATCGATGCACCAACCCCACATCAGAGAACAAGAAGCAAAGGCTACCAGGGATGCCTCCGGCGAGAGCCAGCATTTCAGCCCTGCCTGTGCGGCTTTCCTGGGAGCACTGATACAGAAGAGGATTATTGTTTGGATGGATGCTTGGCACATCTAATCTCCAGCTTCTCTTGATCTATGAGCAACTTCACCCCAGCACGACTTGGGGACCATACTTTGGTTCCGCACACATAAGATCTAAAGTAACTACGGCGGGAGAACAAAGGAACCCGTTTTCGGCCGCCAGACTAGCCAAATCAGGCCACATCGGCACCACCCTCACTGCTCAACGCCTACTGTCCGTCTCAGACATAGGAAATCGTACTGCGAACCTCCACTGCGTGCTTCTTTGCCACTCCCTCTGGTACGATTCCAGACCCGGCTCCAGGCATGAAAGAAGGTAATCGTGTGCTCAACAAGGGATGAACTGCTGCTAACGTTGATGTGAGTCAAAAAAGACACTCGTACGGTCGGACAAGTCGAACGATTCTGCTTGCGATGGGGCGGATTTTTCCTCCACCCAAGCCTCGGCGATCCTCTCGCCTCGCTTCCCCTTCGCTGTGCGCAATGATCCGCTCACGATAGTACTTGCCCTAAGTCGTTCAAGTGATATTCCACTCGGAAAAAGCCACCCTGCTCGAATGGAATGGAAGGCCACCAGTATAGTAGTGTCCTATCTCACCGTCCGGAGACCTCCGACCATATTCCTTTTTCCCTCGGTTCTTCGCCCATCGCGTGTAGCTTGTATAATACTAGACTCTTGTCTGTGGCATCTATCACAGCGTATCACGGCGTTGATGCAGTTTCACTTCCTCATCCTCTGCCCGTTTTTGCAGTGCACCAAGGAGTTCTATCCATTTTGCCATGTCTATCCATTTGCCATGTCTATCCATTTGCCATGTCTATCCATTTGCCGTGACCGTAACGAGGCCGAAAAGAGTGTTTGCGCCTGGCCATATCACAGTCGTGTTATACATGTTCGTGAGGGCAAACAAAAGAGGCGTTTCTCCACCTTCGGTGGGTGGCCTAGAAACACCAGAAATTGATTCACGCTAGAAGGATCCCCCTTGTGGGACGGACTGGTTGGTTGATCTGGTTAACCGTTAGAGTAGACTTTTGGCTACGTAGATCGAATCCAAGATGACTTTCAAAGCCAAACTGTGGTTTCGAGTTCCTCATTATCTGTTGATGTAGACATCCAGTGGAACAATGAAGCGTTGACTACGTAACCACTGAGTAGAGTTCAGATTCGTCTTCCCCGACGTTTCCTCGAAACCCCCGGCCTAGTATCCAACCAGCCGGCGGCTGTAGCGCCTATCCGAGCTACCTATGGGTTGGCGAGATATCTAATCCACTGCCTTAGTCCAATTACTCGAATTTATGGTATCCTGGTGAATACATAGGGGGCGAGATTTGATAGGCTGATTTTCTTGCGACGCGAGACACGCACGTTTCCCGATTGGCGGTGCTTGTTTGTTGTCAGCGAAGTCATCATGGTCCGTCGCCCAGCCACCTGCAGACTGATCAAGGTCGGGGTCGGGCAACGGACAGGAACCGCTATATCGCCACGATCTAGATAGGTCGCATGCTAATAAATATATAAAAAACGGCTGACAGGAATCGGACTGTGTGTACACCGCCATGGTCTAGCTGGGTCGCGCGCCATTGGTGACAAACAGAACAAAAAATCCTGCGACTATATACAAAAAGGCCGAGTAAAGATCCTGCTTGGTATCCCCACTTGCATATGAGGTGGATTTTCCCAACTCTACTCAAAGGTGACAGCCCCTTAGTTTCGTATAGGAATGGACTACGTCCATCCATCCTAGTTGAGGCATCAGGAACATGGTACATAGGGCTGCTTTAAGGTGCTAATGGTTAGCATGCACATGTACTCTATCTATCGCGCTATAGGAGTCTGGGACAAAACAAACATGCTGCACATAGGGTATGCATTCAAAGAGTATGCAGTTGGGGCAGTTAAACGAAGGCTAGACGGCCACTGCTTGCTGGTAGCCAGCGCCAACTCACAACTGGTTGGTAGTATCAAACCTCCACTCGACTTTACCAGCTTTTAGAAGCAAAAAAGAAGTTTGACGGATAACAAAGAGTATCAAGAGATGAGCTTAAGTATCAAACACAAGGCTCCGCCGCTCGATGTCAATCACCTCCTTCCTCCCGCTTCCCCCCCATCGCCCCCCTGAGACAAAACAAACATGCTGCGCATAGGGTATGCATTCAAAGAGTATGCAGTTGGGCTAGTTAACGAAGTGCTGGACGGCCACTGTTTGCTGGTAGCCAGCGCCAACTCACAAATGGTCGATAGTATCAAACTTCCACTCGACTTTACCAGCTTTTGGAAGAAAAAAGAAGTTTGACGGATAACAAAGAGTATTAAGAGATGAGCTTAAGTATCAAACACGAGCAGAACAAAAAGCAGCTCCGCCGCTGGATGCCAATCACTCCTTCCATACCTCCTTCCTCCCGCTTCTCCCTATCGCCACCACAACCACCATCACCACTCCGACATCCAGCAAGCAAACAATGGCTGACGCAATGGATGTCGAGGAGACGCCAGAGCCTGCGATTGTACGTCACCCGCTGATGCCCTCTTCCCCCGTCGAGCTCCCTCACATCCCCGAGCTCTTCTACGACCGTGCCTCCTTCCGCGAGTACATCGAAACCGTCCCCCTCTGTCCGCAGAAACCTCCCATCGGGACCCCACGTAGCGCTTTCGTGGGTGCGCTCACCAAAGAGGATCCCTTGCTGCCCCCGAACATGGCGAATACCGCCAAAGGTGCAATCGCTCGCAGGTCCACGCGCTCGGCGTTCCTGGATCTTTTGCTAGAGTTGAGACTGCCGCGCGCTGATGGCATACTTGCTCAGAGGCTGGACGCTACCTGGAAAGATAATGCTGAAGATGCCTTGCGACTTATCCAGAATTTGCGGGGTTTTAGGACCGACAAGTACATATTCTATAGATGTATGGGCTGGCTTCGGCAGCACCACCCTCGGACCGCACTCGTCAACCTCGATAGGCTCGTTCGGCCGATCACCGAAAAGACGCCCGAGAGGACGGCTAAGAGGAAGGAGGAAGCGGAGAGGAGAGCACAGGAGAGCGAGGAGGTTTTCGTGGAGATGAAGGATGCCCGAGTGCCCGAAGATAATGTGACCCGGTTCGACCTCCACGACGGCGGTGCTCACGATTATTACTGCGACCTGTTGAACATCTTATTCTTGGCCTCGAAGGACACATTGAAGCACGATGTCGATTCGTGGACGGAGTTCAATTCCCCCGGGATGACCCGTGTTCCGAAGGAGGACCGGGAAACACTCCAGAAATCGGCAGCACATTGTGCTGGCAGAGAACTAAGGGGAACGGAGCGCAATTTACTGCCCACGGAACAGGAGAAAGTACGCCGAGTGGAGGGAATGAATCACAAGCAGACTCAGCAGGAGGAGATGGAGCGGGCTAAGGCGCAGAAGCACGAAAAGGAAAAGGACGACTTGAACAGGGTCGTAAGGAAGCTCAACGAGGACCCTTTCTACCGTGCCCTCCACATTACCGTTGCTCGCATCTTTGCTGAGCAGATCGAGCGAGATGCAAAGATCTTGGAAGCAGGCAAAAACCTCAGCGCCCTCTCTTCCGCAGCCAAATGGGCCCCCTCGTTGGAGAAGATGTGCGACCGAGCAACCTTCATCGCCACTACAATCGCCGAGTTCATGTTTACCCCCGAAGCTATCGGTCAGGAAGGCCAACCTAGGGAGCTTTACCTGGAGCAAGCTCGTCAACACTATCGCAAACTTATCGCATCCCTCCGGAAGCCCCTCGACTTGGTAGAGATTAAGATTTCCACGAAGAAGTCGGCGGAGATCGCTTACAACCAGGTTCCTTCTGCGGCCATGGACCGGCACAAAACATCGCTCGCCGGCCAAGACCCCGAGCATCCCAAAGCATATCTCAAGGATATCGCCGAGGGGGGAACAACAGTCTCTGGCGCCACCCTTTGGCCGTCCCTGCTCGTCATGCGGGTTCGACAGGCGGCCGAACAGGCTCGACCGGCAGCCGTTGAGGCTCGACTGGCGGCCACCAAGGCTCGGCTGGCGACCAACAATGCTCGACTGGCGGCCAGCAATGCTCGACTGGTGGCCGCCTTGGCGCGACTGGTGACTAGCGAGCCTCGACTGGCGGCCAGTAAGGCTCAAATGGCGGCCACCAAGGCTCGACTGGTGGCCTGCAAGGCTCGACTGGCGGTCAGCAAGGCGCGACTGATAGGCGAGGCCGGTCGGGCCCGTCAGGCGCACCCACCTGGAATCGGGGAGCAGATTGAGGAAACCCCCCAATCAATAGTGCTCAAGGTGGCTGGCCTACAATGGAAGGACCTAGTTCAGCGGATCCGTGACTCTGGAAGCCTCGAGAGTGCTATCGCAGTAGTGGATACGAGCGTATCCATGGAATACCCCGAATTCCCGGATGAGACTCGTCCCTTAGACTCTGCCATTGGTCTCGGTCTCCTCATCACCCAAACCACCAAACCGCCTTTCAGCAACCACTTCATCACATTCTCTAGAACGCCTACAATCGTGGAGTGCGATCCGTCCGAGAGCTTTGCGAATTTGGTTGAGGAAATGCTAGACCATAGCACCGGATTCGGCACCGACTTCAGCCAGGTGTTTGAGGGACTTCTCCTGCCCATGGCAATCGCCAATAGAGTCCCTCGCGAGAACATGGTTAAGCGTATCTTTGTGTTTTCGCACATGGTAACTCTTCTCTCCCACTGAGGGGGGGCGGGGTGCAGCACTAACGCATCTGCACAGGAATTCGATGTGGCGCAAGAGGAGGCTGGCTCGCCGTACCAGATCAACCACAAACGGATCAAGCAGAAATTCGAAGAAGCGGGCTACGATATGCCGGAGATGGTATACTGGAACCTGGCTGCCGGTGGAAGGGGCCCCAACCCGATTATCCTTGAGGATATTGGCACCACCTTGGTTCGCGGATACTCGCAGGCCTTGTTGAAGGTCTTCATGGAGGGTGGTAGCTTTGCCTATGGCCCTTTGGGCAGGGTCGAGCAGGGCGTTGGACACGAGAGCTATGATGTGCTGGAGATCTTGGATTGAGCGGGGGGATAGATTGCTAGTGGGCATTTGGTTGTAGGCTGCGTTTTGGCCAGTGCCCTTGGTGTTCTTTCGGTCGACACACCTATGTACGATTAGCTTTTGAATGACACTTCTAGACACGATAGTCCATGGCTTTGCCAAGAATGCTGCGGTTTCCTCTGGTGGGTGGGGTGGGGCTGCTACAGCACGGGTTTCGTTCGCCAAAAATACCGAACCGCCGCTCCTTCACCTCGCCTTGAACAACGCGGGGCCATCAACCGCAAAGTCGTCGCGGAGTGTCGCCGAGCACATACGTCCGATAGGAACTCCCCGACGTTGTATATGTTCTCTTGATGCCTGTAAGTATATAGCACGTAACTACGTTTGTACTCCCCTCTGTCCGTCGTCGCCGCACATATCGGTATACTTGCCGGCTTCCGCCCATGGCTGCGAGATCATGCCGCTATATGTCGCCGCAATCGTTCGGACGCCCATCCACTTGCCGCTCGTCACCCACACGCCGCCCGCGCGCTTGCCGCTCGCCTATACATATACCGTTCGCGCGCTGGGCGACTCGTTTCCTCCCCGTCTGACCTTCTGGTTACAATTACAACTTGCCACAATATTTTTTTTACAAAAGACCAAGGTCTGTGCCTTTCTAGAACTTCCTCCGGTCGTGAATTTACCAATGGTGGGACCGTATTTCTCACTTCCTCCATCCATGCCCTTGCGGTTTCCTGTCGCTCATGATTCTCCCAATGATTCTCCTCCATCAGATCGTGTATGTATACCATAAGCGATCTACCGTAAACTGTTCCTCAATGGCACGGAGATCTAGAATTGCCTCCGTCCCGTCCATTATCCCGTGTGTGCTTCTTCGGCTGGCACAGATCCAGTCGTCTCGTACACAGCCAATCCAAGCTCATCGAACATATGGATATATACTGATTACGGACGTCATATGGGAGCACTTTGGCCGTAGTATCGAAGTGGAAAACAGTAGTGACGAGCAAACCTACTAATTAGTGGGGTTTCTGGTATTTGAAGGAGAATAAATGCCGGCAAGAACACTTCAGAGTTTCATCAGATTGGTGAACTTCCTTTCCTTCCTCAATACGTTCTTCAACAGCACTGAGTTCCTGAGCGGGTAGCTTTTGAGTAGGTACAGGAAATTCACCGATCTCAGAATACTCCTTTGTACAAATCGTCAGCTACTTGGTTTTGAAACTTCCAAGCCGCTTCTTGGGCACGTTTACCGCTCTGCAGCGCAGGTCGCATGATATGGATCCCTAAGAATATAAATCAGTTATATGTAAAGCAACATCATTAGTAGAGAATATTTACCGTGATTGACAACTTGTCCTTGGACCTTGGTTGACACTTATATCCGCTTTCAACTGCCGATGCCATGGTTTACACGCATCCGTCGTGGAGTTTTGTAATAGCATAGTATGTTGGCGAGCGTAAAGAGCCCACCTGGACATTGTCTGCAACCAAAATGTCTGGATGTACATTTTCGTCTCGTCATCTGGAGAGCGGTTGATAGCTTCCGCACAGAGATCCTGACAACGTGGTCGGCTGCAGGCGCACATAGCGTGGCGTAATAGGCCATAGATTGGCTTTAAAGCGTTGCTCGCAAACCGTCGTTGAAGTGTTCGGTCAGAGCAGCTGAGAGACTTCCTGCTCACCTGCAGGAAGTCCTGGAAACGCTTTCCATACAACATCCTGCTCGATATCACTGTCATTCATAAGAATATATCGTGGCTTCCACTTGCCTAACAAACGGATTAGGTAGTTTCAACTTAGAAAAATATAAAAATAATAACTACTAACTATTCAGTAAACACCCACCTGAACATAATTCCGCTCTCTTCTCGATCGACGACGCAGTGAGCTGCTGGTATCCAAGCACCGTGTTTGCCTCCGACGAGAAAAGGAAAACATATCAGTTGAGAGGAGATGTCAGATTGGCGATTCTGAGAGCACCCCGCGATGCCGTGGGATTGTTGTGTGAGGCGAGTGAATACGAGACGATCAAGTTCGTTGTTTTATGGCGCACAAAGAAGGACCTATAGCTCTAGTCTACCCCGCTTCCGCACAGGCCATATAAACCATAAACCCAATCGCACGCTCGAGAAACTTTGGCCAACGCACCCAACTCTAACTTTATCTCCAGCGATGACCGACGCACCCAGCCAAAAACTCAAACTTCCTTTGCCGGACAGCATTACCGCAAGCTTGTGCTCATTTCTTGAATCATTCGGTACGGCTGCGGATGTTGCGGGCATATGTATGTATCGCATTTGTGGCTCCAGTCCACTTTTCTGTAAACCTAGTTCAAATATGATTCCACTTCAATAACCGCTACAAAACTACAGCTGTGTGGAAACTAAAGTTGCGCCAAATCTTGCAGGCAGCTGGTTCAAGCTGTCTACAATGATCTGTACGGCTTTGACAATCATAATACACATTGAAATGGAGAACTTATACATGACCCAACGTTGACTCTAGTTAACCTCCACAGCCGAACCATCACACCATGCTCACCAACACCATCGTTGCAGATACTCCCGTCCGTATACGCACACATGCGCCTGTATGAAAGGGATTTATGCAATCATTTGTGTGCATATCAGCATATCTGGATAGAGCGATTATGTGCATGTAGAATATAGAATATCGATTCGAAAAAAAAATGTTGTACGGATCGGCTGTGAAATTAAATTACACGAGCCACTACAAATAAGCAATACACACTGAGGTATTCTTTTCTAGCATTTGTGTGGATATCCTAGATCGAACATACTCGCCACCAGATACCAAATTACCGTCAGTATTCGTACCAATGAGTAAGTGCTCTTGCAGTATGCCACCCTTATTTGCTGCCATACCACTTGAATAGGCTACCGAAGTTGTACATAGGTATCGGCTTCCGACAGTGAGGTAGTGAGTGCCTTCCGATTCGGCAGTGAGTCTTGGCAACGCCGTGAGGTCTTGTAGTATGGCCTTTAGAGCGGCACGCACTGATGGATACTGATGCTAGGTATGAGCCCAACGCAAGCCGTACGCTTGCCCTTGGAAACGGCGACTTCGACACAACCTAGCTTGGACTTGAGGGTTGCCCCAACACTTCACAACGCAGCAGACGTTGAACGTACGGACTCGTAATGAATTTCGCTCTGGCGGACCATTCCGCTATTGCAGCCTTGAACTGTGCAAAACCCGAGAATCACTACCCCGATGCTGTGGCAGGGAAGCCGGCAGTGATGGGCGTGGTCGTGAGGTGGAAGAGCAAGAACGCGTCTCGCCGAAATCTCGTGTGAGCGTCATGGATGATCACTCGTTGTCGTGGTATCCCGTTGTGAGCCTTCCCAGCAGGAGGAGGCGGGCCGGCTTCGAGCACCTGGCCAGAGCTATCGTGGTCTCGGACCCCAACGGCGGGGGCGAGGGCGAGGGGCCGGTGAACAGAACTGGTACGTGTTTCCGTCAATCGGTGGGATATGCGGGGGTATTGGAGAGGTCTTCCCATTCGCGGAGGCGGCGAACCGTTGCACGGTCTCTGCACCGGTGGTGGAGTGGCCAGACTGTGACATTGTGCGAGCGCGAACTGCTACTCGCCCTATATGTCCTTCCCCCCTCTGCGCCCGAAGCAAAGCCAGGGCCCGGACAAGCGACCCGTGGTTGCCATCGGCGCCGACATTAATTCTGGGATCCTACTGTGCGCCCCTTCGGCGCCCAGCAGGACACTCATGGAATGTGACTCGGGCCCTATTCGGGGGGCATCGTTTTCCTCCCTTGCGCCCCACCCCACCCTCCCTTCACATTTGTCACCTGGAAGAGGGGGACTGCCACGAGGCACACATGGGCTTCCTGTTGGAAGCCTATGGCACCGAGTGTGCAGCCCTTGCCCGAGCACTGGAAGCCGCAGCCCTCTGGGCTCTCGCCCACGAGCGCATCACCATCTACACGGATGCCCGTTCCCCCGGCGCGCGGCAAAGGAGCCACAGCGAGCCGCCTGCAGACTAACCATCGAGGTCGGGGTCGGACGGTGGCCAGGAGCCGGACAATTTGTCACCGCCACGATCTGTATGTTCGCACGCGATCAATGAATAAATATTAAGAAAAAAAAAGGATTTGGAGACGGTATTGTAAGTGGCAGTGCAATGCCCTGGCCCGGCCGCGCCTATGGGCTGCTCGTCGTCCTCGAAGACCACTAGTAGCATTTCCGACGGTGGAGCCCCCGAACAGCCGGCTGCCGTTCGACCGTACCAGCGGTTGGGTTCCGCCGACGGCCTACCGACGCGCCCGGACCGGCCTCCGAGTCGGTGCCGATCGGGAGCGGTCGGGCCTGGCTCTGCGTAGCCCGGTTGGAGAGCGGTAACCGCCGCAGTTAGTTGGCCCCGCACATCCCCGCCCGCCGATAGACAACGGCGGAGCGATGGGGGAAGATCGCATGAGCCCTGCAGCGCAGCTCGACCAGTCCAGCAAAGAGACCCCACGATGTTCTCCGTTTGGCTCCGTCCAGCCGGGCATCCAGTCTCCCCCGTCGCCGCCGCTCCTCCACACGCCGGCCGCAACCACCTCACCTCGCCTCAATCAACGTGGGGCAATCAATCAGCCGAATGGTCGTCGCGGAGTGTTGTCGAGTACGTGCGGTTCGGACTCCCCGACAACGTTAGATGTTTCTCTAGATACCTGTGAGTATATAGCGGTAATCTAGCACGTAGCTGCGGTTGCACTCACCCTCTCCGTCGGTCGCCGCTGCACACATATCGGTATGCTTGCCGGCTTCCGCCCGAGGCGGCGAGATCATGCCGCAGCATGTCGCCGCGCAACAGCCTGCCCCCTTCGACTCCGCCATGCTCGGGGATACCTACATAGCCGCGACGTTGCGCTGCCGTCGGCCGCATAGTCTTACCGGCCGTGCTCAATCTATCCGGAGCGGCAATCAACCGTTTTCTCCGCACGCTCTCGCTTTCCGCGTGCGTGTGTGCGTGCGGTAACGGCAGGCAAGCAGGCAAGCAGGCAAAGTCGCGGACCTGCAGGACCTCGAGATTGCGCGGCGAGAAAGGGAAAGCCGTCGCCGAAGGGCGGAGATTGAAGCTGCGCATGACTGAGCTGCTGCGGGCCGCAGCGGTGAGTGTGGGCGGCCGTACGCGGCGAATAGGAACCACCGCCGCCGCGCTGGTGGCGAGAAAAAGATTGTATCCGTGCACCCGGTACTTACAGAGAGTACTCTCTTTGCGAGCGGAAAAATACATCCGGTTGGTTGGAGCAAGAGACAAAAGCTCGAACGATGGCTGTTTTCCACAGCACTCCAATTAACTACCTACATACTGAGCAGACTAGCTAGCTAGCAGTGGAGTCGGGGGGGAGAGAGAGATAGCGATTTCGCCACACACTCCGGCATGCGGCTCTGCCTGTCTGTCCGGCCGGACGGACAGAACACGGTGGCCTCTACTCAACGCACGAACGTGTACTCGGTCGACGTGGGGACGGACGGACGGACGGAAACTCAGAAGCGCGTCTGCATCTGTCCGTCCGTCCGTCCGTCCCGTCGCTGGTCCAGTCCGGTCCAGTTTCCATCTTCCATCGATGGACGCTCGAAAGGAATTTAGGTTACGGAGTGCCCCGTTCGACGGGTGCGAACCCGAGTGATCGGTGTGTCCGCCGTCCATCCATGACGGGGGACATCGAATCGGTGCGTGTACATGCGGAGTTTGGGGGGGGGGGGGGCATGCACCTGCCGGAACGGAGGGCAGGGACGCCGTCAATCCTCCACGTCCGCGGAAGATGAAGCTGCACTCCGCAGGTTTGGATTTCGGCAGCGATGTTGCGTTGCTGCGCGGACGGACGGACAGAGAGACGTTGCCAGGTGTTCCTAGACGTCGTCGTCGTCGTCGTTGCTGTTTCCGTACGCGTATGTAACTGCAGTGCGCAGGTGGAATCGATACTCTACATATTATCTGCGGTGGAAGAGAAAAAGAAAAAGAAAAAGAAAAAGAGAGAAAAAAAAAAGAGAAAGAAAAAAAACTGGGACCGCTTTCCACCACCACCACCACCACCACCACCACGACGCACACCGTCAGACTCACCCCGGACCCGGGATCTCCCCAAGGGGATGCCGGACCCGAGCCCCAAGACGCAACGCGTGCTGCTGATAGGCAGAGCACCCACGATCTAGACTGGATGTACTGGTACGGGTGCCATATGGAGATGTGAAGACGTTTTGCCGGACTGCATGTGGTAGTGCGTACGTATGCAGACTATGCTGCTATCTACTCTAGATACCACACACTCTAAACGCGGCGCCGCTGCTCTCTGCGTGGCCGAGAGGGCATACACACACACACACACACATCTAGAGCGGTGAGAGGTGTGTAGTGTGTGCTTCCCACACTGCGTGGGTGGTCGTGGTATGTCTGTATCTCCGTTGCGCACCCACGCGGCGTGGATGTCCAATCATGACTGCAAAATTGAGATATCGGCTGTGTTTTCTCCTTTTCCTTCCTGTCCTACTCTAGAGTATCTTATCCTGTCCTGCTTCTCCCTTCGGGATATCCCATTTGGGGGAATAACCTTCTTCTTTTCCTTGTTGCTGTCGGTCCGTCTCTCGGCCGTTTTTTTTTTCTTTCTTTCTCTCTCTTTCTCACTCACTTTTAGTGCGGACATGCATTCTATTTTTCTTCCGCCAGTCTCGCCGCGGTTGGTGTGGCTTTTCTGGGGTGGCTGGGTGGCTGGCACGACAGAGGACACGGTTTCCCACCCTTTTTTTTTTTCTTTTTTCTTTTTTTTTTCTGCGCGAGTTGTTTCTTCGTAGAGAAGGGGGTTGGCGGACAGAGAGCAGGCGAACTCGAACCGGGGGGGGGGGGGGCTGAGCTCGACTCATCCTCGGAGGAAGGAAGGTAGGATCGAGGGAGGGGGAGCTCGTCTCATCGCCTCGGAGGAAGGAAGGAAGGAACGAGGGAGGGAGGGAAGCACGCAAGTGTGGAGGGCCTCGATCAATATTGATTCGTCAACGGCGGCTGCTGTGTGGCAGCCGTATCGTAGCAGCCGTCCTTATTCTTTCTTATCCAGCCGGCCCAGTCACATTGCTGTTGGGAGATCGAATGTGGAAATCCACTCTGTTTGGCCGTCGGGACCGACTGGGAGGCGATAAAGTATACAGAGCACCCACCGTGCTGTGCCTCGAGTCGGCAGGGCAAAGTGATTGGTCAGCTCGCAGAGAGAATGCGGTGCCCGCGAGTACCTATTACACGGTCCCGTCCTTCGAATCCTCCCGTTCCGCAGCACCCACTAGGAGGCGCGACCTCCCGGAAGTCGACATGTTTTGCGCCTCTCTATAAGCAGTCAGCCAACCTTTCCAAATGCGTCGGCTCCCATCGTGGATTGATGAGACACTTGATGTCGTGATCGACCGGCCGCTTCGCCGCGAGCTGCAGCGGGGACTGCATACATATCTACCCAGATAGAAGAGATAAGTTCTGGGGAAAAAGCAAGTGCATACACTGCCTGCCTGCCTGGGCTGTCCTGTCCACTTTCTCTGGTTTTTTCTTCTTCTTTTTTTTCTTTCTTTTTCTTTCTTTCCTTTTTCTTTGCCTGTGCGCCGTGCGAACCGCTGGGTCTCATCTCGAGCTCGTGCAAGTCGTAGCCCTATGTATGCACACCTCGTTTCTCGTATATATACATGTGCACAAGCACACGGACAGGCTGGGTGCTCTTTGAGCAGGCAGGTGGGCCATGGGTAGATAGATAGATAACTAGATAGATGGATAGCTTGGATAGCTGGCAAGATATATATCCACGCAGTCGGTGAGTATGTAGCAGGTCTCCCCGAGAACACGCAGCGGCGCACGGCCGTGGCGTGTTTCCGCAAAAGCCCCATCGGCACAGAGGCATTCCGGCGAGCCGCGGCAACAATAGCGGGAGCTGCAGTATGTATCTTTCTATCAACGTTCCTCAGTCAGTCAGTTCGCCGTGCTTTAACCGGCCCACGCAACCGGGCTGTGGGCTAACTCGCAGCTGTGGCGTCGTGTATGTAGTTAGTCCGTCTGCGGGTGCATACAGGCATCAGCTTGGCAAGGCGATATCTGTGAGTAGATATGTATATATATACACACTCTAGATACGTACCACTGCAGGTGCGGCGGAGACATGTTCTGCTCCGCGCCGCTCCCGGCCGTCTCGTCGGCCACGGTCTGCGGGTCGAGCACGGAGATCCACGGATGTGCGTGGCGGATGTGCGCCGTGGCGGCGGAGAGAGTACGTAGATGCGTGGGTGGACGTGTGCTGGTGCTGGTGCTGGTGCCGGAGGCGTAAGTAGATGTGTGTCTGGCGTGGGAGAGTACATATCATGGATACGGAGTGGTGTCGATGCAGCTGTGGATGTGTGTGTGCTGTTTACTCTCAAGCAGTCTGCGTCGTGCAAGAAGCTGCACCGTGCCCGTCCTGCAACGCTGTGTGGCTCGCTTGAACAGCTCTGTTGGGCGCCTTCCGGACGTTTTCTCGCGACTGCCTCTTCGGGAGCATTTTTTCTTTTCTTTTTCTATTTTTTCCTTCTTTTTTTTTCTTTCTATTTTTTTTCCTAATTTTTTTTTTTTTCCTTCCTCGTCTTCCTTTCTCTGCTCTGAGCCCCGGGGCCTGCCGACTTGCGCTGATCGAGTGCGATGGAGCCGTTCGCGGGAGTTTGAGGCGAAGCGAGAACACAAAGTGAGAGGCTGCTTCTTGCTGCATGGGGGGCCATGTCCTGTTGATACCATACCATGTTTAGTTTATCCTGTCCTGGCGCGGCGGCGCAAAAAAGAAAAAAGAAAAAAGAAAAAAGAAAAAAGAAAAAAGAAAAGCTGCTTATGTAGATACTGTCACTTCGAAGGATTCTTTTTTCTTATCTGCCAAGCCCGAGCTGGTAACGCAACATGCAGTCGTCGTGAGCAGGCGAGAGGCATTGCGGCCACGGAAACTCGGAGACGGAACGCAAGGACGGACAAGGACAGGCAGCCACGCAGCCACGAACGCGGGAGCAGCAGCGGAAGGAGCAGACGTCGACGCGGAAGTCGAGCAGCGGCGGAGGCAAGCAATCTCTCTCGGTCCCTCAAGCAGCAAACCGCACGGCCAGAGAGGGAGCGACGCAGCGCTTGCCATCCAACTCGCCTCGCCCTTCCTCGTCGTGTGCTCCCCGTCCCCGCCGGCGCGCTCGCCCTTCTCCCACTCGACCCACCCCTCCACTCCGCCAAACTCGCCTCCCCACGTCCCCGTCCACCCACACCTCCATTCCCCTCCGCACACCCCACCCCCGTGAAACGTCCTAGCCAACCCTGTCCTCGTCCTCTCCTTCCTCCTCTTCTTCTCTTATCCTCTCCACCTCCCCCATCGTCCTCCCTTCCCCCCTTCTCCACTTCCCTCATCTACTACTTCTTACCTCGTCCCCCCTCCCTCCTCCTCCCCTTCTCCCCGCCGCCGACATTTCTACCACCTCCTGCCCTCTTATCAGCGAGGAACATATATCCGTCTTCGCACTTCCGCCCCTTCGAGAACCGGGTCTGTATCTCGCTGTCTCGATCTCGTTTCGACACTCGCTCCTCGCACAAGAAAAATAAACCTCCCCCCCCCCCCATCTGGAATAGGCGACCACAATTGGGCGAGGCAAGATGACCGGTTTCTACACATTTAAATGGTTCGTTTGGAATCCCGTTGCAGCATATCCATACACCCCGGACATTCGGGAAGAAATGTTTCTACATATCTTATTTCGCGTGCCAGCGCGGCCGAGACACGGCAGGGATGGCGATAGTCGTCATCTGCGCCATGTGACGGACAGCCGAGCGGTGTATCAGCCGTCCCCGACGGAAACCTGAGTACTAACCGCGCTGAAACAGGGACCGTCCCGCCGATGAGGTTTACGTCACCGGAACCTTCGACGGCTGGAGCAGGAGTACGAAGCTCGACAAGGCTGGCGAGATTTTCGTGAAGAAAGTCGAGTTGCCCGTGGAGAACATCCTCTACAAGGTATGTTTTTCTTCCTCTTTTTTTCCCTTCTCTTTCTTTCCTCTTCTATCTCCATTCTTCTCTATCTCCATCTCATCTCCCGAGCGTTTCTATGATTTTTTTCCCTGCGCTATCTGCTCGATCCGGCTTCTGTTGCCGTGGGACAAAGAACGGGCACATTTCGCTGGTTTCGGTTGCGCGACAGAAAAAAATCCATGGCGTAGCCACCCGGCAGGTCCATAGTAATGACGTCTGTGGACATCGCTGCCCATACACCATCACCCGCAAACAAAGCACCTCGTGCCATTCCATCATTGCTTGTCCTTAAAAAGCGAGCACTGCATTCCCCTCGTTCACTCCTATTCAACATCTTCAATCGGATACGCAAGCTGATTGAACACCCCACCAACAATAGTTTGTTGTCGACGGAAACTGGGTTACTGATCCCAACGCACCCCTCGAAACCGAAGAATCCGGAGTTCAGAACAACGTCCTCTTCTCGACTGTTATTGCCGAGACCGAGGAAGAAAAAGCCATGGAAACCGCCACTATTAATAGCGTTGCCCCCGAATCCACCACTGCCGCCCTCGCTGCTGAGGTTTCCAAGGAGTCCGACACCGTTGCCATCTCGTCGGCCGCTCCCGAATCCACCACCGCCTCGCTGGCTGGAGGCGTCCCCGTCGAGCAGCTTACTCCCGGCGCTGGTGATGTTCCCGGCGGATTCCCCGAGACCCCTGCTTCCGAGGTGACCGACCCTACCCCCGTTGTCGCCGGAGAGCAGGAGCAGGTTTTCTTCGCCAAGCCCCTCCCCGCCTCGGAGACGGCCGCGAACCCCATGGCCTTGCAGCCTGGCGAGGCTGTCCCCCAGATTGGCACCGAGTGGGTCCACTCGCACGTCAAGCTCGACAAGGAATCCTACGAGGAGGACGCGACCAACTACTCCATCGATGACTGGGTCTTGCCCGATATCGTCTCTCCTGCCGAGCAGGAGGTCATCGAGACGCCTGCCATCGCCGAGTGCAACACCGCCGCCGAGCAGGCTGTCGAGATTGCCGCCGAGCAGGCCACTGTCATCGCCGACCAGGTTTCGGAACAGGCCAAGAGCGCTGCCGCCGTAGCCGCTGGCCCCGTCGAGAAGCCCGCGTCTCCCGTTCCCGAGGTTGTCAAACAGAGCATCGCCGAAGCTGGTGCCCCCGCCGAGGCCACTGCCAACGGAGAGCTTGTCGAGGCCAAGCAGGAGGTTGAGACCGAGCTCAAGCAGGAAGTCGTTCCGTCTCTCCCCATCACCGAGGGGCCCAAGGAAGAGACCGCCGCAGTTGTCGCTGCCGAGCCTACTCCTGCGCCCGCCGCTCTGGTGAACGCTGCCAAGATCCCCGAGCAGAAGGCGCCCGTCGTCACGAACGGCATCAACACCAAGACCATTATGCATCACGAGATTACTCTTAACAAGCCTGCAGATGTCCCCGAACTGGTCAAGCACGTCGCAGAGGCTGCCAGCGAGCCCAAGTCCGTCGAGCGCAAGGAGGCTGTCGAAGAGCAGCTCAAGGAGAATGTAAGGCCAAGCGCGCCTACCCCCCCAACCAACGGCGCTTCCGGGGCTAAGACTAGCATTGAGACGCCCAGAAAGAGCACGGAAGCTACATCGTCGGCAAAAAAGTCCAAACGGAGAAGCTTCTTTGGGGCGATCTTCTCAAAGCTACCATTCGTGAGATCGTAGGGCGGCTCGCTGCCAGCCTGGGCGAGAGTCGTCTTTGGCGGCGCGCGCAAAGCATGGGGCTAGGTTTTCACTGCTACTGAATTCCAGAAGACACTTCTCCGATGCCTTGATGATTTACGCTGTATGATTTCTTCAGATTTGGCCTTGGGAGGAGCGTTTGCTAGCTGGTGTTTTTTTTGTGCGCAGCGCGGTCTTTTGCTTCGGTTTGCCGCTCTTTTGTTCTATTCCTACTAGCCTGCGGCCTTGACGATGTTCTACCTTTCGCCTTTTTTTGCACGGTCATTTGGTTACGCTCGACTGGTTCTGCTGCTTTTACATTCTAGGGCTTTCTAATGTCACAAAAACGGGGTGCTTTTACTTCTTTTTTTTGGATGTGCAGAATTCGGTGACGGCTGGTGCTCGGGGTAGGTCAAAATAACGGAATACAGCGACGACAAATGCAACTATCCCTTCTCCTTTTTTCCTTCTTCCCTTTCTGCGTCTTTTATGGGGTGTTTTTATTCCTTCGTTGTTTTCTTTTTTAGAGAATAATGAGCTCGGAGCTGTATGTTGTGCATGATCATGAATGATATTGACATTTCCATTTGAATCCGCCGTTCCCCGCTTCGGTTCTGTTTGCATCTCATGCAGTGTTCGCACGTCCGTCAGATGGCCACTCTGCGCGAAACGAGGCGGGGAAACAGTTGGGACTGTGGGGTAAACGTACGGCACGGGCGGCATGTAAATATGGCGATGTGAGGGTGTGGGACACAGGCAGATATGAGGCACATATCCTACGTCACAGGTTATGTAGGAGATGGCGCACAATTATTGGCCCAGTCGATTGTTTCCGTTTGATCGTCGCCAGCCGCACGGCCGGGCTCTGCATATGTACATACGTAAGCGTGCTCACAGCGCACCACCCACACGTATGTATGTACATGCGGGCGAGTGGGGGGTGTCGTGGTGCTCGGTTGTGGGCACGCGTACGACGAGTGGCATTGGCAGTACATACTGACAATCCGCCGTCCGGCACACACGCCATCACTCGATCCAGGCCGCGGCCGGTTCTTTCTCCATCGCCCATCGATCCAGAGGGCCCGTGACGTCCTTAACCTCGCCTCATCGGGAACGACGTAAGCTTCCAGTGTGATGGGACTGGCGGCGGCCAAGTGAGATGTGTATGTACCGACGAGAGAGCCTCTTGCTTGGTGTATCTATATACAAACCTGAATCCTCGTCATGGTCATGGGTGGACGCGTGAAGCCACGGCCGTCGCAGAAATGTGCGGTAAGGCAAGGATAGACCCCCTGCGTACCTCTCAGTGGGGGGGGATGTGGATGTGTGATACATACCTCTAAGCTGGGGACCCCGTTTCTGGGATCTACATAGTGGTGGAACCTAAAACACATCCCCCCCCGGAGAAGTGCTCTCCCCGACAGCAGAACGTCCGTTAGATTTCAAGTGACCTCGGATGTCAGGTGAAAACTCACCTGTGTCCTGGGAAGACATGCAAAACTCATCCGGAGAGGGTTTTGAGGACGTCCCGGTCCTGGTGAAGGTGGTTCCTTCTCCAAGGGAGTGGGTTTAAAGTCCCCTCAAGACTAAGAACTGAACGCCATTTCTCAAGGCAAGTTGAACGTCTCTCGGACGGATCTTTAGCGTCCGTTTTCAGACGGAGGTTAATCTCCCCAAAGGGAGTGAGTTTAGGGTCCACATCGTATGTGTATTCCACATTCCGCGGAAGTACCTACACTGTCGCCGAGTGACAGACCATGCACCAAACGCCAGAGTGATGCAGCGATCGGAAAGATGGAGATCTCAACGGCGGCAAACCCGTCAACAAAAGACCGCACTAGCTGTGCAGCCATATGCCACGAACACACTGCCCCGGGTATCATCCGCTGCTAACGACGCAACGCTGGACGACATCGTGTTAGCTCCGATACGCAACTCCGCTTTTGTTTTTTGTTTTTTGTTTTGTCCGCAGCTAACCGGGGGGGGGGGGGGGGGGGGGGGGGGGGGGGCGGGGGGGGGGGGGCGGGGGGGGGGTGGG
>Ga0307516_10000545_pt1 | contig 50442 bp, 62 predicted proteins | sample 19_EM_MG_FD_203310 | JGI IMG/M metagenome (GOLD analysis project Ga0307516, IMG submission 203310) | Populus trichocarpa ectomycorrhiza microbial communities from riparian zone in the Pacific Northwest, United States - 19_EM | ecosystem: Host-associated > Plants > Roots > Unclassified | place... | reverse complement strand
TTCAAGGATGTCTTTCGTCAATTTCGTGCTGGCAAAAGGGTCACTCAAGAAGGTAAAGCTCGCCGAAAGGAGTTGATCACGGAGAGAGACGACGAGTTGAAGTCGATGAAGTTCAAAACTGCGGCCCTGCGTGAGCGCCAGCACAAGTCATGGAATGAATTCATAAACGCCGAAATGGTTGAACACCATGCTGATGGAGGTGATTTCAACTTTCCGAAGATTCACCAGATGCTGCATTTCCGCGAGCAGATCCAACGTTATGGATGCCTGAAGCAGTGGTCTATGGAGACTGGAGAAAGTTCCCACCGTACGCAGATCAAGATTCTGTACAACAAATCCAATCGGTCTGGCGACATCTACATGCAGATCCTCGAACACTACCTACGCAGTGATGCATTCGCCGTACGGAGGCTTAATCACAATGCCCACAGCACCGCGAACACCACTGGGAGCGGCGAAACCGGCCTTCCAACCATCAAGGGCTTGAAGTTCGTTTCTGTGCAGGGTTCCACCACATCGAAAAGCAATACATTTGCTGCCGTATTGGCCTCAGTGGGGGACTTGTACCTTCGGAGGGAGCTCCAGCGCGCCACAAGCAGCTTTCTGGTTTCCCGGAGGGTAGAAACCAACTTGGAAGCGCTGATATGTTGTACCGCATGGGTGTACCACGGCATTCAAATTCCTGTCACCAATATGCATGGAGATCAAGTGATCCAGACCGTTCGATGTACCGGAGAGCAGAGATGGCACGGGCAATATCCCCGGAACGACTGGGTATGGGTGCAGACATCACGCCCCAGAGAGGGCCAGGAACAAGCATACAAGGCTCTCCGAGGACGCATACCGTACCGTCTCCTGAAGCTGTTCAACCTTGAAGTCTTAGGTGGTCTGGTTTGGTGTGCGTTTGTACAAACGACGATACCAAGCGTGGGCGGCATGCCTGAGAGGGCATCCGGGATGGTCAGAGTGATGGAGACAACAAAGGGGAGTGGCTATGAGGTGATCAGCAGAGGAAACATCACCGGTGCAGCGCATCTTATTCCCGAGGAACCCTGCACCTTGGAAACGACGCGGAAAGCATGGATCATCAACAGTCATATCGATTTGACAACCTGGAACGAAGTGTATTACATGATGGAGGATGAGTTGGATTACACGGCGGCGTGAATACGCTGCTGAGAAGGGTATTTACAGTTACTATTTAATGTATTACAACTCCAAGGAGAGCGTATGACAGGTAATGCGAGTACTGGCATGGCATGCACCTCAGGTACGGGTTAGACGTGTTGTGAAATGAGAACAGAATGCCATATCAACGGCACCAGGGGCTGCAATTATGGCGCGTAGCCTGGCTTGAGTAGTACAGAAGGTTGCACTGGCAAGTCGTCCAGGAGGCATTTCCCTGGACACGCTTCGTCACGACAGCAACTTGCTGTCAAACTTGTCGTCCAGGAGAAATATGCACGGACACGCATCGTCAGGACGCCATTTGCCTTGACCCTCGTCGCCCAGAAGGCTACTGGGGTACCCATCTTCATCTAGTACGCATACGCCCGGTTGCCTCGCATTGGGAGCGGCATGTACACTGACAAGCATAGTCCGTAAGATATACCTGGAAACATGCACGCTGCGTCCAGAAGGCAAATGCCATGGCGTGCGTCGTCCGGACGCAACATGCCTAGGCACTCGTCGTGTGGAAGAAATATGACCCGACACTCGGCGTCTGAAAGGCATATGCCGTGGGATTCGTCGCCCATTAGGCAGATGCCATGGCGTGCATCGTCCAGACACCACATACCTAGACATTCGTAGTTTGGAAGAAAAGGCTAGGCTATGACACTCGTCGACTCGAAGGCTAATGTGGTGCCCATTATCGTCTAGTGCGCATACACACGGCCGCCTCGTATTAGGAGCGGCATGGGCGCTGACGAGCATAGTCCGGAAGGTAGAGGCGCAGTCACGCGTCGGAAGATACGCCTTGACTCTCTGCGTCTGCAAGGCAAATGCCCTGGCACTTGTCGTATGGAAGGCATATACCGTGCCACGCATCGTCCGGACGCCACATACCTTGACACACGTCGTCCGGAAGAAATATACGCTGACACTCTGCGTCTGGAAGGCAAATGCCCTGACACTTGTCATCCGGAAGGCATATGCCATGGCAGGCGTCGTCCGGATGCCACATACCTTGACACTCGTCGTCTGGAAGAAATATACCTTGACACTCTGCATCTGGAAGGCAAAATGCGTCGTCTGGAAGAAATACGCCCTGACACCCGTCGTCCGAAAAGCACATGCCATGGCATGCATCGTCCGGACACCACATGCCGTGGCACTCATCGTCTGGAAGAAATACGCCCTGACACTCGTCGTCTGGAAGAAATATGCCTTGACACGCGGCAGCTGAAAGGCATTTGCCCTGACACTCGCCGACCAGAAGGGGCACATGCCGTGGCGTGCGTCGTCCAGACGCCACATGCCTTGACACTCGTCGACACAAAGAAAAGGCGCCGCTTTGACAAACGTCGCCCGGAAGGCTACTGCGGTGCCCATCTTCGTCTAGTACGCATACGCACGGCCGGCACGCGTTGGGAGCGGCATGTGCACTGGCAAGCGCAGTCCGGAAGTATATGCGGTGGCATGCGTCAATAGATATGCCTTGCAGCACCGTGTCCAGAAGGCAAATGCCCTGACACTCATCATCTGCAAGAAATATGCCTTGACACTCCGTGTCTGGAAGGCATATTCCCTGGCACTCGCCGTCCGGGAAGCACATGCCGTGTCGTGCGTCGTCCGGACGCCACATGCCTTGACAATCGTCGTCCGGAAGAAATATGCCCTGACACTCGTCGTCTGGAAGGCAAAATGCCGTGGCACACGTCGTCCAGAAGGCATATGTCCTGGCACTCGTCATCCGGAAAGCACATGCTGTGGCAGGCGCCATCTGGAAGAAATACGCCCTTACACTCGGCGTCTGGAAGGCAAAATGCCCAGGCACTCGTCATCCGGAAGGCATATGCCCTGGCACTCGTCGTCCGGAAAGCACTTGCTATGGCTTGCGTCGTCCGGACGCCACATACCTTGACACTCGTCGTCCGGAAGATATATGCCCTGACACTCTGCATCTGGAAGGCAGAATGCCCTGGCACTCGTCATCCAGAAGGCATATGCTGGGGCGTGTGTCGACCGAACGCCAGATGCCTTGACACTTGTCGTCCAGAAGAAATATGCCCTGACACTCTGCGTCTGGAAGGCAGAATGCCCTGGCACTCGTCATCCGGAAGGCATATGCCGTGGTAGGCATCGTCCGGATGCCACATGCCTTGACACTCGTCGTCTGGAAGAAATACGCCCTGACACTACTTACCTAAACACTCGTATATAGTTTGGAAGAAAAGGCTGTGCTTTGACACTCGTCGCCAGGAAGGCTAATGCGGTGCCCATCTTCGTTTAGTGCGGATACGCACGGCCGCCTCGTATTGCGAGCAGCAAGGGCGCTGACGAGCGTAGTCCAGCAGGTAGAGGCACAGTCACGCGTCGCAAGATATGCCTTGGCGCGCTGCGTCCAAAAGGGAAATGCCCTGACACTCGTCGTCTGGAAGAAATATGCCCTGACACTCGGCGTCTGGAAGGCAAAATGCCCTGGCACTTGTCATCCGGAAGGCATATGCCGTGGCAGGCGTCGTCTGGACGCCACATACCTTGACACTCGTCATCTGGAAGAAATACGCCCTGACACTCGGCGACTGGAAGGCATATGTCGTGGGATTTGTCGTCCAGTAGGCATATGCCGTGGCGTACGTCGACCGGACACCACATGCCTTGACACTCGTCGTCCGGATGAAATATGCCGTGACACTCAGCCTCTGGAAGGTGAAACGCCCTGGCTCTCGTCGTCCGGAAGGCATATGCCGTGGTGTGTGTCGACCGGACGCCACATGCCTTGACACCCGTCATCCGGAAGAAATATGCACTGACACTCTGCGTCTGGAAGGCAAAATGCCCTGGCACTCGTCATCCGGAAGGCATATGCCATGGCAGGCATCGTCTGGATGCCACATACCTTGACACTTGTCGTCTGGAAGAAATATACCTTGACACACTGTGTCTGGAAGGCATTTGCCCTGACACTCGCCGACCGGAAGGCACATGCCATGGCATGCGTCGTCCAGACGCCATATGCCTTGACGCTCGTCGCCACAAAGAAAAGGCGCTGGTTTGACAATCGTCGCCTGGAAGGGTACTGTGGTGCCCATCTTCGTCTAGTACGGATACGCACGGCCGGCATGCGTTGGGAGCGGCATGTGCACTAGCAAGCGCAGTCCGGAAGTATATGCGGTGGCGCGCGTCGATAGATATGCCTTGCCGCACCGTGTCCAGAAGGAAAATGCTCTGACACTAGTCGTCTGCAAGAAATATGCCTTGACACTCCGCGTCCGGAAGGCATATGCCCTGGCACTCGCTGTGCGGAAAGCACATGCCGTGGCGTGCGTTGTCCGGACGCCACATGCCTTGACACTCGTCGTCTGGAAGAAATATGCCCTGCCACTCTGCGTCTGGAAGGCAAAATGCCATGGCACACGTCGTCCGGAAGGTATATATCCTGGCACTCGTCGTCCGGAAAGCACATGCCGTGGCGTGCGCTGTCTGGAAGAAATACGCCCTTACACTCGGCGTCTGGAAGGCAAAATGCCCAGGCACTCGTCATCCGGAAGGCATATGCCATGGCGTGCGTTGTCGGGACGCCACATGCCTTGACACTCATCGTCCGGAAGAAATATGCCCTGACACTCTGCGTCTGGAAGGCAAAATGCCGTGGCGTGCGTCGTCTGGAAGAAATACGCGCTGACACTCGTCGTCCGAAAACCACATGCAGTGGCGTGCGTCGTCCGGACGCCACATGCCGTGACACTTGTCGTCTGAAAGAAATACGCCCTGACACTCGTCGTCTGGAACAAATATGCCTTGACATGCTGTGTCTGGAAGGCATTTGCCCTGACACTCGCCGACCGGAAGGCACATGCCGTGGCGTGCATCGTCTGGAAGAAATACGCCCTGACACTCGTCGTCTGAAAAGCACATGCCGTGGAGTGCATCATGTGGATGCCACATGCCGTGACACTCGTCGTCCGGAAGAAATATGCCCTGACACTCTGCGTCTGGAAGGCGTATGCCCTGGCGCTCGCCATCCGGAAAGCACATGCCATGGCATGCGTCATCCGGACGCCACCTGCCTTGACACTCGTCGTCTGGAAGAAATATGCCCTGACACTCTGGGTCTGGAAGGCAAAATGCCGTTGCATGCGTCATCTGGAAGAAATACGCCCTGACACTCGTCGTCCATAAAGGACATGCCGTGGCGTGTGTCGTCCGGATGCCACATGCTTGACACTCGTCGACAGAAAGAAAAGGCGATGCATTGACAATCGTCGCCCGGAAGGCTACTGCTGTGCCCATCTTTGTCTAGTACGCATACGCACGGCCGGCACTGGGAGAAGCATGTGCCCTGGCAAGCGCGGTCCGGAAGTATATGCAGTGGCACCCATCGATAGATATGCCTTGCCGCACAGTGTCCAGAATGCAAATGCCTTGACACTCCGCGTCTGGAAGGCGAAATGCCCTGGGACTCGTCGTCCGAAAAGCACATGCAGTGGCGTACGGCGTCTAGAAGAAATACGTCCTGACACTCGTCGTCTGGAAGAAATATGCCTTCACACTTGTCGTCTGGAAGAAATATACCTTGACACTCGGCGTCTGGATGGCAAATGCCCTGGCACTGGTCGTCTGGAAGAAATATGCCTTGACACTCTGTGTCTGGAAGGCAAATGCCCTAGCACTCGTCATCCGGAAGGCATACGCCCTGGCAGGCGTCGTCCGGACGCCATATGCCTTGACACTCGGTGTCTGGATGGCAAATGCCCTGGCACTCGTCGTCTGGAAGAAATATGCCCTCACACTCTGCATCTGGAAGGCAAAATGCCCTGGCACTAGTCGTCCGGTAGGCATGTGCCCTGGCACTCGTCGTCCCATTTGCTGTGTCTCGCTGTGTCTTGAAAATAAATGCTTTGACACTTGTCGTCCGGCCGGACGATGCTCTCAGTGTGGTCTATACTCTATTCTCAAGTGTTTTTATGATCCCCATAGGCGGTGACTATATCGTCACTGGAGTTCGAATCCAAAAAAAGTACGCAGTTGAATGTAAGCCCGTGACCGAACATAAGGTGGTTTGGTCACGTGCACTTGTAACACCGACTGGGATCTCATGCGTGATTAAGCTGAAGTAGGCTGGTGAAATGGGTCTGAGTCCGTCAATCCACGTATCTATGTCTTGGACTGTCTGAATGAAATTGCTATTGTATTGTTTGTTCCCTTTCACACTTCTGGAACATCGAAGACACAAACACCAAGGTTCTACAATATTCTCCTGCTGCAATACTGATATCTTACCTATATAACCCCTTCCTGCTGCCTTTATAGGTGTATCAACCAACCGAATCAAACCCTTCCACTGTTCCACCGCATCAAACCGTTCCACCGCATCAAACCCTTCCACCGCTAGACGCTGCAACCGACTACCAACGCACAAACACCTCCAGCAGTGCTTTCCACTGTAAACCGAGCGAATCACAGTCAAACGCTAAGATGGGCCCCAAGCGCGACCCCAACACTCCGACCAAAACCCACTGGATATTTGAGCAGCTTCGCTTCGTCGACACGAGGGCGAGGTCGCTCTATGCGGAGCAGATCCGGGCGCTGATCCGCCTCAGCGGATTAACCGGTGTCAAGGATTCGAACAGCCTGAGCCTTCAATACTACATCCTTTTTGTGGATGAGACAACTATGAAGCACTTCGCGCAGTTCCAGGGGATGTGGACGCACCGCAATGATCGGGAAGGGGAATACCACGAGTGGTGGGGTGCCTTCCGAGCGTTCCTACGGGATTGTTTCGACAAGACACGTGCGCAGCTAAATGCCGTCGCTGCGCAGGCACCGGCGGCTATCGGCAACGTGGGTGGCGATGGACTGCCGCCAGTGGGCCCATGCACACCAGGCGGCGGGGATGGCGGGGATAGCGGTGAAGGACGCGTGAAGCGGGGCGGCCGCAGGAGAGGTGTGGAGGAGGGAGCAGGGGAGGGGGAGCCGGCGAGATGGTTCCCGCTACAACCATCTCTCGTACTCCCACCGGCTGGGGGAGGGAAGGGAACGGTGAAACTCCTTGGGCGACAGCCTGGGGAGTCCGGTGACGACTCTCGCGTCTGTGTGTTCCGGGCAGTCATCATCGACCCTGACTGCGCGGACAACAGCTCTAGGAGCGGCGTCCATGACGAATACGACGTTTTTGGTACCGATGTGCGGAAGCACCTCACCAACATCCCTGCCCTCAGCATCCGGGCTCTCTTCGATGCAGTGAAGGGATTCTGCGCGAAGCGCGAGCCACGCGCCATGTACGGATGCCTTCTGGAACCGCGGCAGTATTCCGCCGCAAGAGACAAAACGGCACCGGCTGAAGTGGAGCAGATGGCAAGAATGTCGGGAGGCACGTACAAGCTATCACCGCAGGACACGGCGCAGCTTTGGAGCGACAACACGGTGCGGACATTCTTCTCGCTGTCGACGTACACGCCGCTCTGGGTCTTGGTGATCCTCCGTCGTGATCCGGCAAGTGGCAGGGGTGACACCCCTCCTCGCGAGGCGCAGACAACGTTTGACGTCGTAGGATGCATTATCCGCGCCACCCACTTACCGAACGGCGGCGTCCAGACCAACGCCGATCTCCTAGCGTCCATCAACGTTATCGGCCGCCAAAAGGCCCAGCTCGACTGCCGATCCCGCCGCCTGAAGTTTTTAGCCGGTGAGCTAGGCTTCCGCGATTTGTGCTACCCGCATGAAGCGGACTACGTTCCTGGAATGTCGGAAGACGCTCACCGAGCGAAGAAGCGGCAGAGAAGCTTCAGCTCAGACCCCATTGCTGAGGGGCGCGAGGGCGTCGGCAGCGACGGCAGCGACGGCAGTGACGGCAGTGACGGCCACTCCCAGAGAAAGCGCCCAAGGACCTCTGGTAGCCCACCTCGTGCGGTTGAAGTTCCCAGCGACGGCAGCGACGGCCACTCCCAGAGAAAGCGCCCAAGGACCTCTGGTAGCCCACCTCGTGCGACTGAGGTTCCCTCACGGGAGCCATTGACACCGAGACGTCGAATTGTCATCCCCGGTATGTCGTGGTTCACCAGGGCGCGTCGCGCCGCTATGATTGATGAAGGCGAGGACGGAGGTTTTGGCGAGGCCGGGTCAGGAAAAGGGCAGCCAGAATGATAGAGGCTGCGGAATCGGATTTTCATGAGTGCAATTGCAGGTTCGGTTGGGCTTTCCGCATTTCAGTTTATGTTCTGTATTTCTATCATGAGGTGTGTGTATTTTGCTGTCGGTGCATAATACGGAAACCCCTTGTCACGTCGCTTCCGGCCCTTCACAAATGCCTTCCCTTTCGCCCACTGCCGTATTTACTGCAGGCTCTGTACCCCGTATCAACCACTCCAGGAAGGCCACCTGCTTTGCTGTGCCACCATATCAACCACTCCACGAAGGTCGTCTGCTTTGCCCTGCACCGCGATTATTCCGGGGATAAGATCGCCTTAGTTTGAAGTCGTCCGTTCTACTGCCTATTTATTGACATTGTGTTTACTGGAGGCTCCGGAACCACCGTATCAACCACTCAAGGTCATCTACTTTGCTCTGCACCACGGTTATAATCGCCTGAGTTTGAAGTCGTCAGTATCTATCACCGAGAAACTGTATCCCGCATTGCCTTGCTTATTCGCTGATATCGTATCTATTGCAGGTGTCTGTAGTCTCCTGTGCCACCGTATCAATCACTCCACGAAGGTCGTCCGCTTCCCCTCGTAACGCGCCCGTCAATCCTCATCATGTCCGAGACACCGCGGCGCGAGTCGAAGAAACGGAGGGTAGAGAAGACACAGAAAACTCCAACGTCGGGGCAGACCGAGGCACAGAAAACTCCGACTTCTTGGCAGCCAGGACGCCCTGCATTGCCTGCAGTACCCACGGCCAAGCGGACAAGGACTTCTTCCTCCGAAAACAACCGGACGAGGAATGCCAGGGTGACAAACGGCATCCGTGGAGCAGTATCGGGGGCCGTACAAGTCAAAGCAACACCGGACGTAGCGACTCCGGATACCACATCGGATTCTGTAAGCAACCCCAGTATCACCTCCTCCACAATGAGGCGGCGGGCTGTGCAAAGTCCTCGTCCCGATTCGTCGGTATCATACAGAAGAGTTTACACGGCTCCAACACCCTCAGAAGTGCTTGCGGCGGCGTCCAGGACACCCAGTGGCACGCGAAGTGTCATGCACAAAAATAGTTTGTCGCTGGCATTTGTGCTCAACACGGTTAAGAGGCTACTGGAGCAGCACACCTTGAAGTATCAGCCGTTTCTTCCGGAAGACGAACTTCTACGCGTGAGTCGTGAACACCATCCCAGGCGTGGTCTTCACCTTGCTGAAACTCAATCTAGCAAATAGATATATTGTGGTCACGAGTATGCGCAGATACGGGTACCCATGTCGAGTTCAGCGTTAACCAGAAATCGAACATTGCAGCGGTAATGACTTCCTTCCCCAAAGTATAGTTTGCAGCTTTTAACGCCACATTGTATCCAGCTCAAGAATGCCCTGACTGGTACACAATCACACATGATTGACAAGGCACGTTCGAGCATTAGCGAGCTTTATCGCTTACACGAGTTTCTCGACGATGCCGAACGATTAGTCGCCATCAATGATTTGCTTGAGCGCAACACCTTTGCCGTGAGAGATTCTGATCGTGTAGCACACGGGGTAAGTAGTTCCTAGCGTTCCTGGCGTGTTCGCACAATTCTCAGCGGTGCCTACTGGTTTCCTAGCGACGGGCAAGCTACTTTCTTGCGGGACAAATCTCCCAGTTTCTCTACATCAAGTACTTCAAGAGAACCCGGGATCGCAACCCTGGGCTTTACAATTGGATAATTGAGAGACCTCCCCCTTCGTTGATCGTTTTCGCAACCACAGCATTGCATCACGCGCTGCGCGAATGCCAGAACAACAACGGTGTGATGACAGTCAGGGCTGCCGGTGCCAAAAAACCACATTGGATGTACTCATTCAATATGACAAATGACGGCCGTAAGTTGGCATTGGACACTCGGGGAACGGTGCTAACAACATTTCAAGCGGTATATACGAAGTTGATGAATACGTGGAACGAGCTGCCAGCTGCATACCGAGAAAAAGTGACCACGACGATCACCGCGGAGCTGCGTAAGCATGTCATCAACGCAAAACCCACGATTGGCACTCTGCCAGTGCTGGACGACACGTCTCCCGAGGAAATCGATGCTGACATGATGTCGGCACTGATCGCGGAGCCCTTACCGGTGGTGCCTCCATATCAGCAGATGCAGATTCCGCTGGCAGTCAACGAAAAATTGATTGACGCCGAGGATGGCATTATTCCCGACGACGCCAATATTGGAGAGGATACTGGTGATGTAACGTTCGACGGTTATGGCACCGATGAGATTAGGGAGGGTACGGAGGGTGAAGATGCGGGGGAGGACGAGGAGACTGGCGATGCGGGACAGGATGAGGAGTCTGGAGGTGAGAGTGATATATAGTATGGAATCAACTATGACGTGACTGGAGCTGTGTATGCGTGCGTAAAAGTGGGTAAACGGATGCCTGCATGGCTGCGTCACCAACGTGAGGTGCTCAGGCCAGCTATATTTGAACGTACATCGCCATAGCAGCCACGTCCAACGCCTTGTGCCGTGGCGGCCCCAGTGCCTTACTCACCTAGGCGGTTGCTGGATCGCTGGTTTGTTCCGCTTGTCGGCGGCTTGCCCTCCAAGCCAGTCACAGCTGCGCCCGCTTACTCCACTCGATCGATCGTGCCGCCCTTCCGCGATGGTTCCGTTCACTGCTTCAACCACTTGCACCACTATGTCGATGCAGGGTGAGGTGGTGACAGCAGGAGCCGGTCGAAGCGGGGTGACGAGACCGTAACAGCCGGCGGATCGCTCCAATTGTGCGGCTAAAAACAATGGGTTCCATAGTATCTACGACTGTAGGAGTGTTGTTGAAGTTTTCGTATTGCGAGTGATCCCTCGTGCACAAATTACTAGTGCCGGCACGCTCGCTTAACATTAGCAGGGGCCTAATTAAACGTCCCGAAAATACCTAACCACGCCACTCTCAATCCTACATGTCATTGTTCTGTGCGTCACCATCATGCCAGCCGCCGTCGTACTCGTCACATCGTATTGCACACCTTCCGGCTTTTTCTGATAGACTGAGAGCTGCGCTAAACAAATCAGAAAGGTTGCCAGCATACTCGTCGCGTCTTACACGCCATCGTACTCCTCGCATGGTACTCACCATTGTACTTGTCGCGTCTTACTCCCTATCGTACTCGACGCCAGCGTCCTGACTGCCATCCCCCTCATCGGTATTATACTCGCAGTATCTTACTTGTCATCACACTCGTCTCGTCGTATGGTACAACATCCTGCTGTTTCTGACACTCTGAGAGCTGCGCTAACTTCCCGAAGATCGCCAACATAGTTGTCGCAGTTTACTCGCTGTCGTAGTGGCCGGCATGGTCCTGCCTGCCATCCTCCTTATCGACATCTACCCGTCACGTCTTACTCGCCATCGTACTCGCCGCATCTTACTCGCTGTCGTTCTTGCCGGCTGGGTCGTGCCTGCCATCCTCCTCCTTGTCGGCATCATACCCGTCGCGTCTTGCTTGCCCTCGTACTCGCCGCCAGGGTACTGACAACCACTCTCCGGCACCGTACTCGCGGCATCTGACTTGTCATCATAATCGTCTCGTCGTATGTCACAACATTCCGCCGTTTCTGACACTCAGAGAGCTGCACTTACATCCCGAAGATCACCAACATGGTCGTCACAGCTAACTCGCTGTCGCAGTCGCCGGCATGGTCGTTCCCGCCATCCTCCTCATCGGCATCATACCTGTAGCGGCTTACTTGCTGTCGTACTTGCCGCCAGGGTACTGACCACCATTGTCCTCATCGACAGCGTGCTCGCAGTATCTCACTCGTCATCATAATCGTCTCGTCATATGGCACAACATCCCACTGTTACTGACACTCTGAGAGCTGCGCTTACATCCCGAAGATCGCCAACATAGTCGTCGCAGTTTACTTGCTGTCATAGTCGCCGGCATGGTCGTGCCTGCCATCCTCCTTATCGACATCTACCCGTCACGTCTTACTCGCTATTGTACTTGCCGCCAGGGTACTGACCACCATTGTCCTCATCGACAGCGTGCTCGCAGTATCTCACTCATCATCATAATCGTCTCATCGTATGGCACAACATCCCACTGTTTCTGACTCTGTGAGAACTGCGCTTACTTCCCAAAGATCGCCAACATAGTCGTTGCAGTTTACTCGCTGTCGTAGTCGCCTGCATGGTCGTGCCTGCCATCCTCCTTATTGACATCTACCCGTCACCTCTTACTCGCCATCGTACTCGCCGCATCTTACTCGCTGTCGTTCTTGCCAGCTGGGTCGTGCCCGCCATCCTCCTCATCGACATCTACCCATCACGTCTTACTCGCTATCGTACTTGCCGCCAGGGTACTGACCACCATTGTCCTCATCGACAGCGTGCTCGCAGTATCTCACTCATCATCATAATCTTCTCGTCGTAGGGCACCACATCCGACTGTTTCTGACACTCTGAGAACTGCGCTTACTTCCCAAAGATCGCCAACATAGTCGTCGCATCTTACTCGCTGTCGTAGTCGCCGGCGTGGCCACCACCTTATCGACATCTACCCATCATGTCTTACTCGCCATCGTAGTTGTCGCATCTTACTCGCTGTCATTCTTGCCAGCTGGGTCGTGCCCACCATCCCCCTCATCGGCATCATACTCATAGTATCTTACTTGTCATCACGCTCGTCTCGTTGTATGGCACAACATTCTGCTGTTTCTGACACTCTGAGAGCTGTGCTTACGTCCCAAAGATCGCCAACATAGTTGCATCTTACTCGCTGTCGTCGTCGTCAGCATGGTCCTGCCCGCCATCCTCCTTATCGACATCCCGTTACGTCTTACTCGCCATCGCACCCTCCGCATCTTACTCGCTGTCGTACTTGCCGCCTGGGTCGTGCCCGCCATCCCTCTCATCGGCATCATACGTGTCTTGCTCGCCATCATACTCGCTGCCAGGGTACTGACCACCATTCTCCTCATCGACAACGTACTGGCAGTATCTCTCTCATCATCATATTTGTCTCGTCGTATGGCACAACATCCCACTGTTTCTGACACTCTGAGAGCTGTGCTTACGTCCCAAAGATGGCCAACATAGTCGTCGCACCTAACTCGCTGTCGCAGTCGCCGGCATGGTCGTGCCCGCCATCCTCCTCATCGGCATCATACCTGTCGCGGCTTACTCGCCATCGTGCTTGCCACCTGGGTCCTGCCCGCCATCCTCCTTATCGACATGTACCCGCCGCATCTTACTCGCTGTCATAGTCGCCAGCATGGCCACCTCCTCATCGACATCATACCCGTCGCGGCTTACTCACCATCGTACTTGCCACCTGGGTCCAGACCGCCATCCTCATCGACATTGTGCTCGACGTGTCTTACTCGCCGTTGTACTCGTCTTGGTGTATTGTGCAACTTCCCATTGTTTCTGAGACAGAGCTGTGCTAACAATGTCACACTCGCCAACATACTCGTCGCGTCTTGCTAGCTGGCGTACTCGACGGTTTATACTTGTCAGCTTCCAACCGTTGACACTTGGAGAGGTGTGGTTAGCACGTTAAGAACAGCATATGCAGGCCGTGATACTTGCGAGCGATAAACGCGGCGGTTGGTGCAGCGTTGGACATGGTGGTGCGTGCGGCGCTGGGTGCTCGCGCTGGGTGCTTTGTGAGATAGAGTATATAGCTGTATGTTAGATATAATGAATACAACCGGAGTAAGTCGCTACCCCTAGAATGCGGATGTGATTTAAGGCTTCGCTGCGATTTTCAGTGCTGTGACAGCTGCGTCTGAATGCAGTCGCATTGACAGCTGCGTCTGGACGGGTCGTGCCATGACAGGCGTCGTCCGGTCACTGTTCGCCATGACATTCTTCGCCCGGATGACGCTCGCTGCGTCCAGATGGCAGATGCCCTGACACTCCTCGTCCGGAAGGCATATGCCGTGGCAGTTCCGTCCGAACGCAGTCGCCTTGACAGCTGCGTCCAGAAGGCAAATACCCTGACACTCCTCGTCCGGAAGGCATATGCCGTGGCAGTTGCATCCGAACGCAGTTGCCTTGACAGCTGCATCCAGAAGGCAAATGCCCTGACACTCCTCGTCCGGAAGGCATATGCCGTGGCGGCTGTGTCCGAACGCAGTCGCATTGCCAGCTTCGTCCGGACGCACGGTGCCGTGGCAAACTGCGTCTGAGCGCACGGAGCCATGGCAAGCGGCGTCCAAGTTAAGCAGGTTGCGTCCGAAACATCTAGAGCGTCTAATGCGTCCGGACGCTCAGGACACAATTATTTTTTCTCCTGATGTGGTGTCGTACCCCACCAAGCAAATTCATGATACCTCAACAACCACATACCAGATCGCTATAAAAGTTCATACGACCGAGGAGAATGCATTGAGGAAGTTTTAGTAAGTCTCAAAAAATTAATTTTCTAAAGAATCCCCACTAATCGTCTCTACTCCCCATTCCACCTATCCCTCCACCTCCACCACCACTACTACCACCAGTGCCACCTCCCCGAGGCTTCCTACTGTGCAAACTCACTGTTAAAGGCCAGTCAGGCATCTATCTAACTGGCCTAACAACTTTCACCACTGTTTCTTGATCTTTCGGATCAGAGTCATCTTCTATACATGTTGTGAAGGATGCTGACTGGCTGGGATTAAGTGTGAATGGGCCCGCTGTGGATGAGCTTACGGTGAATAGGCCCATTGAAGACAGTCCTGCTGTGGCCATTTTCTGGATCAATAGTTAGCACCAGAAAATAAAAAGAATAGTCATAAGAGCTATTACTTTTGCTGCTAGCCTCTGGAGGATGGTGAAAATGGTGTCTTCACTAATCCTGATTCTGGGGATTGCTACTACTTTCTCATCTAAAAACTTCATCCACTCCTAGTACAGACTTAATGAGGCCTTTGATTTATAGAGTAAGAGAGAGATGATTACCTTCGCTGCTTTCTTTGCTACAGCAGGGCCAGAATGTTCCATATCGATAGGTATGTGTTGACTACTACTACCTTCCTCATATTCCGGTTCAACTTTTATTTTCGGTTTTCTTTGTCTGTGCTTTTTAGGTGGGAGTGGGGTTGCCAGAGGTGATAGGGTTATTGGAGGTGGAGGAAGTGCAGTTTCTAGTGTCGGTGGGATTATCAAGGGTGATGGGGTTATTGGTGACAATGTGGTTGGGGTGAAAGAAGTTGCCTGCTGCTTCTCTTGGGCTTTCGCCACCCATACCTTAGTATGCCGAGTTTTTTCGTTCTTTAGATTCTCTCTTTCCTTCAACATCTTCTCTACAATCACCCTGGTAATGACTCTTGCTTTGGAATGCACTGTTGGTCTGTTGTAGGAGCTTTCTTTCCCACGTATTGATGCTGAATATCTGAAAATTTGATATCTCTGATCTCCACAGTATGCAGTAAGATAGCAGCTATATGTCCCCCATGTAGAACCAGATCTCAAATGTACTGTGGTATCTTGGCTTTCTCCAGTTTGGCAGTGACAAAGAGATATTGTTGCCAAAGGTCTTTACTCTTTTTCGGAGTCTTCAGCATGATCTGCCTTCTGGCTGGAGATGTAGTACTTCGCGGGACCACAATTTACGTGCACATGGTATCAGGGTTCAGGGGGTGAATTCTGATCTTCCTCCAAGTGGACTGGACATTCTTCTTGGTGTATGCATGTCGATGAGCAGCACTGTAGAACTTCGGGAAAGTTCTTTTGACAAATACGGTGCGAGTTTCTTAGATGTGATCATCTGCAGCCTTACTGTAATACTTTTGCAGTGGTGCAAAGAGACAAACTGTAACACTGGGGTTGTCTCGTAACCGGAGTGGGTAGAGAATCAAAGGTAATCACGCTACTTTCGATAATTCACAATGGAATAATCTTAGATCTTGTGTGTGGGTTTCGGTGGTAGTGTTCGTGAAGGTGTTCGTGCTGATGTCTCTTGGGGTGATAAGAGACGGCATATATAGGCACGGGGTGGAGTGAGATCTGGTGACTCAGGCTAACTATTTCTCTGAGGATGGTGAGACCCCCACCGGGGCGTGGGCTCATATTTTGGGTTCTTATTGGTCCTGGTCGGTGCTTGCGATAAGGTGAGATCCAGGAGTTTGGTTGGCACCACAGAATTCCCTCAGTTCTGGACCGAGTTCTATCCTGCAGCCCGGTAGTGTCTGGAGTTCGGTTGTTATGACAAACGAGCTCTCTGGAGAGTCTCGACCGGGCTCCCTGGGGAGTCCGGTCCTAACTTCGTTCCTCTCAGACTCCTGGTTTACCGTGGCCCCTATCTCCAGAGCTAATCCTTACGACCGGTTCTTGATTGTAAACTTTAACCCCGTCTTATCTCCCGCCTAGACTCCCTAAGGCCTGTCCTCTATGACTAGCTAGCTACCGGTACGTATTACCTTCTGGTATGTACCTGGATACATACCATCCCATGATTTTCCCTCCAGTATAACACTACCTCCCCCTCTTCTAGCTTCGTCCCAAAGCTGAATTCCTCATCTGAGTAGCCCCGCCTCTTTCTTTGATTTCTTGGTTTCCATGTTCATTGATTAAGTTGCTGAATGCAGTCCTCCACCCCTGCATCCCTCCCAGTCACCGGGTAAGGAGCCTTCCTCCTCGGAAGTCCTTTAACCCGTCAGAATGACTGGGCCCTCAGAGTAGGCCAGTGCGTTTTCTTACTGTCTCGATGAACTTGATCGCGTTACGTATTCGTTATGACTGCTTCCCGTACTCGAGTTCCAGCGTCGCCCGGGGATGCAGAGGATCAGCAGAGGTATGGTATCCTTCATGTCTCGTCTGGTATCCCGAAAGTGACTGGGCCTGATCTAGGGCACTACAGTCTAGCTAGGAGTGACTGCGCCATTTGGGGATCGCGTGACCGTTGTGTGTGCCAGGGCACTGGTTCCTTTTCGGGGTAAGGAGAATATGACCGTACAGGAGCGCGTCAAGTTCATCATGTTGATTCGGGGTTTTTCCGTCAGGCGTCCAGTCGGCAGCTTTTCGTGGGTGCCCGTGAAGCGGGTCTTTATGTTGATTCCAATGCTTGGTACTGAAGTCCTCCACCCCTTTAGCCCATTACCGCCAGGTCCTTGGTGGAACTGGTCTAGCCCTCAGTGAGTCGGTAGTCCCTCGGCACGTCTGAGTTTCGTTGGTGAAACTCCCAGACTTTCTCCAGACCGCCTACTGAAAAGTTGTCGAATGGTTCTTCCATCCAGTCTCTTCATTCCGGGTAGTCGAGCCATTTGACAAGATAGACAATTCGCTTGTTATTTTCTCGGCCGCGCTCAACAGAGGACATAACTTCATCAACATCGTATTCCTTGCTTTGCTCGATGTTGTCTGCTTCCCGGAGTACTTTTGAGGGGTCCAGTAGTGCTTGGTGTTCACTGGTTTGATAGGGTTCGTGTAGCAAGACGTGGAAGACGTTGTGGATCTTCTATTTCTGGGGTAGCGTAAGGCGGATGGTGAGCGGGCACACGATTTTCTCGATCTGGAAAGGACCATGATTTTTGTGGTCCAGTTTCTTCATGGGGTGGCGTGTTTTGATGTTGCAACCACTGAGCATTACCAAATCTCCTATTTGGTATGCAGGGGGTTCCTTTCGTACCGGATCAGTATACCAGCGCATTCGTTCCTGGGCGGTTTCTAGTCCTCTATGGGACTCGTCGTGTATCGTCCGCATTCAACGTTCATATGCCGCGCTGGCCAGGTTGAGTGGTTCAGGGTTCGGTGGATCCAGTGTTGCTGGGTGGAACCCATAATTCGCATAGAAGGGCATTACTCCGTTACCAGTTGTGACTGAGTTGTTGTAGACAAACTCCGCCATGGATAGTAGAGACGCCCAGTTGTCTTGTTCCCTGCCAACAAATGTTCGGAGGTAGGCTTCGATTGTCTGATTAAGCCGTTCTATTTGTCCGCCAGTCTGGAAGTGGAACGCAGTAGACATACGAGGACGGATTCCGAGGAGTCTTAGTATCTCCTTCCAGGTTTCCAACGTAAAACAGGAATCTCGATCCGACACGATGTCTGTCGGAAGTCCGTGGTACTTCCATACCTCCCTGGCGAAGATTATGGCTAGGTCTGCGGCGGTTTTCTCTCGTAGTGGTATAAAGTGCACCATTTTGGTAAATCGGTCGATGATTACCCATAGCTGGTCGCATTCTTCCGACATGGAGAGTTCCGTGATAAATTCCATCACTATTGACTGCCAGGGTGTGTGACACTGGGACGTCCGGTCAACATCGGAGTGACGGTAATATCGAACTAGTCAGGTTTTTCGATAGTCACGAAGGAGATGGGGCGCGCGCGGTCTTCGCCCGCATTCAATTATTATACAAGAATAACTTCGCCAATGACCCTCCTTCCAAGTTCGCCCACCGTTAGGGGATTCACAGCGAATAATCTAAGGGGTTCGGTTCGATATCTGTAGCGCCTGCTGGCTGCGGCTTGAGCGCCGGATCGTACGCGGCTCCGCGGCAACGGCTTGCTCGACGGATCGCTCGTGGTACTTCGGCGGATCGTTCGGATTGAGATGGGCCCGGCATCTTGCCCAACGGCTCGCTCGTGTATCGCTTTGGCGGATGGTTCAAGGCGGACCCAGCATCTTGCCCGACGGCTCGCTTGTGTCCCTTCGGCAGGTGGTTCGAGGTGGGCCTGGTGGCTTGCCCGACGGCTCGCTCGTGTGTCGCTTTGGCGGAGGATCGGATGGAGACGCATTCGGTGACTGCCAAACGGCTTGCGCGTCAACTGCCTCATGGGTAAGATAAGGTAAGGAATACACTCACACCCCAAACCCTCCTGGGTGCGGGCCAGAGCCCGAAGCTACTTGTCCTGGTTGGTCTGATGATAAGGAGACAAGGTTCTGTTTAGCACCACATAACTCGCTCAACCCTTTCGGGGGTTGAGTCCCTCATGCGGCCCAGCGATGTCTGGGATCGGAAGTTATGACAAGCTGCGCTATGTGTCGATAACGTAGCTATAACTTCTTCTCCGTACACCACTAGTTGCTGGTATCCATTATCTCCCGAAGTTAACCCTTACGACCGCTGGCAGCTGTAAGCCTTATTAACTCCGCTTTTTATCTCCCGCCTAGACTCTCGAGCCCCTTACGTATCCTCCCGTCTCCTTTCCGATCAACTGTCATCCCGCTTGCAGTGCTTAGGCTTATCTGCGCTTCGGTGGATCGTTCGGTCGGGACGGGCCCTGCGACCTGCCCTGCAGCTCACTCATATTGTATCGGCATAATGGTCGGATTGAGACAGGCCCAGCATCTTGCCCAATGGCTCACTTGTGTCTGTTCGGTTCGACATATCGTCTGACACTTTGGTGACTGCCAAACGGCTCGCTCAACAACTGCCTCATAGATAAGATAAGGTAAGGAATACGCTCACACACCAGACCCTCCTGCATGCGGGCCGGAGCCTGAAGCTACTCGTCCTGGTCGGTCTGATAATAGGATCCGCCCAATGGTATCACGGACCGTGCCATTCCCTCAGCTTATAGCTGGGTTCAAGTCACGACCCCACGTCAGCTCTTGGCTACGGCCTCGGGGATTATACCCTCAACGGGGGTCCTATCCGTGCCGACCGATGTGTTGTCCATCAGACCCTTCCTATCTCCTGCCTAGACTCTCGAGCTCCTCACGTATCCTTCCGTCTCCTTCCCGATCAACTGTCGTCCCGCTTGCCGCTTAGGCGTATCGTCGATTCGAGACGCAGGCCTGGCGGCTGCTGGAGGATTGCGAGTATCGCGGCAGTGGATCGCTCGTGGAGGGATGGTCGTCGACCCAATGTCTTGGTGACCGGTAGGTGGTCTGTTGATGATTGACCGTTCTATGGTTCCTGGTTCCACTGATAATTCCGATGATTCTTCCGATGGTTCTGCTTTTCATTTGATGACAACTGCTTGTCAGCGGGTCGTCGTATAAGTCTCCGGCTGGGCAAAGTCACGTGCTGCGGGGAACTACCCCACACTGCGACGTGAAAACTCTTCGCCTTGGCACTAGATTTCATCAGTGCAAAGAGGATAACTCTCGATTGGGTCAGACAGTAGTGCTTTTCCCGTATCTTCCCGAGAGTGGCCAGAGCAGATACCTCTCCTTAAGTCCTCTTGTCGTGATTGGGTTGCGTGCGAAGTTGATTTCTTTACTCGACAGGAGCCAGCAGCAACGAGCCCTCAACTGTTCCAGCTAATCCTTCTCGGCCACAATGGGCACCAAGGTATAGCTCCACTCCATATCGCTCCTAACAGACTCTCGAACTGTTCCTGAGGTGCGGTCCTGTAGTGGCGTTTGCACTTTCCCAAACACGAGCTGGTACTTGGTCTGGGGTTACCCAGCACTACAGGATCGGCTTGAAGTCAAGCCTCTGCTTCAGTATTCAGTCAACTCGACGTCCCTTGCCTTGGTGCGGCGTATGCCCTACATCATAATCATTGTAAGCATCTCGGATAAGTGGGAGATACATTCACGCTGTCGTGTGCTGCCAAAGCTCAGAGTTCATCGCCATAATCGGGTGTCAATGATGAGGATGCGAGTGGTAGCATCATCCCTCATGTCTCCTGACCACGGGGTGCAACGGTATCGCCTCTGGCCTTCGAGCCGTCTACGACGATACAGTGATTCCCGACTCGTGGTGCTTTTCCTCTGGGCCGTGCCTCTGGAAATAGCCCTGTTCCTATTCCGCGATCTAGACTCGCAGCTGCTTGCATTCCTGTTTTCCTTCCGATTGCTTGTCCTGCTTATGATGACCACCAAGGTTGTCTTTCTCTGCAGTAGTGCTTGCGCTTTCCCGGTCTGCGCCGGTACTTGGCCCAGGGACCTCCTGGTGCTGCAGAGTTGGTTAACCCAAGCCGAGCCCCGGCAGTGTCGGTTGCCCGGTCTCAGGATACCGTCCTAAGACCGTGTGACAAGTTTCCCATACCTTCCTGCCTGGTCTGTATTTGAATTCCGACCCTGTAGTATTTAGGGTGTAACAGGGTGCATAGGGTAGTTCCAATGGCGAGCTTAGTCCGTACGGCTGGTGCCGTGATGCCTTGTTCTACTGACATTCCGGGCAGCTTCTGACAAAGTCGATTATACGTTCGTTCATTTTTGGCCACCACAAGTTCCGTCGGATGAGCTCGATAGTCTTGTCCTGACCCATGTGCCCAGCGACTTTGGTGTCGTGTTCGGATTCGAGGACTCCCTGTATGAGTTACTCTGGTACCCAGAGCATACCCTTTCAGTAGAGCAGCTCTTCCTGGATTTCCATTATACTCCTGGCCTTTCGGTCCATCCGCTGCTCCTCTGGGAGAGCGGCTTCCTGTTCTACCTCTTCCCAGGCTTTTTGGTAGGCCGGGTCTTCCTGTGCTGCCTTCCTAACTTTCTGTAGAAACTCTCCATTCCAGTTTCTTATTGGGAGGGATGCGAGTCTTGCTGATGAAGTGACGAATGATCGGGTTTGTCCTTCTGTGAGGTGTTTCTCCCGTAAAACCGTCGTTACCAGATGGTTTTCTACCCTCCCCTTTTCTGGGCGATATTCCGAATGCCTTAAGTTGATAACGTGTCCGGCTTTCCATTCTGTGATCCGGGACGGTAGTAGATTCGGAAGTTGATTCCTACCAGCTCTTGTGCCCACCACGCCTGCTGTCGGTTGAGTACTACCTTGGTCATCGTAAAGTATTCCAGATTTTGATGATCCGAGAGTACTTGTATCTGGTGGACGGCTCCTTTGCAATAGGGCCTCCAATGTTTGAAGGCATCCACCACTGCCAGTAGTTCCTTGTCGTGGATTTCGTAGTTGATCTCCGCTAGCTGGAATTTTCTGGAGTGGAAGGCTACCGGGTGCATTCTTCCTTAGTCGTCTCGTTGCGAAAGTACCGCTCCGATGGCAAAGTCTGAGGCGTCTGTCCCGATAACCATGAATTTCTGGACGTCAAAGTGAGCTACTATAGGTGCCATGGTAAATCTTTGTTTGAGTTCCTCGAAGGCGGCCCCTGCTTCGTTGCTCGAGGCCCATTTCTCCGTTTTCTTGGTTAACTCCATGAGCGGCCTCGCTATTAGGGAGTAATCTTGAATGAACTGTCAGTAGAAGTTGGTAAATCCCAGGAACGCTTGCACCTCCGTGAGCGAGTCGGGGGTTTTCCAACTTAACACCGCCTCGACCTTATTCTGTGCCATTTTGATGCTGTCCCTGCTTAGGACATAGCCCAGAAATTCCACTTCTGTTGCTCTCCAAACGTATTTGTCCACTGCAACCACCAGGCCGTTTTTTTGGAGTCGTTTCAAGGTTTCTCGGACGATATCGTTGTGCTCGGGCCGGGTTTTTGTGTATATTAGTACATCGTCCATGTACGCTATTATTCCTAGGTCGAGCATGTCGGAGAATATGTCGTTCATCATATCTTCAAATGTGGAGGAGGCGTTTGTTAATCTGAACGGTATTACCTGGAATTCGTATAGTCCGTAACGGGTTCAGAACGCAGTTTTCCATTCGTCGCCTTCTCGAATGCGGATGAGATTGAACCCGTTTTTTAGGTCCATTTTGGTAAACCATTGTGCCCCCTGGACTCTCTCCTGTAGTTCTTGCATTAGTGGGAGTGGGTAATGGTTGGGGATGGTGATGCGGTTCAGAGCTCGATAATCGACACAAAGTCGGAGCCCTCTTCCGTTTGGTTTTGGGATGAAGAGAATTGGCGATCTGACTTGGGACATGGATCGGCGAATCTTCTCTGTTTTTACTATCTCCTGGAGCCATCCTCTTAAGGTCTCAAGTTCGTTTTCTGATAGGGGTTAAATGGGCCTCCAAGGTGCCTTCTCCCCCTCTTTTAGTTCGATCCGACAGTCATAACTCTTATGCTCTGGTAAGGCGTGAGCAGCTTCTTTGGACATCACGTTCAGGTATTCCCGGAATTCATCCGGGATGTTGTCCCGGGGGTCCTCAGTTTTGTTTTCCGTTTGTACCATGGCTACGTACCCAATTATTTTAGCCTCTGGATTGACAGCCACCGTGTCATCCCACGTGAGTGAAAAGTTGGTTTGTTCATATTTGGTGCACTTTTGGAGGCATTCCGGTCCGTTAAACCTTAGCTGCGGGGAGTCCCACTGCCCCTGCATCAGGAAAAAAAATGTGCATCCGGACGCACAGGCTGCGTCGTGACGCACCAGGCGCTCGGGACGATCTGGACGCACCCTGGCAGCGCACATACCGCTCCCAACACTAAACGCGCAGGCAACGTGAATTCGGACACAGCTTGCCACATCAGCAAAAACTCGAAAAATGCTCCTGGTGCTCCCAGTGCTCCTGTAAGCTTTATTAAGCTTTATTAAGCTTCTGTAAGAGAGAAGTTATATTTTGCTCCCGTAAGGATTTGGAAAAAAATAATCTCATTTATTTCAACTAAAACACTGAGAAACGAAATTTAAAATTTGTGTCTCACTTGGAAAAAAAGCAATATACCCCAACTTTTCATTTTTTTGCTGATGCACGGCACCATGCGTCCGGACACAGCTCACCACGGCATCTGCTTAACGGACGGAGCGTGGCAGGGCATTTTCGTTCTAGACGCACGGTGTCAGGGCATTTTCCTTCTGGATGCACGGTGTCAGGGCATTTTCCTTCTGGACGCAGCCGTGTCAGTGCATTTTCCTTCTGGACACGGCCATGTCAGGGCATTTTCCTTCTGGACGCAGCCGTGTCAGGGCATTTGCCTTCTGGACGCAGCCGTGTCAGGGCAAATGGCATCCGGACGATGCGTGTCATGGCACCGTGGTTACGCTGGCTGTCAAGGCACGGCACATCGCAGCAAATACTCGCGTCGCATTCACAAACACGCAGCAGGTTCCAGGCATAGTGACTCAGTCCAGTTCTATTCTTTATATTTAATGTACATCTATACATGCTACTACCACACTTCGCGTTTCCAGCATAAGCACCCAGCGTCACATCCAACGCCGCTGTTTTTGACGCACGTAGCATTGCTCTGAGTGTCGGAAACAAAGGAAAGTTGGCAAATACGACACGACGCGATGAGCCCGACACGATGAGCACGACGCGATGAGCACGACGCGATGAGCATGACGACTATGAGGAGGATGGCATTGAGGACGCCGGCGGCGTGGACGATAGGGAGTAGGACATGGCGAGTATGAGAGCGAGTAAGACGTGACGAGTATGGGAGCAAGTAGGATGCAGCGAGGACGATAGCGAGTAAGACGCGGCGAGGACGATAGCGAGTAGGACGCGGCGAGGACGATAGCGAGTAGGACGCAGCGAGGACGATAGCGAGTAGGACGCGGCGAGTATGATGGCGAGCTTTATGGCATGGTTAGCACAGCTCTCAGATTGACAGAGACACCGGGAAGTTGTAGAATACACTGTGACAAGTCGATGTCAATGAGGGTGCCGGCGGCAAGGACGATAGCTAGTAGAAGGCGGCGAGCACTATGGCGAGCTTTGTGGCATGGTTAGCACAGCTCTGCGAGTGACAGAAACCGCGGCGTGGAGTGGTACAATACGAGGTGAGGAGTACGATGTCAATGAGATGGCTGGCAGCGAGAACGATAGATAGCAAGTAGGATGGGGCCTGTATGATGTCAATGCAAAGTGCCAAGCCATTACCAACACTTGCGCTTGTGCAAGGTTCGGCGTCCTCATCGCTCCTAGACCCCTTTTTTCTTCTCCTTTCACCTCGTCCTAGATACTCGTCGTCATCCTTCGCATTGCCATCATACTCGCCGCCATCAAACCAATGATATCTTATTTGTTGACATTTTCCTCATCAACATTTTCCTCATCGACATTTTCCTCATCAACATCTTACTCGTCGCGCCATTCTTGCTACGTTACTCGCCGCCATCCTCACTGCCATCAAACACATCGACATCCTCCTCAACGACATCATACTCGTCACATCGTATTGTACCAGCTCCCACCGCTGTTCCTGTCACTCGGAGAGCTGTGCTAACCATGCCACAAAGCTCGCTGTCGTGCTCGCCGCCTCCTACTAGCTATTGGCCTCGCCGCCGGCACCCTCATTGAAATCGACTCGTCACTGTGTATTCTACAACTTCCCGGTGTCTCTGTCACTCTGAGAGCTGTGCTAACCATGCCATAAAGCTCGCCATCATACTCGCCGCGTCGTACTCGCTATCGTCCTTGCCACGTCTTACTCGCTATCGTCCTTGCCGCGTCCTACTCGCTCTCGTACTCGTCGTTTCCTACTCGCTCCCATACTCGTCACGTCTTACTCGCTCTCATACTCGCCGTGTCCTACTCGCTATCGTCCACGCCGCCGGCTTCCTCATTGCCATCCTCCTCATAGTCATCGTGCTCATCGCGTCGTGCTCATCGCGTCGTGTCGTATTTGCCAACTTTCCTTTGTTTCCGACTCTCTGCAATGCTACGCGCGTCAAAAACAGCGGTGATGGATGTGACGCTGGGTGCTTGTGCTGGAAACGCGAAGTGTGGTAGTAGCATATATATATGTACATTAGATATAGAGAATAGAACTGGACTGAGTCACTATGCCTGGAACCCGCTGCGTGTTTGTGAATGCGACGTGAGTATTGGCTGCGATGTTCCGTGCCTTGATAGCCAGTGTAACCACGGTGCCATGACACGCGTCGTCCGGATGCCATTTGCCCTGACACAGCCGCGTCCAGAAGGAAAATGCCCTGACACGGCTGCGTCCAGAAGGAAAATGCCCTGACACGGCTGTGTCCAGAAGGAAAATGCCCTGACACAGCTGCGTCCAGAAGGAAAATGCCCTGACACTGTGCGTCCAGAACGAAAATGCCCTGCCACGCTCCGTCCGGTAAGCAAATGCCATGGCGTACTGCATCCGGACGCACGGTGCCGTGGCGATCTGCGTCCGAGTTAAGCAGATTGCGTCTGAATCGTCCAGAGCGTCTAGTGCGTCAGGACGCTAAGGACGTAATTTTTTTTTTCCTGATGTCCGGAGGGTGTGCCTTAATCTATTGGTAGGGGAGAAAGATGTCTATCCTGGCTTCCATGGGGGATACTTCGAATCTTTCTTGTGAATAGTGGTGGTGGTGCTGTAGTAGCAAGGCGTTGGTGTAATGGCTGGCGGCTCCTTGCACCGCTTTTCCTTCATAGTTCTCGATAATCCTCTGTTCCTTGTACTTTCTTAGGGGGATCCGGAGTCGAGTCACTGTTTCCTGGTTTATCAGGGGTATCAAACAGCCTGTATCCAGTAGTACTCTGACTGGATGGGTGCTTTTTCCCTGGTGGAGCACCATTATTACTATTGGTTGGGTGCTGCTTGCGGGTTCCCCCCTTCGTTTCTTGCATGGGGTTCCAGTGCTTGGTTCCTCGTGTGTTCGTTTCTGGGATGTTCCGCAAATTATTGAGGAGGCTTCCGTCTACAGCATTGACAGGCCTCCTAAAAATCCGATGCCTCACTGTCCTCCACCCATTCCGGAAGTTCCAGCTTCATTGTTTCCACCGCGGCAACCTTCTGCTGCTTGGGTGTCGGGGTTACCTCTGGTTGCTCTGAAGGCTTCCTTTTCCCCTCCGTGGCCCCAGCTACCTTCCATGGGGCTTTTGGAAGAGCTGTCCCTCATCGGGTGGTGTGGGTGAAGCATTTGTATGTCCAGTGCCCCATTTGTCCACACCGCCAGCAACCGTTGCGGTTCTTGAAGTATTCCTCATGTTTCTGGGGCAGTACTCCACGCAGAGCGTCGTCCTTACTGTTCCATCATCCTGGCTGGCCGTAGGGACTCTTCCGCTCTGGTTTGGCTTCGGGTGCCTTCCCATCCTCCTTTTTCCGTGAGGTGTTGTCTTCTCGGATGTCTTTTTTCTTGTCCTCCAGTTTCTGGGTTTTTGTTCCTTCCCTTATTCTTTCTAGGGCCTTCATCCTTTCCACCTGTAGTCTGGCCTGGTAGGTTGCCTGCAGGAATCCTTCATCATCTGCGAATTCCCCCAGGTAGTGGGCAAAGCGCATTCGAAGAATTTCTGACATCATAGCCAGGTCGATTTTTTCCTTCAGTGCTTCCCCTGTTGCTTGAGCGAAGTTGTTAAGGGCTCTAAACTCCGTCAGATAAGTTCGGATGGATCCCTGGTACCGGAGTTGCCTGAGTTTTAGCTGGGCATTGGCAGCTTCTTGCTCGTTGCAGTATTCTATTCTGATGGCTGCCAAGTAATTGACCTAGGAATCGTTGTTCTGCAATTCCTGGTATCGGTGTAGGTGCCATACCTGGGCGGTATCAGTCAGGAGGGTCCCGACCCAGGCGATTTTCTGTTGGTCGACTGTTTTTGGGTAGAAGCCCAGATACATGGTGACCGATTCCCACCACTGGTTAAAGGTGGCTGAACTTTTCCTGTCGAATTTTTCAGGGTTTTCCATCTTCAGCCTTGAGGTGTGAATCCTTGCCTCGTTTGCTGGTCATTCTGGTGCCTGTGCCGCCGTGATTCCAGCTCCCACCAGCCTTGCTATCTCCGCCAGGGTAAGCATAATTGCCAACTGCTCCTTCGATGGTTATTCCATGTCTGGTGGTGGTTTCCCGGTTGGTAGGTTTCGTTCGTATAAGTCTTGGTCATCGGTGTCTTCGCCGCTTGGTAGGGGCAAGCGTGATGGAGATACGGCTGGCCTCCACGGCCTTTGGGGTGGGTGTAACACTCGGGTGTTTCACTAGCGGCACAATTGCCCAGGTGGTCACCAACCGTCTATCACCCTTGAGCGGGCAATACTTGTATGATGGTAGCAGAGTGACTGTGCAGTTCCGAAGGATTCGCACGGGAGCGGATGGGAAAATTCACTAAGAGATTCGCGTTCAAAATATCACGAGAGAGTTGATCCCAGAAACAATGTAATATTGTTAAGGCTCAACTTCTGACTGATCGTTGCTGATACCTCTCTACGTAGGAAACTGGCACTCTTTAAATATCACGCTGACTCTTTGGCCCTCCGCCCTCGGGCTGACTCGGGAAGCGCAATACCTCGGTATTACGCAGCAGCGTCTCTCCTCGTCCGAGGGAGATAGGGTTGATTGGGATGTGGCACTGATTGATAGGTATGGACCCAGAAGATCTTCGATCCGAGCACTTGCGAACAATTTTCATTTGCACCCCCTTGTAGGCGTCGTCACCCTCGTGCTCCTGATCGCAGCCCTTACTGGCTAAATGCTTTCTCAGGTGCATTCAGGGTCGCAATCTATGAGTCTAGATGCTTCCAGAAATGTCTGGTGACGTCGGTAGAAGTGCCGCAGCAATCGCAGTTAACTGAAGAATACATCTCTGTAACTTAATAAGTTAAGGTCCGATCTTCAAACAACTGACAGATGGTCTGGCTCCCCTCATATACCCACCGGACCCGTTCCGCCTCACGCGTCCTGCACGACCGCTCGTGAGTTATATTGTACCCAGAAAAAGTTGACATTTTTGCTGGTATACGGCAACTAGTAGCTTTTAGTATGGGTCTTGCAGAGGATAACCTTGACACCTCCCAGGGATGTGACCAGACCCCCGCCTGAGGCTGCCACTCATCCCCTTTCCCTTTGGTAACCTTGAGTTACCACCTGGCTGCTGTTGGGTCGGTAATACTCCTCTCTTTCAGAGCTCGCCCCAGCCCGTGACTTTCACTCATGAAATCTCACTCGGCCTCAATCCTCAGATTGAGTCCGGCTAGTCATACTAATTGCATGTCTTGGGGTGTCACCAGCGCACTGGGTGCAACAGTGGGCCTCCTCCTCCTGCGCCCCTGGCTGGCCTTTCAGGAGTTCATAATCCTGGAATGGCGATACCTGCCATTGCTGGTTCCGCCATTGCCTTGGGGAAGAGGGGTAGTATCGATAGGCAGCTCGTCGGCTGTGCTGGTATCAGTCTTGTCGGGGTTTGGGGCAACGGGATGACTATGGCTACCTTTCGGATTTCTTCTTGAGCCTTGGCCAGTTTTTCCTCCAGCCTGGCCACTCTTTCTTGATCCCTTTACCATTGTTGCTCAAGGCTAGCTACTTTTTGTTGATGGTCAGCTGCCCATTTCTCCACATTACCTTGGAACACTGCCAGGTGTTGATTTCTGGCCACATTGGCTTCCCCCAGGAAGGCTACAGCATCCGTCATCCATGCCACTTGGGTTGCCTGGTGCAGTCGCTGGACCTCGGCCTCCTGGGTTCGTTTGATAATGACTTCCCAGACTTGTCGGGTGAACGTCTGGTATACATTAGCGGCTGCCATGATTTCATTTCTTACCCATGCTTCTGCTATTTCTTCTTTTGCTTCCATTCTCTCATAGACGTATTGCGTTCCCTGTGATAGCTCATAATAAGGTTTCTCGATTCGTTGGATTCGGTGGTCCATTCGGTCCACAGTGTTTCCCCATAGGTCCATCAGCTGGCGTAGGTCTTCCTCGGTCTGGCATTGCTGGTTGACAATCGCCCGCATCCAATCCACTGGGTTGGCTATTTCCATAACCTCGGTTTGTGTTTCTTTATCATTCTTGATCTGTAGCAGATCCTAAGGAGCCTCCAAGCGGAGCATGTTGAAGTCAGAGGCGGTAGACATTTTTCTCAATATAGGTCCAGCAAGTGTCCTGTGTAGATGGTTTCGTCGTCTTCAAAGGGATAATCGCAGATTTCTCGGAATTCGTATCCTGTCAAGGTCGGCTGTGAGGTTGTTGATTGCACAAGAATACCAGTACTGCATGTACCAATTTTGGGGGGTGCAGTCGATTAATTCTTCAGTGGGGATTGGTCTGTCGATAAATTCATCCTAGCAACTCAAGTCGGCAATTTGGTTGATTGACGAATAGGTGTAGTCGAAGTGGTAGCTTGACTGAGGTTCGGTAATGTTTGCCAATTCGAGTAAGAAAAAGTGATCTTGCTTGAATGAGGGCATGCATGAAAGTAGGATGATTTTGGATCGAAGATTATAGTGTGACACTGGGGTTGTCTCATAACCGGAGTGGGTAGAGAATCAAAGGTAATCAGGCTACTTTTGATAATTCACAACGGAATAATCTGAGATCTTGTGTGTGGGTTTCGGTGGTAGTGTTCATAAAGGTGTTCGTGCTGATGTCTCTTTTCTCAGGACGAGAAGAGATGGCATATATAGGTGTGGGGTGGCGTGAGATCTGGTGACTCGGGCTAACTATTCCTCCGAGGACGGTGAGACCCCTACTGGGGCGTGGGCTCATATTTTGGGTTCTTATTGGTCCTGGTCAGTGCTTGCGATAAGGTGAGATCCAGGGGTCCAGTTGGCACCGCAGAATTCCCTCAGTTCTGGACCGAGTTCTATCCTGCAGCCCGCTAGTGTCTGGAGTTCGATTGTTATGACAAAAGAGCTCTCTGAAGAGTCTCGACTGGGCTCCCTGGGGAGTCCTGTCCTAACTTCCTTCCTCTCACGCTTTCGGTTTGCCGTGGCCCCTCTCTCCAGAGTTAATCCTTACAACCGGTTCTCAGCTGTAACCTTTAACCCCATCTTATCTCCCGCCTAGACTCTCTACGGCCTGTCCTCTATGAATAGCTAGCTACCGGTACGTATCTCCTCCTGGTACGTACCTGGGTACGTACCGTCCCGTGATTTTCCCTCCAGTGTAACACAAACATCAAGAGGCTGAAGTAAGTGGGTAGTATGGGGAGGAAAACAGAGAAGTAAGATGTTGTGTTCAAGACAATATTGACAGAATTGACAGCCATTGCTACCCTTCCAGTCCTTAGTACAACTGTCAAAGTGATGTACATAAGAAAAAAAAAAATTGCGTCCTGAGCATTCAGATGCATTAAATGCACTAGACGTTTTGGATGCAACCTGCTTAACTTGGATGATGCTTGCCATGGCAACAAACATCCAGATGCAGCGGCCATGGCATATACTTCTAGATGAGTAGTGTCAGGACATTTCCCTTCGGGATGTAGTATATGTCTTACCAACATAGGTAGTCAAGGCAAATGTTGTCTGGACAACAAGTACCATAGCATCTGCCTTCTTGTTACACCTGAGCAAATTATCACGAGTAAATAGCTATAGAGAGACAAAACACCATGGCTGTGACAAAGAGGCTCATGCCGTGGCTAGAAGAGTTTGGAGAGTCTAGGCAGGAAATAAGGAAATGGAGTTTAGCTCTCGGCTGAGACACCAGCCGTAAGAGTTAACTCCGGAGATGACAGGATAAGTTTATGCAAATGAGCAGGAACAGCTAGACACCCACACCTCTATGATTGGAGGGCTCTCCTCCACTACGACACAGCTGCACTCCCCACTCGGCCACATGGCTCTCATGCAGCAAGCAAACGAAATCCCCTCTCCCTTATCTGCACTCTGACCAGGACCAATTAATCCGCCCACATTCCCACAGAGGTACGAAGTTACCTTGGAGGAATCCAAGTCAGAGTCACCACTTCTCACTCGCTCGTTCACTGATAAAAGTGTCATGAGATGTAGCTCGGACGGGGTCCGGGCACATTCTCAGAGATGAGACTGATAGCGTCAGCGCATTGTCCGATGGACTAGCCACCGAGACCGATAGCGTTGGTATACTGGCCTCCAGTGGAATAGCCATGGAGACCGATATAATGGGGCGTCCTACGCCGGGACGTTCGCTCTACACTGAATATACTGTATACCGATACACATATCTTGATAGGTTATGAGCCCGGATTGATCGCTTTATCAATCACAAAACCTATACCTGAAACCATTCCTCTTATTTTCAGCCGCATCGTCAAGCTTTCCCAATCAAACATCACCAACAATGTCCACCAATTCCACCTCAAAGCACGATTACCACGTCACCAGCTTGGGATCCTTCGAACACTTGAACACCACAAACTACATCGAATGGAGGATCAACGCGAAGACCATGCTCGATACGATGAATACGTGGGAAATCGTCACTGGAGAAGAAAAAAATGCCAACCGAAACCTCTCCGGCCCACTCGACGAGAGCGAAAAGCGGTGAAACGGATGCCCTCAACCTTCAACGCGCCATTGATTCCTTCAACGAACGAACAAAGGCAGCTGTCGCCCTCATTCGCTACTCTGTTATCACAACAATCTAGAGGCAACTTCTTAATCTCCAGGACCCAGCCGAGATGTGGACGATGCTGAGCAACCAGTTCAACAATACATACTCCCAGACGCAACACTCCCTCCACGTGAGCAACCTCCACACAGTTAGGCCTCACCCAGGCGAAAAAATTGGATCCTTCTGTGAACGCCTGCAACAGTATCACGATCCTATCAAAGGAACCAAGGAAGAGATCTCCGACAACACTACGATCCATCACCTACTCAACTTCACGGGAATCTGATTCAGTGAGGCCACCCACGTGCTTCGGAAACAGCTTAACAAAGGGACGCTCACTCTTCAAGAAACCATCGACGAACTCTGCAAGTACAAACGGAATAAGCTAATCCATGAGATAAACGATCCCAGCAATAACATCTCTGGGGCACTCCTCTACTCCCATGGCGGTGGAAAGAAACTCCTCTGCCAATACTGCAAGAAGAAGGGTCACCATATCTCCAACTGTCATAAGAAAAAGGTGCAAGAATCTCAGAAGAAGTCCCCCGGCAATCCCACCCACGCTAGGAAGGATACTGGACAATCAGCTGGCAAGAAACGCTCCCGGGACAACTTCGAGTGCTGGCATTGCTGTGAAACTGGGCACATGGAGAAGGACTGCACTCTCAAGAAAAGATTGGATGAGATCAAAGCCGCTCGGAATCAGAAGCGTTTTGGCAAAAAAGGAAGTGCCATGGTGGCAAATGGTGATAATACCGAACAATCCCTCATTCTCCGGTCAGATCTAGATTGACTAACCGACACTGCCATGGGCCAAGCCCTACTCACATCAGGCTGAGCCGTACTCACACCCGACCGAACTCTACTCACACCCGTCGACCGAACCTTACTCACATCCGGCCACGAGGCAGTACCTGACGACAAGTTCCTCCACCACGGTGAAACATTCTCAAAAATGGATGCCGCCTTAGCGCTCGGTGAACGGGAAAACGACTACGGAACGCATGAGTACGGTGCGGCGTGTGAGTACAGAGCGTGTTAGTACGGAACGCGTGAGTATGTGAGGACGTATGAGTACGTGGGGGCATGTGAGTACGCAGGGGCGTGTGAACACGACTGTGAACCCTACTCACAGAATACCTTCAAGACTGGCCACTTTGCCTTGGCCACTGAGAGAGCACCCTCAATATGGATAATCGATTCCGGAGCCTCCCACCACATGTACAATGGCCCTCGGAGCCGGTTCCGGACCTACTCCCGATTATCACACACCATCAACATAAGGCTGCGAGATGACACCATTATCCAAGCTACCCATAAGGGCCTCGTTCAAGTCCAGAATCACTGGGTCAAGGCCCTACACCTTCCAACCTTTCGATACTCTCTTCTCTCGGTAGGAGACCTAGATACCCACGGATACAGCACCACATTCGAGAAGGGCAGGTGCATCATCAGCGATCGCGCCAACCAACGGATGATAATGTTGGGACAAAAGAACGGCATGCTCTATGAACTAGATGCTGGTCCTTCAGTCCTTGACTTGCAAAATACGGCCCTTATCACTTCGAACGGACAGGCAAAACTATCCATCGCTGAATCAAGGATGTGGCATCAACGCCTCGGTCACCCCGGAGAAGCAGCGATAAAGTTTATTGTTAAAGGTTACATCGATGACGGCTGCATCTACGACGTATGCATCCAGGTAAAGCTCAAACAGAAGATAATCCACATTCCAGTCCAGCGTACCACTACACCATTCAAGTTGGTTCATTCGGATCTGTGCGGACCATTCGCTATATGCTCGTCAGGTGGTGCCCAGTACTTCATTGTCTACATCGATGACTACTTTCGTCATGCGGAGATCACCATCCTTCCTGACAAACACGCGGAAACCTACACAGCAGCCTTCCAATAGTTTCAAGCCAAAGTGGACGGCTGGGGATACGATATCCAGAGGTTTAGCTCTGACAACGGCAGTGGGGAATACAACAACAAAAGGTTCCGGAGCATCCTCGCCGTCCGAGGTATTGCATTCGAGCCATGTCCGCCACATACGCAACACAAGAACGGCATCGTGGAAAGGATTATCGGAGTCCTGACCCAGAAGGCCAGGGATATGATGCTCGATTCGCAAGCCCCAATGCACTTCTGGGCCGAGGCCATCACCACTGCGTGCTATCTGCATCGAAGAACCCCAAATCAATCCTTGGACGGAAAGACGCCATACGAGGTGCTCAAATGCCGTCACCGGCTATACCAAAGCGGCTACTACGCCAACTCACAGTGCGTGAGTACGTCGCCAAATGCCAACTCACAATGTTTAGGTATGGCAATCGGCAACTCACAGAGTGTGGGTATGGCAATCGGCAACTCACAGAGTGTGGGTACGGCCCTCGACGGTAACTCACAAGATGTGAGTACAAGGCCGACATCGGCCGCGAACAAACCCACTCTGGATCACCTTCGCCGCTTCGGATGCGTAGTGTGGAAGCACATCTCGAAATCTCAAAGGCTGGATGCAAAGATGGGTGCCCGTGCAAAGGCTTGCATGATGCTCGGATACGTTCACGATACCACCAAGATTTGGTGGATATGGGATCCCGACTTTGGCAAAGCTGTCAACTGTGCGGACCTCTACTTAGATGAGAGCCAGATTGCCTATACGTCCTGCATGGCAGATAACGAGGGAAGCGGTGACCCACTCGGACTGCCGGAAGAGGAACAAGTGGTCACCGAGGTGATGGAAGATTCACCTGAAGCTGAAAACCCGGACACAGCTCCTGAGTAGGAGAGCAATCCGGCCGCAGTGGTAGACACACCTGCAGTAACCCCACTGACGAGGTCGGGGACATTGGAAGAGGCACCCGCGCCAGATCCACAATGCGAGCCTGACAGGGTCATCACTGCTATTCCCTCTCAGCCTTGCATGCTGATGAGAAGCCAGTCAAGACGGGCAGCCAGGGCCGGTACAGCCCTGGCTGCGGAGGTCACAACTGATGACGACCCACGATCATACAGAGAAGCCATGAACGGCCCTCTTCAGCGCCAGTGGAAGGTTGCTATGCAACAGGAGTACGCGTCTCTGTTAGAGAACCACACCTTCACCCTGGTAGAGCATGCCCGCAGCAAGCCTATCGGCTGCAAATGCGTATACAAGACGAAGACGAATCCTGACAGCACCCTGAGATACAAAGCTAGGCTTGTCATCAAAGGCTATGAACAGATGCAGGGCATCGACTTCGATGAAACGTACGCTCCGGTCAGTAAGATGACTACCCTTCGCTATCTAATGTGTCGTACTGCCCAGGAATACTGGGAGATGGACCAGCTCAACGTCGTCACCGCGTTCCTGAACCCAGCAATCGACAAGGAAGTCTACATGCAGCTTCCTGAAGGTATCGAGTGGCTCATTGCTGAGCCGCTCTCCTCATCATCCTCCTCATCACAGGCCGACTCTACTCACAAATCTACTCACAATCCATGTGCTGAGGCACATTCAGTGAGTAGGGCGAGGAGAGGTTCGTCGAGTCGACTCGGACTCCGGACTGCAACTTGCAGCATGTGAGTACGACGCCCGGCAACTCACAGCATGTGAGTACGACGACCGCACCAGATCCTATGGCAATGCCAATCTACATGAACGGTTCCCTGCGACTCAACAAGGTGCTCTACGGCCTCAAGCAACCACCTCTCCTATGGCACGCTACCATAAATGAGTTCCTCCTGTCGATTGGCTGTACATGTATACACGCAGACAAGAATCTGTACCTCCGCTCCGACGTCTTTCTCCTTTTGTATGTCGATGACACTACGATCCTGTACCCGCGATCAGCCTCCAAGGCCGCCGAGGACCTCAAGACGGCACTGAAGAAGGAATACAAGATGACGGACTTCGGGAAAACCAAGCAGTTCCTAGGCCTGGAAATAGCGCGTCAGGACTCCGGTGCCATCACCCTTGGACAGGCCAAATACATCCAGACCATCGTCAAACGCTTCGGGATGGAAGATGCAAACCCTGCTCCCACTCTTCTCCATGACAAAATGACTCTCGAAACCGAGCTGCAAGGAGAGACGGAAGTAGATGCTGGACACTACCAGAGTATTGTCGGCAGCTTGTCGTACGCAGCCACAGTGACCCGTCCTGATATAGCCTTTGCCGTATTGGCACTCAGCCGCTACAGCAGCAGACCCTTCACGTCGCACCTAACAGCTGCCAAACAAGTCCTCCGATACCTCAAAGGAACCGCCGACCTCAAACTAGTGTTCCCTCGCATACCCATCACTCCGTCACGGATACTCGGATTCACAGACTCCGACTTTGCAGGGGATATCAATGGAAGAAAGTCGCAGGGAGGCTATGTCTTCCAAGTCTACAACGGACCAGTCTCGTGGAAATCCTACAAGCAGTCGATGGTAGTACTCTCCACCACGGAAGCCGAATACGTTGCTTGCTCGGAAGCCACTCGAGAAGCTTAGTGGCTTGCTAAGCTTCATACAGACGTTGTCGGGAAACTCGGATGTCCTCTCCCGTCTGCACCGATTCTAATGGCGTATTGAAGAACATCTAGGCAGCTGGATACGGGAAAAGCAGGAACAAGCACATTGATGTGAAGTCCCACCACTGCCGGGGTCTTCACGCCACTCGAGAGTTGGAATTCTCCTACGTTTCCACCAACGACAACTTGGCAGACATCATGACGAAGGCGCTGGGACCTGAGAAGCATAGGGGCTTTACGGAGGGTAGTGGGCTACGGCATTAGCGAGGTTGTTGTTCTGGTCTTTGCCTGTTTACTTGCGTTGAGCTGGTACTCTTTTGTCCTCTAGCAGATCAGCTTTTTCCCACGAGGTTTTGCAACTGCAGAGGTTTTAATGAGGCCAGCGAGGATTTGTTTTATGAGGTTGACTTTACTGTCTTGCTGCTCTTTGTTGCTTACTTGCTGCTCTGTCATCGACGGTACGCTGCAAGAGGCGAAGTGTCATGAGATGTGGCTCGGATGGCGTCCGGGCACATTCTCGGAGATGAGACTGATAGCGTCGGCACATTGTCCGGTTGACTAGCCACCAAAGACCAATAGCGTTGGCATTCCGGCCTCCAGTGGAATAGCCATGGAGACCAATAAAGTAGGGCGTCCAGTGTCGGGACGTTCGCTCTACACTGAATATACTGTATACCGATACACATATCTTCATAAAAAGAAAAGATTTCTTGCCCCGATGGAGGGAAATCAGTACGAACATCCTCACCAACACTACCACCCAACCCACACACAAGATCTAAGATTATTCCGTTGTGAATTATCGAAAGTAGCCTGATTACCTCTAATTCCAACCGCACTCCAGTTACGAGACAACCCCAGTGTCACACTATAATCTTCGATCCAAAATCACCCTACTTTCTCAAAAAAAAAACCCCAGCGGATGCCCTCCTTTGAACAAGATCATCAATATCTTTTCGAACTCTGAAATATATTCGAACTAACATCCCAATACTCGCTCGACTACATATTCTCTGCAATTGACAGCGAAATCAGGGAATATGAGCAGTTGGAAGTACGCATCGATGGCCCAATACCCTCTGAAACAACCGATTGTACCCCCAAAAACTGGTATATTCAATATTGGTTCAACTGTGCATCCCAGCTGTGACACTGGGGTCATCTCTGTAACCGGAGTGTGGGTAGAATCAAAAGGTTATCAGGCTACTTTCGATAATTCACAACAGAATAATCTTAGGTCTTGTGTGTGGGTTTCGGTGGTAGTGGAGGTGAGGATGTTCGTGCTGATTTCTCTTCTGACGAGATGAGAAATCCCTTCTTTTTATCTGAGAACCCAGCGTGAGAAGTGGTGACTCGGATTTGGATTCCCCCAAGATGCAGTGACCCCATGGGTGATTCATTGGTCATGGCCAGGTGTAAGGTAAGGGGAGATGAGGTTTCATGCAGTCGAGCGGGGTGTCTGGACCCAGAGCAGTCTACCTGTCTTTCGGGAGGTGGTCGGACCCTGCTCTGTTCAGTTCCGCTCGTTTGTCTATCAACCCCTCACCTCCGGAGTTAAACTCTTGCAGCCTGTCTCGGCCGCAAGCTAAACTCCGTTTCTTATCTCCCTCCTAGACTCTCTGCATCGCTCAGTCATCCTACTGCTACGTACTTCTTCTGGCTTCGTGCTCTAGCTAATTTCAGGTCCAACACTACCTCCCCTCCCCATTTAGCCTCGTCCCGAGTGCTAACACTTTTCCATCGTAGCCCTACTCCTTTTTTTTGATTGTGTTGTTGATATATATCGCTGAATTCAATATGGTGCTGTGACTGCAGTCCTCCACCCCTGCAGCCCTCCCAGTCACCGGATAAGACATTCTTCCCTCAGAAATGTTCTTTAATCCGTTGGTATGACTGGGCTCTCAGACTAGGCTGGTGCGTAGTCTTACTGTCGTGCGTAGGTTCTGTACTAGGCACCGCGCCGCGTCCTAACAGTGGTCGGAGTGTTTTCAAGGGCGGAGGAGAGATCGGTGGACCCGAGGCTGGAACCGGTATTCAGGTAGGGACTACGACCACTCATCCGGAGGAAGCAAGTGTACCAAGAAGTGACCGTACTTTTTGGGTCATCGTCCCTTAACCTTCCTTCGGCTGCTCAGTGGCTCGGACCCGTATTGGGAGGTGCCTGACATCTGTTCTGAACGCTTATCCTAGTAACCCCGCATTTCGTTTCGGGAGTCCTCGCCGGGTACCCAGTTGGCGGCTATACATCCTGATGGTGCTCATCAGGAGCAGGTCTTCTGTTTTTGTGCCCGAGAAGCGGGTCTTTGTACGTATCGTTGTCTTCAGTTCCGGGGTCGTCCTTAAGCTGCCCTCCCGGGAGAGCCTGTAGTGTCCTTCGTGCTGGTACTGGTATCCGGGCAGTGACCGTCTGAAGGGACCTTCATGGTCGAGGAATGTACCGAGGAGTAACCACGCTTTTGGGGATGGAGTCACCACCAAATTGGCTCGAATCGCTGGTTCCTTATACGAGGCAATAATCTTTCGGGGCATCCGGGTTTCGCTGGTGGAATTCCTGTAGTTTCTCCACACCTCCTTCGGAGAAGTTGTCGAATGGCTCTTCCATCCAATCGCTGCGTTCTGGATAGTTGAGCCATTCGACAAGGTAGAGGATTTGTCAGCCTTGTTTGACTGAGGACATAACCATCAGGAAAAATAAAAATTGCGTCCTGAGCGTCCGGACGCACTAGACGCTCTGGACGCTTCGGACGCAACCTGCTTAACTCGGACGCAGTTCACCATGGCACCGTGCATCCAGACGCAGCTCGCCACGGCACCGTGCGTCTGGACGCAGCGTGCCACAGCATCTGCTTACCGGATGGAGCGTGTCAGGGCATTTTCCTTCTGGACGCAGCCGTGTCAGGGCATTTTCCTTCTGGACACAGCTGTGTCAGGGCATTTTCCTTCTGGACGCAGCCATGTCAGGGCATTTTCTTTCTGGACGCTGCCGTGTCAGGGCAAATGGCGTCTGGACGACACGTGTTGTGGCACTGCGGTCACGCTGGCTGTCAAGGCACGGGACATTGTGGCAAATACTCTTGTCGCATTCGCAAACACGCAGCGGGTTCCAGGCATAGTGACTCAGTCCAGTTTTATTCATTCTATCTAATGTACATCTATATATGCTACTACCACACTTCGCGCGGAAACAAAGGAAAGTTGGCAAATACGACACGATGCGTTGAGCACGACGCGATGAGCACGACGCGATGTGCACGATGCGTTGGGCACAACGCGATGAGCATAACGCGATGAGCACAACGCTATGAGCATGACAAGATGAACACAACGCGATGAGCACGACGACTATGAGGAGGATGGCGATGAGCACGCCGCCGGTGGCGAGGACGATAGCAAGTAGGACACGGCGAGTATGATTGCGAGCTTTGTGACATGGTTAGCACAGCTCTCAGAGTGACAGACAGCGGGAAGTTGTACAATACAACGTGACGAGTACGATGTCAATGAGGGAGCCGGCGGCAAGAACGATAGTGGGTAGGACGCGGCGAGTATGATGTCAATGAGGGTGCCGGCGACGAGGACGATAGCAAGTAGGACACGGCGAGTATGATTGCAAGTAAGACATGCCGAGTATGATTGTGAGCTTTGTGACATGGTTAGTGCAGCTCTCAGAGTGACAGACAGCGGGAAGTTGTACAATACAACGTGATGAGTACGATGTCAATGAGGGTGCCGGCAGCGAGAACGATAGCGGGTAGGACGCGGCGAGTATGATGTCAATGAGGGTGCCGGCGGCGAGAACGATAGCGAGTAGGCCACGGCGAGTATGAGCGCGCGTAAGACGTGGCGAGTATGATGTCAATGAGGGTGCCGGCGGCGATGACGATAGCAAGTAGGACGCGGCGAGTATGATTGCAAGTAAGACGCGGCAAGTATCATGGCGAGCTTTGTGACATGGTTAGCACAGCTCTCGGAGTGACAGACAGCGGGAAGTTGTACAATACAACGTGACAAGTACGATGTCAATGAGGGTGCCGGCGGCGAGAACGATAGGGGGTAGGACGCGGCGAGTGTGGGCGAGTAGGATGCAGCAAGTATGAGAGCGAGTAAGATGCAGCGAGTATGATGGCGAGAAAGGCACAACGAGTAAGATGTCGATTAGGAAAATTTCGACAAGTAGGACAAGGTGAAAGGAGAAGAAAAAAGGGGTCTATCTATGAGTGATGAGCCGAACCTTGCGAAAGCGCAAGCGTTAGTAGTGGCTTGGCGCTTTCTTTTGCCATCGTACTCGTCGCGTCTTTCACGCCATCATACTCGCCACGACTTACTCGCCGCGTCCTACTCGCTATCGTCCTCGCCACTGGCACCCTCATTGACATTGTACTCCTCACTGTGTATTGTACAACTTCCCGGTGTCTCTGTCACTCTGAGAGCTGCGCTAACCTTGTCACAAAGCTCGCCATCATACTCACCGCGTCTTACTTGCAATTTTACTCGCCGCGTCCTACTTGCTATTGTCCTCTCCACTGGCACCCTCATTGACATCATACTCGCCGCGTCCTACCCGCTATCGTTCTCGCCGCCGGCACCCTCATTGACATCATACTCATCACGTTGTATTGTACAACTTCCCACTGTCTGTCACTCCGAGAGCTGTGCTAACCATGTCACAAAGCTCGCCATCATACTCGCCGCGTCTTACTTGCAATTATACTCGCCGTGTCCTACTTGCTATCGTCCTTGCCACCGGTGGTGTGCTCATCGCCATCCTCCTCATAGTCGTCGTGCTCATCGCGTCGTGTTCATCCCGTCGTGCTCATCTCGTCGTGCTCATCGCGTCGTGCTAAACGCGTCGTGTCATATTTGCCAACTTTCCTTTGTTTCCGCGCGAAGTGTGGTAGTAGCATATATAGATGTACATTAGATAGAATGAATAGAACTGGATGAGTCACTATGCCTGGAACCCGCTGTGTGTTTGCAAATGCGACAAGAGTATTTGCTACAATGTTCCGTGCCTTGACAGACAGCTTGACCGTAGTGCCATGACACGCGTCGTCCGGACGCCATTTGCCCTGACACGGCTGCGCCCAGAAGTAAAATGCTCTGACATGGCTGTGTCCAGAAGGAAAATACCCTCACACGGCTGCGTCCAGAAGGAAAATGCCCTGACATGGCTGCGTTCAGAAGGAAAATGCCCTGACACGCTCCGTCCGGTAAGCAGATGCCATGGCAAGCTGCCTCCGGACGCACGGCGCCCTGGCATATGGCGTCCGAATGCACAGTGCCATGGCGTGCTGCGTCCGGACGCATGGCGCCCTGGCATACGGCGTCCGAATGCACGGTGCCATGGTGTGCTGCGTTCGAATTCACATTGCCTGTGCGTTTCGCGTTGCGAGCGGTATTTGCCCTGCCAGGGTGCGTCCAGAGCGTCCCGAGCGCCTGGTGTGTCTGGACGCAGCCTGTGCGTCCGGACACAGATTTTTTTTCCTGATGACTTCTTCCATGTTTTATTCCTCGCTTTGCTCGATATCATCCTCTTTCCGGAGTATTTTCAAGGGATCCAGCAGGGCTCGCTGCTCGCTGGTTTGGTAGGGCTCAAGTTGTGAAATGTGGAAGACGTTGTGTATCTTCTATTTCCGAGGTAGTATAAGGCAGGCAGCCAGTGGGGAAACCATTTTCTCGATTTGGAAGGGACTCCGATTTTTGTGATCCAGCTTCTTCGAGGGTCAGCGCGTTTTGATATTGCGTCTGTTGAGTATGATCAAGTCTTCTACTTGGTACGCTGGGGGTTCCTTCCGAGCTGGGTCCGTATATCAGCGCATTCGCTCCTGCGCCACCTCCAGTCCTTTTCGAGATTCCTCGTGCATGGTGCACATCCAGTGTGTATACACTGTGCTGGTGGGGTTCAATGGTTCCTCCGTTGGTGAGTCGTCCGTTGGTGAGTCGACCGTTGCTGGGTGGAATCCGTAGTTGGCGTAGAATGGTGACTTTCCCTTTCCTATCGTGACTGAGTTGTTGTAGGCAAATTCGGCCATGGGTAGGAGTGCTACCCAATCGTTCTGTTCTCGGCTGACGAACGCCTGCAGGTATGCCTCAATAGTTTGGTTCAGGCACTCTGTTTGTCTGTCCGTTTGCGGGTAGAACGCTGTTGACATTTGGGGTCGGATCCTCGATACTCAGAGTAATTCCTTCCAGACTTCTGAGGTGAAGTGAGAATTTCTATCTGACACGATGTCAGTTGGGAGGCTGTGGTACTTCCACACTTCCCGAACGAATATAACTGCTAGGTCTGTGGCTGTCTTCCCATTCTTTTTTAGCGAGAGGAAGTGTGCCATCTTGGTGAATCGATCGATGATTACCCAGAGCTGGTCGCATTCTTCCGAGGTTAGGAGCTCCATGATAAAATCCATTGTGATCAACTGCCACAGGGCATATGGAAGTTCCAGTGGCGAGGATAGCCCATATGGTTCGTGTTGGGAAGTCTTATTTCGCTGACATTCCAGGTAGTTTCTGATGAAATCAATATTGCGTTCGTTCATTCTTGGCCACGAGAAATTTCGCCAAATGAGTTCGATAGAAGAGTCCTTCTCTGACCTCGATCTTTCCCTTCTTGGCTTTTTGATCTGTTGGCGCTGGTTCCTCTGAGGTCACTTCCTGCTTCTTCATTTCCTATTGGTATTCGTGGTCCTGTTTTCCTTCTTTTTCCATCAGGGTTAGGAATTCCTTATTCCATTTCCTTGCCGGGAGTGATGATAGTCTTGCTAACGAACAGATGAACGAGCGCTTTAGTCTTTCTTCGAAGTGGTTTTTGCTCAACACCGACATTGTTGGTTGGTTTTCTACCCCCCCCTTTGCAGGGCGGTACTCTGAACGCCTTGATAACATGTCTGGTTTCCCATTTTGTGAGCCTGGTTAGTAATAGATCCTAAAGTTGATACCTGTCAGCTCTTGGACCCACCGTGCTTGTCGTTGGTTGAGCACCTTGGTTGTGGTGAAGTATTCCAGGTTCTGGTGATCCAAGAAGACCTGCACTTAGTGCTCTGCCCCTTTACAGTACCGGTGCCAATGCTTAAAGGCGTCCACCACTGTCAGAAGCTCTTTGTCGTGGATTTTGTAGTTGATTTCCGTGGGTTGGAATTTTCTTGAGTGGAAGGCTACCAGGTGTAACCGATTCTCCTTGTCACGTTGTGATAGGATGGCCCCAATGGCGAAGTTCGATACGTTGATTTTGATGATGACTGGTTTCGCTGGGTCAAAGTGAGCCAGGATTGGGGCTGTGGTGCAATATTCCTTCAGTTTTTTGAACACTGCTTCTGCTTCTAGGTTCCAGACCCAGTTTTTCCCTGCCTCCTTTTTTGTGAGCTCAGTGAGGGGTTTTGCTATTTTGAAGTAATCTTGGATGAAACGTCGGTAGAAGTTAGCAAATCCTAAGAATGCCTGTACTTCCGTCACGGAATTTAGCGTATTCCAGTCCAGCACTCCCTCCACTTTTTCCGTTGACATGCTGATTCTGTTTCTTCTGATCACGTATCCCAAGAATTCCACTTCCTGTACTTTCCAGATGCATTTTTCTGCGGAGACTGCGAGCTTGTTGGCTTGTAGCCTCTTCAGGACCTCCCGTACGATGTCATCGTGTTCCTTTTCCATTTTTGCGTAGACTAGTATGTCGTCCATGTATGCTAGTACACCGACATCCAGCATATCGGAGAATATGTGGTTCATCATATCCTGGAACGTGGATGGGACATTAGTCAGGCCGAATGTCATTACCTGGAATTGGAATAGCCCGTAGTGGGTTCTGAACGCGGTTTTCCATTTGTCACCGTCAAGCATGCGGATGAGGTGGAATGTGACACTGGAGTTGACCCATAACCGGAGTGCTTGGAGAATCAAAGATAATCAGGCTACTTTCGATAATTCACAACGGAATAATCTTAGATCTTTTGTATGTGGGTTTCTCAGTGGTGGTGTTCCGTTTCCTTTTTCTGGCGGGCGAGCAGAAGGACATATATAGTGGTGGGGCATGGTGAGATCTGATGACGTGGGCTAACTATCTCTCTGAGGACAGTGAACCCCCACCTGAGCATGGGTTCGTCTGAGGCTCCTATTGGTCCTGGTCAGTGCTTTGCGATAAGGTGAGATCCAGGGGTCCTGTTGGCACTGCAGAATTCCCTCAGTTCTGGACCAAGTTCAATCCTGCAGCCCAGTAGTATCTGGAGTTCGTATGTTATGACAAACGAGCTCGCTGGAGAGTCTTGACGAGGCTCCCTGGGGAGTCCTGTCCTAACTTCCTTCCTCTCATGCTCCTGGTTTGCTGTGGCCACTCTCTCCGGAGTTAATCTTTACGACCGGTTCTCAGCCGTAATCTTTAACTCCATCTTATCTCCCGCCTGGACTCTCTAGGACCTGTCTTCTATGAATAGCTAGCTACCGGTAGTATCTCCTTCTGGTACGTACCTGGGTACATACCGGCCTGTGCTTTTCCTCAAGTGTAACACTACCTCCCCCCTTTCCTAACTTCGTCCCGAAGCTGATCCAGTTTCCAAGTAGCCTGTCTCTTTTTTTGTTTTCGGTTTGTCTCGTGTATGTGTTGCTACATGCAGTCCTCCACCCCTGCATCCCTCCCAGCCACCGGTCAGCAGGCACTCTCCCCTCAAGTGCTCCGGGATCCTTCGGAAGTGTCTGGGTCCTCAGAGTAGGCCGGTACATACTCTTACTATCTTGATGAACTTGTTCACATCGCGTATTCGCTTAGACTGCTTCCCGTACTCAAGTTCCGGGGTCAGCAAGACCCATAGAGGAATGGGAGCGGCATGGTGCCCTTCAGGGCTGGTAACCGGTATCCAGGTAGTGACCCAAGCCTAGTCAAGCCAGTCAAGCCAATAGGTGTACTGAGGAGTGACTGTGCCGTTTGGGGGCGGCGTCACCATCATGCTGGTTTTGTCGCCTGTTCCTTTTCGGGGTAAGGAGAATATGACCGTACAGGAGCGCGTCAAGTTCATCATACTGTTTCGTTTTTTTCCGTCGGGTGCCCTGTCGGTGGCTTCCACTAATACCCGTCTGGCGGAGTTGTGAATGTGCCCGAGAAGTGGGTCTTCGTCAATTGTGTTATCAGATGAAGTCCTCCAACCCCTTCATCCCTACTACCGCTCGTACTTCGTCAGGCCCTTTTATGGACATCCTGCTTAGGCATCCGTGAGCCGGTAGTCCCTCGGCGCATTTGTGTTTCACTGATGAAACTCCCGGAGTTTCTCTAGACCGTCTACTGAAAAATTGTCGTGAGGTTCTTCCGTCCAGTCCTTCCGCTCTGGATAGTCGAGCCATCGGACCAGGTAGAGAACCCATTTGTTATTTCCTCGGCCACGCTCGACCGAGGACACAACTTCCTCCACATCGTATTCCTCGCTTTGTTCAATGTCGTCCACCTCTCGGAGTACCTTCGAAGGATCCGCTGGTACTTGTGGTGTTCACTGGTTCGATAGGGTTCGAGTAGTGAAACATGGAAGACGTTGTGAATCTTCCACTTCCGAGGCAGCATGAGGCGGACTGCGAGTGGGGAGACGACTTTCTCAATTTGGAAGGGACCATGATTCTTGGGGTCTAATTTCTTCGTGGGGTGGTGTCTTTTGATGTTGCGGCCATTGAGTATAACCAAGTCTCCTACTTAGTATGTGGGAGGTTCCTTTCGTTCCGGGTTCGTATACTGTAGCATTCATTTCTGGGCTGCTTCTAGTCCTATTTGTGCTTCGCTGAATATAGTACTCATCCAATGAGCATATACCTGGCTGGTCAGATTGAGAGGTTCCTTCACTTTTGCTGGGTTTGTTGCAGCAGGGTGAAATCTGTAATTTGCAAAAAATGGCGTTATTCCATTTCCTGTCGTGACCGAATTGTTGTAGGCAAACTCTGCCATGGGTAGCAACGAAACCCAGTCGTTCTGTTCTTGACCGATAAACACCCCGAGGTACACCTCAATAGTCTGGTTGAGGCGTTCTGTCAGGCCGTCCATCTGGGGATGAAATGCTGTTAACATCCAGGGTCGAATCCCTGACAGCTGTAGGAATTCCTTCCATACTTCCGATGTGAATCGTGAGTCTCGGTCCGACACTATATCCGTAGTAAGTCTGTTGTGTTTCCAGATTTCCTTTACGAATATTACTGCCAGGTCAGCGACTGTTTTCCCGTTATATTTCAGGGGGAGGAAGTGCACCATCTTTGTGAATCAGTCGATGACTACCCATAGCTGGTCGCACCCCTCCGAAAGGGGCAGTTCCATGATTAAGTCCATCGCAATCGACTGCCAGGGGGCGTAGGGGAGCTCTAGTGGTGAAGATAGTCCATAGGGTCGGTGTCTGGCGGCTTTGTTCTGCTGGCACTCTGGGCAGCTCTGGATGAAGTTGATTATTCGCGCATTCATCTTTGGCCACCAGAAATTCCGTTGAGTGAGCTCGATTGTTTTGTCCTGGTCCATGTGTCCCGCTATCTTTGTGTCGTGCTTGGATTTCAGTACCTTCTGCACCAGTTCTTCTGGTACCCAGAGCATACTTTTTTCGTAAAGCAGTCCGTCCCGGATTTCCAATTCACTCCTGGCCTTTCGGTCCATCCGCTGCTCCTTTGGGAGAGCGGCTTCCTCCTTCACTTGCTGATAGGCTGGGTCTTTTCCCACACCCTCCTGGACTGCAGGTAAGAATTCCTTTGACCATTTCTGACTGGAAAGCGAGGCAAGTCTTGCCGAGAAGCAAATGAACAATCGTCCTTGCCGATTTGGTTCCGTAAAGTGATTTTTCTACAAGACCGTCATAATCGGCTGGTTTTCTACCCCCCCCCTTCTCTGGGAGGTACTCCGAATGCCTTGAGAGTGCATCTAGTTTCCCGTTCTGAGAACCAGGACAGTAGTAGATTCTGAAGTCAATCCCCGCTAGCTCCTGTGCCCACCTTGCTTGCCTCCAATTGAGTACTTTCGTCGTCCAATTTATGATGCTTATGTTGTAAATTTTTTGAATATATCAATACATAATGGTACTATGATACATAGTGAAATGAAAACCTGAATCACAATACTTCCATCGCAGTACAGTAGCGTAGCAGTTGTTGAATAAGTACGTAATTGAAAGAATGCCACACCTCTGTTATTCAGATGAGGTAATCATACAATTGCCGCCCTTTGCTAGTGCCAGTATTTTCACAATTATTGTTGATAACGAATAGCACAATCTCAATACTGCTAGAGGGATACTGTTGTGCAATCGGATTACAAAGTCTCCATATTCAAACTATGACAGGAGTGAGACCCTACCATTATTGCAGCTTTTGAATTGTGTTATCTGCAGAGAGCCGCTGTCAAAAGACTCCAGTAAGAAAAGAGAAAAGCTGGTAATAGTACAGGAATGATGTGGCCATTTTATTCGCTGATGCAGTATCACTCTCAGATCTATATGATAGTTATGTCATTATAATTCGCATGTGATACTATTCAGAATTCTCTCCAGTACTAGATATAAAGCTGTATGCTACATAGCAATCCCTAGGATTCCCAGGTCCTCAGCTGTTCGCAATCGAGTAACTGTGAGATTTCATTGTTGTACAAGAGCCAGTCCTTCTCATCCTCGCGCACACAGTTCTTTATTCATATTGTACAAGTTATCCACTTGGAAAATTTCAGATAGCACATAAGCCTGATACCTCACACATCATCAGTAGAGAAAATGCATGTTTGAGACTGAGTCGTACGGAATTACCAGAATCGTAGTAGAATCAGGGCTCCAAATTCGCAGAACCGCACACTAGAGATGCCAATTGTCACCAGCCTATATACTTGCTATGAGTGTTTGACGAGAAAAATAGACAAGTACCATAAACAGGGACATCCAGGAAGGAAACTTCTACTTTACCGTGAAAGCAGAGAGTTCTATGCCAAAGGAATGGCTCAAGATAGCTGATCACTCCAATTATAGTCTGACCATCCTTGATATGTCACAATATCTCAGTAAGGTCTTCGCCTTTGCGGATATAGCTGATTCTCCTCGATCACTCAGGAACTTGATAGCATCCTCTTGAGTGGTATCCTGAGTTTCATGAAGGGAGAGCATGACTTCATCAGAGCAACATGTAGGTGGAGATGAGAGGTCACGAGGATTGAGCAAACGATCGTCACTGACATCTGTATATCTGTATATTGTTAATTATATCAAGGAGTGTGAGGAAGCATATGAATGAAGTCAGCAACTATCAGATTGGTCATTATATCAGCTTGATGTATGAGGTTGTAGAGTAGGAGTAAAAGGGTCAGTTCTGTATGTAGGAGTTGTGGTGAGATGAGAAGGTTGCATCCGGAAAAAAAAATCTGCGTCCGGACGTACAGGCTGCGTCCGGATGCACCAGGTGCTCGGGAGGCTCTGGACGCACCCTGTCAGCGCACATACTGCTCCCAATACAAAACGCCCAGGCAATGTGAATTCGGGTGCAGCTCGCCACAGCACCGTGCATCTGGAAGGAGATCACCATGGCATCTGCTTACCGGATGGAGCGTGCATCAGGAAAAAAAATGTGCGTCCAGACGCACAGGCTGTGTCCTGACGTACCAGGCGCTCGGGACACTCTGGACGCACCCTGGCAGCACACATACCACTCCCAACGCAAAACGCACAGGCAATGTGAATTCGGACCCAGCTCGCCACGGCACCATGCGCCCGGATGCAGCTCGCCACGGCATCTGCTTACCGGACGGAGCGTGGCGCATTTTCGTTCTAGATGCATGGTGTCAGGGCATTTTCCTTCTGGACGCACGGTGTCAGGGCATTTTCCTTCTGGACGCAACCGTGTCAGGGCATTTTCCTTCTGGACACAGCCATGTCAGGGCATTTTCCTTCTGGATGCAGCTGTGTCAGGGCAAATAGCATGCGGATGACGCGTGTCATGGCACTGTGGTTATGCTGGCTGTCAAGGCACAGAACATCGCAGCAAATACTCGCGTCGCATTCACAAACACGCAGCGGATTCCAGGCATAGTGACTCAGTCCAGTTCTATTCTTTATATCTAATGTACATCTATATATGCTACTACCACATTTCGCATTTCCAGCACAAGCACCCAGCGTCACATCCATCGCTGCTGTTTTTGACGCGCTTAGCATTGCTCTGAGTGTCGGAAACAAAGGAAAGTTGGCAAATACGACACGACGCGATCAGCCCGACGCGATGAGCATGACGCGATGAGCACGACGCGATGAGCATGACGCGATGAGCACGACGACTATGAGGAGGATGGCAATGAGGACGCCGGCGGCGTGGACGATAGCGAGTAGGACGCGGCGAGTATCAGAGCGAGTAAGAAGTGACGAGTATGGGAGCGAGTAGGACGCGGCGAGGACGATAGCGAGCAAGATGCGGTGAGGACGATAGCGAGTAGGACGCGGTGAGTATGATGGCGAGCTTAATGGCATGGTTAGCACAGCTCTCAGAGTGACAGAGATACCGGGAAGTTGTAGAATACACAGTGACGAGTCGATGTCAATGAGGGTGCCGGCGGCGAGGACGATAGCTAGTAGGAGGCGGCGAGCACGATGGCGAGCTTTGTGGCATGGTTAGCACAGCTCTCCGAGTGACAGGAACAGCGGCGGGGAGTGGTACAATACGAGGTGAGGAGTACGATGTCAATGAGATTGCTGGCAGCGAGAACGATAGAT
>Ga0307516_10000544_pt1 | contig 50480 bp, 72 predicted proteins | sample 19_EM_MG_FD_203310 | JGI IMG/M metagenome (GOLD analysis project Ga0307516, IMG submission 203310) | Populus trichocarpa ectomycorrhiza microbial communities from riparian zone in the Pacific Northwest, United States - 19_EM | ecosystem: Host-associated > Plants > Roots > Unclassified | place... | reverse complement strand
TAGCCCCAGTAGCGGGACCAGAAAGTGAGCCAGAATGGGAGATTGACGCAATCGTTGGCAAACGTACCTCTAAGAAAGGCAGGAAGAAGAAGACCGAGTTCCTCGTCCGCTGGAAGGGTTACGGTCCGGAATGGGACACATGGTACGCCGACGACGACTTACCGAACGCCCGGCAAGTGATCGCCGACTACGAAGCATCAAGGGAGGAGAGTTCCATGGAATAGAAGCTCGTGTTTTCTTCTGTAGTTTCGTTCTTTTACTGTAATTCGTTTCTTCTTTTGTCTTTTTACTTACTTCTTTGTAATAAGTTTCCTGATTTTGCATGAGGTGTGCTTTTCTTGTTTTTTCTTTTTGTGAGTTTTTTAGGGACACCGAGGGCGGCATCCAAAGTTGGGGGCGATTGTGACCCTAAACCGGGCATAGGAATGTGGGTAGTTTCGTGGAGGTGTATGTTTGCTCACAACGGCAGGATGCCGGCCAGCACCATGCCGAAACAGCACTTTACCGGACGCACCTCGCCGGATCGGCACCTGGCCAGAGGACAGCGGGCCGGCAAACACGGAAGCTGCACACCGCCGGAAGCGGAAGGGTGGTGCAGGAAGGCCTTGGCAATGGGTATATAAGAAGCAAGCTCCTCCCGCTCGTAGATAGAATGACATGACTTTCTTCTTCTCTTCTTTTCTTGTCCGCACAGCGTGACAGCACAAGAACTGGCTGGTATCAACTTCAGAATCTACTACCGACCAGGTACTCAGAACGGAAAATCAAACGCACTATCAAGGCGTTCGGAGTACCGCCCTGAAAAGGGGGGGGTAGAAAAACAGCCAATAACCACGGTTTTGGGGAAAAATCACTTCGAGGAACGGTTAGCACGATCATTCATCGGCTCTTTGGCACGGCTGGCATCGCTCCCCACAAGAAGATGGAACGAGGAATTCCATAAGCAGGTTAAGGAAGAAGGAAAGAAGGACGAAGAATACCAGCAGGTCTGGGACCAGGTGGAAAAGGAAGTGGTGCTGACGACCCCAGCGCTGAAGGACCGAGAGGTCAAGGAAGGAATATTATCAATTCAGTAAGGATTGATGTACAGGAAGGACATGCTTTGGGTACCAAAAGGACTGGTACAACGAGTAATGGAATCAGAACATGACACAAAGGTGGCCGGACACATGGGGCAGGACAAGACCATCGAGCTAATTTGACGGAACTTCTGGTGGCCCAAAATCAACAAACGAATCATTGACTTCGTCAGAAGCTGCCCCGACTGCCAACATAACAAGGCCACCCGGCACCAACCCTACGGACTGTCCTCCCCGCTAAAGTTGCCATTCGCACCATGGCAATCTATAGCAATGGACTTCATCACGGAACTACCAGTCTCGGAGGAATGCGACCAGCTATGGGTAATTATCGACCGGTTTACCAAGATGGCGCACTTCATCCCACTCCGGGAAAAAACCGCAGCAGACCTGGCAATCATCTTCGCCCGAGAGGTATGGAAGCACCACGGCCTCCCCACTGACATTGTATCAGACAGAGACTCTCGGTTCACATCCGAGGTATGGAGGGAGTTCCTACAACTCTCCGGCATCCGGCCCCATATGTCCACGGCGTTCCACCCACAAACGGACAGGCAGACTGAGCGGCTCAACCAGACGATCGAAGCCTACCTCTGAGCCTTTGTCGGCAGTGAACAGGACGACTGGGTACGACTATTACCAATGGCGGAGTTCGCCTACAACAACTCAACCACCGCAGGTAATGGTATGTCCCCATTCTACGCGAACTATGGCTTCCACCCGATCGCTGGGAACCAGCGCCGATGGGACCACTCAACCCCGCCAGCAAAGCCTATGCCCACTGGATGCACGCCGTGCACGATGAGACCAGGAAAGGATTGGAAGAAGCGCAGGAGCGAATACGCTGATACACTGATCCGTCGAGAAAGGAACCTCATGCATATCAAATAGGAGACTTGGTAATGCTTAGCGGCCGCAACATCAAAATGCGCCGACCCTCGAAGAAGTTGGACCACAAAAATCACGGTCCCTTCCAGATTGAGAAAATCATTTCCCCACTGGCCATCTGCCTCACGCTGCCTCGGAAATGGAAGATCCACAATGTCTTCCACGTCTCGCTACTCGAACCCTACCGAACCAGCGAATACCGAGCACCGCTGGACCCTTCAAAGGTACTCCGGGAGGCCGACGACATCGAACAATCGGAAGAATACGACGTCAAAGAAATTATGTACTCGGTTGAACGCGGCTGGGGAAATAACAAACGAATCCTATACCTCGTCAGATGGCTCGGCTATCCGGAACGCAAAGACTGGACCGAAGAACCATTTGACAACTTTTCGGTAGGCGGTCTGGAAAAACTACGTGAGTTTTACCGACAGAACCCAGACATGCTGAGGGACTACCGGCTCTCTGATGCCTAGGTGGGATGTCCATAGAAGGGCCTGACGAAGCATGAGCGGTGGTAGGGATGAAGGGGTTGGAGGACTTCATCCCAAAGCACACGAATGAAGACCCCTGGTTGACCAACTTTCGGAATAAGGAACCGGCGGTTCGGACCCAGGGCCGCGGATGCACCACACCCCCGACAGCATGGGCACTCCTCGGCACGCCCTCAGGAGGCCGCTACCCGGATCCCGGTTACCAGCACGAAGGGCACCATAGGCTCTCCCCGCACAGAAGAGCTCGGTTCGGAACGACCCCGGAACTGAAGTCCGAAACAAGGATCAACCATGAAGAAAGACCCGCTTCTCGGGCACCTGAGGGCCTTCCTGGAAAGAGCCACCTGCGCCAGGTACCACACAACCCAGTAACGAGGACCCTAGAGAACCCTGAAGGGAGATACGGGATGATGACTGAGAAGGCGTCGGCACTTCTTGACACGTATTGCGTCACTCGGAAATGAGTGTTCTTGCCTCTATCTGAACCCCAGTTTCCAGCCCTGGGCCCACCAAATTCCTACCCACTCGCTTGGAAAATCGAATCCCGGTTGGGACACGGCACGGCCTCATCAAAGGCCAAATGACAAAACAACAGTAAGACTACGCAATGGATTAGTCTGAGGGCCCAGCCATTCCGATGGATTACAGAGAATGATGCCCTGATCCGGTGGCTGGGAGGGCTGTAGGGGAGGAGGAATGCAGTTACGGTAACTATACTACACGGAAGCTACCCCACGAGAACATACATACAAGAAAGAGCAGAAAGAGACGGGCTACCTAGATAGAAAGAAAAAAGTGTTAGCGCTCGGGACGAGGCTAAGGGAGAGGGGAGGTATTGTTACACCTGAGAGATATCCCGAGTACATAGCTAGGCCAGAAAGGGGTACATAAGGATGACGGAACGTACTCAGAGAGTCTAGGAGGGAGATAAGGCCCGGAGATGAGCTTACGGCTGAGACAGACCTAAGACACATATCTCCGGAGATGAGGGGAAGATTGCAAACGAGGAGGTGCTTGGGCTATGACTTCTCCCGAGGAGATGCCACGTCACCTACTGATGGTGTACGGACCGCCGGACTTGGGCTATGACCCCTCCCGAGGGGATGCCACATCGCCTGCTGATGGCGTATGGAAAAGAGTCCGGTGGGAAAGCACCCCACCCCCTTGCATGAAACCTCATCTCCCCTTATCTACACCCTGCCAGGACCAATGAGTCGCCCACAGGGTCCATGCGCCTTGGGGGAATCCAAGCCCAAGTCACCTTTTCTCACGCCGGCTTCACTCAGATAAAAATGCCAGAGGTTTTCCGCCCCGATGGAAGGAAAATCAGCACGAACACCCTCACCAACACTACCACCGAACCCACACACAAGATCTAAGATTATTCCGTTGTGAATTATCGAAAGTAGCCTGATTACCTTTGATTCTCTCCACACTTCGGTTACGAGACAACCCCAGTGTCACACTATACGAATTTCAGGTAATGCCCTTCGGTCTTACCAACGTCCCCTAGATATTTCAGGATATGATGAATCACGTCTTCTCCGACCTGCTGGACCTCGGACTAATTGCATATATGGACGATATCCTGATATACACCAAAACTGAATAGGAGCACGATAAACTGGTTAAGGAAGTCCTACAGAGGCTACGGAATAACCAACTGGCTGTCTCACCGGAGAAATGCGTATGGAAAACTCAGGAGGTCGAATTTCTAGGGTACATAATCGGAAGGGAAGTCATCCGAATGGCCAAGGATAAGGTGGAAGCAGTGCTATCCTGGAAAGCTCCAGCATCCCTGACGGAAGTCCAATCGTTCCTTGGATTTGCCAACTTCTACTGGCGATTCATCAAGGACTACTCCAAGATAGCACGACTGTTGACAGAGCTGACGAAGAAGGGAGAGGGGTGGAACTGGACCGCCGAAGCAAATAAGGCCTTCCAGGAACTGAAAAATCTATTCACCACGGCCCCAATCCTGGCACACTTCAACGCCCAGAAACTGGTAATTATCGAAACCGACGCATCGGACTTCGTGATCGGTGCAATCCTGTCACAACAGGATGAGGACGGAAGACTACACCCGGTGGCCTTCCACTCCCGAAAGTTCCAGTCAGCAGAAATCAACTATGAAATCCACGACAAGGAACTTCTAGCCGTGGTCGACGCATTCAAGCATTGGAGAAGATACTGCGAAGGAGCGACACACCAGGTGCAGGTGTTCTCAGACCACCAAAACCTAGAGTACTTCACCACGACGAAGGTGCTAAATAGATGACAAGCGAGATGGGCTCAGGAACGTGCAGGCATCGACTTCCGTATTTACTACCAGCCAGGAAAGCAAAACGGTAAGCCAGACGCACTATCAAGGTGTTCAGAGTGCTGCCCAGAATAGGGGGGGGTGGAAAATCAGCCAATCACGACGGTCCTGCAAGAAAGGCAACTGGATCAGGAAAGTCTGAGCAGAAGAAGGGGCACGACATTCACCTGCTCCTCGGTCCGACTGACCTCACTCCCAGAAAGGAAATGGTCGAAGATGTTTCTGGAAGAAATCCGAAGCGAAAAGGAGAAGGACGCGGCATATCGAAAGGTGAAAAAGGAAGCGGAGCCAGAGGCACTGGCTCCGAAGGATCGAAAGGCCAAGGAGGTTGAAGAGAAAAACGGACTCCTATAATGAAGGAACTTGCTATGGGTCCTGAACGGCATGGTATAACGGGTAATGGAATCCGAACATGACACAAAAGTAGCAGGGCATATGGGACAGGACAAAACCATCGAATTAATCTGACAGAACTTCTGGTGGCCAAAGATGAATGAGAGAATCATCGACTTCGTCAGAAGCTGTCCAAAATGCCAGCAAAATAAAGCCTCGCGGCATCCACCGTACGGCCTGGCATCCCCGCTGGAGTTTCCGTACGCACCGTGGCAGTCAATCGCGATGTATTTCATCACCGAGCTCCCCGCATCGGAAGGATGCGATCAGCTATGGGTAGTTATTGTCCGCTTCACCAAAATGGCACACTTCATCCTGCTCTGAGAAAAAACTGCAGCAGACCTGGTGGTTACCTTCACTCGGGAGGTATGTAAGTACCACCGCCTTTCCGCTGATATCATGTCCAACAGAGATTCGCGGTTCATGTCCGAGGTATGGAAAGAATTCCTACGACTTCCAGGCATCCGCTCGTGCATGAGTATGGCGTTTCATCCTCAAACCAATGGGCAAACTGAGCGACTTAACCAAACAATCGAGGCCTACCTCCGAGCGTTCGTTAGCAAGGAGCAGGACGATTGGGTACGCCTGTTACCAATGGCCGAGTTCACTTACAACAACTCGACGACAACAGGGAATGGTATGTCCCTCTTCTACGCGAACTATGGTTTTCATCCTGCAGCAATGGACCCCGCGTCAACGGAACCACTCAACCCAGCCAGTACGGCATATGCCCATTGGATGAACAGGGTACACGAAGAATCTCGGCAAGGTCTGGAAGAAGCTCAGGAGCGAATGCGGCAATACACTGACGCAAGCCGAAAACCACCTCCAGCATACCAAGTAGGAGATTTGGTCATGCTCAGTGGGCGCAACATCAAAACGCGCCGCCCCTCGAAGAAGCTGGATCACAAGAATCATGGTCCCTTCCAAATAGAGAAAATCGTCTCCCCACTAGCCGTCCATCTCACACTGTCCCGGAAATGGAAGATCCACAATGTCTTCCACATCTCACTACTCGAACCCTACCGAACCAGCGAACACCGGGCACCTCCAGATCCATCAAAGGTGCTCCAGGAAGCGGATGATATTGAGCAGAGCGAGGAGTACGACATGAAAGAAGTCATGTCGTTGGTCGAGCGCGGCCGAGGCAACCACAAGTGAGTCCTCTACCTCATCAAATGCCTCGACTATCCGGAACGCAATGACTGGATGGAGGAACCATTCGACAACTTTTCGACAGGAGGTCTAGAGAAACTCCGAGAGTTTCATCGACGGAATCCGAATGCACCAAGGGACTACCGGCTCACCAATGCCTAGGCAGGATGTCCATAGAAGGGCCTGACGAAGTAGGAGTGGTAGTAGGAATGAAGGGGTTGGGAAGAACTCCAACCCCCGCACTCAACTATCCGAAATGCGAGGACTGGACGGAGGAACCGTTCGACAACATTTCATTAGGCAGTTTGGAGAAACTCCAAGAGTTTCACTGACGAAATACAGACGCGCTGAGGGACTACCGGCTCACTAAGGGCTGAACCAGTTCCCCCGAGGATCTGGCGGTAGTGGGCTGAAGAGGCAGAGGACTTCAGTACCAAAGCATTGCAAGTGACAAAAAGACCAGCTTCTTGGGCAACCATGAGAAACCGCTGACCGAGTGTCCGACGGAAAGCCCGAAACGACCTGACGAACTTGACGCGCTCCCGTACGGTCATTCTCCTTACCCCGAAACAGAACCGGTGCCAGAATAAGCATGACGGTCATGCAATCCCCGAAAAAGGCACGGTCACTCCTTCCTACACTGCAGAGCCCTAGATCAGGCCCAGTCACTTTTGGGATACCGGACTAGCCACGAAGGATACCATGCCTCTGCCGATCCTCTGCAAACCTTGCCGACCCCGGAGCTTGAGTACTGGATGCAGTCAAGCGAATGCGCGACGTGATCGAGTTCGTCCAGACAGTAAGAGTACGCACCGGCTTACTCTGAGGGCCCAGACATTTCGACAGATTACAGAGTCATGTCCTGATCCCGTGTCTGGGAGGGCTGTCGGGGTGGAGGACTAAAGTCACGATAATACCACCAAAAGATATCACGAACAGTAAACCGAAAAGAGATGGGCTACTTAGAAAGATTGAAGGAAGCGCTCGGGATGAGGCTTGGGGAGAGGGGAGGTAGTGTTACACCTCAGCCCAGAACACAGGAAGGGATACTTAGTTAAGTTACATAGTCAGGGCATGTGAGACTTTACCTAATACCGCTCGAAGTAAGGACGTCGAGCCTGGGCGGCTTCAGAGAGTCTAGGTGCGAGATAAGCCTGGAGTTGAAGTCTTACGGCCGTACCGGTCGTAAGGGATTTATCTCCGGCCGGGCTGCAAACGCAACTATGCAGAGCGAGGAAGCCTGGACCCATGAGGACAGATAACTTGCCAGACTCTAATAGGCTGGTAATCCCTCACTGAGGGAAATACGTGGTGTGGGGATCAGTCGGCTTATTGTTAGACCGACCAGGGCCAATGAAGTTGTAAGGACCGGGCCCGTGGGGTCTCGGGGCCTTGCCCAGCGGGCGGATCTCCTGAGAAAGGATAGGAAGTACGGGTTCCCAAGAGGAACCACATGACGCCGCACAAAGACTATATAGCTAGGCAAGATCCCGCTCGGTGGAAAGGAAGAGAGGACAGTACCGAACGCACACTCACCAAAAAACCCCACAAACAAGATCTAAGATTATTCCGTTGTGAATTATCGAAAGTAGCCTGATTACCTTTGATTCAACCCGCACTCCGATTCACAAGATAACCCCAGTGTCACATCCCTTTCCTTCCTCATGTTGGCAGCTCTCTTCTTGACTTGGCAGTCAGCTGCCTTCTAACCTTTCCTTGTGCAGTAGTAGCATATGATATAGCTGGTATTCAAGATGTCTTTCTTTTGATGGTATGGCTTTTGTCGGTATTTGCCTTTTCCACCTGTTTGATGGTGCTTGCCATCATTGACATTTGCAGTCAGGGTATTACTGGAGGTTCTGGCCAGATTCAGATTGGAGTCAGTTGTGGAATTGCGGAGAGCTCTTGCAGTTTCATGTTCGATCAGAATTGTGCTGACTGAGTTGAGTGTTTGTTCTTCAATCAGTCGGTTCTTAACGATGTCGACAATGTTGGTGAATTGCTTAGGTAGGGTTGCAAAGATACATATGATCAGGTATCGCACCGTGACTTCGTCCGGAGTCCCTTCCAGCTCCTGGCAGATATCTGAAAGTGAGGAAATGTAGTTTGACACTGAAGTCCCAAGCTTCATGACAGTGGAGTGGAGACAGGCAAGGGTAGTGACATGTGCAGACTGAGATGTGGCAGCATCGTATCGTTTGTGAAGAGTCTCCCACGCTAGGTGTGGGTCACAATGTCCGAGATGATTGAGAAAGGTTCTAATGCTGGGTTCGGTTGATGACCAGATCATTCCAAAGGCTCACTGCGACCGCTTGTAAAAATCTCGAACCTTTGCTGTCACATTGGCTGCAGGTGGGAGCTCCATACCAAGGGCAATCTCGAGGGAGCCATCCATAGCTAGGAGGTTCGAAATGTTGTTCTTCCACGAGTGGTAGTTGTCGGCACTGTGGAAGGGCGTTGAGCCGAACCTGCAGGTGTATGTGGTGGAGTTGCTCATGATGACGCACTATGGTGTTGAGGCTTAAACGTTTGGAACAGGGGGTATATAACGCTAAGGTGGTTTTGGGTGATGATCGGTCAGGTACAGAGGTGCAAATATCGATAGGTTCAGGATTGAGAGAGCGTCAACCCGTGCTCATAACCTGTCAAAGAATATAGATAGATTTTTGGTTACTCGGTTGTTCGTACAGGACTATGGAACCTTATACACATGAGATCCGCTATCCCGTTGGGCCTAGTTTCCCCGTCGGGATATTCTTCATCCGTCGGCACATCTCATCCTCCGTCGGTGCCTCTCTTCCCCGTCGGCACCACCTTCCTCCGCCGTACAGAATCCGGACGTCCAAATCTGACACAAGATATTGACAGTCGAATCCCATCCGAGACGATCGACTGCACCCCTGAGAACTGGTATTCCCAGTACTGATTCAACTGTCCCATCAATCACTGAAGCACGTATCTCGACACGAGTTTCGAGAAATTTGAGATTACACTTTCAAGGACGATGAAACCATCCATACGGGACGTTTTCTAGACCTCTACTGAGAAGGTGTTCACCGCGTCGGACTTCAACATGCTCCGCCTGGAGGCACCTCGTAATCTGGTACCGATAACCTTGGGAACCGATCCCACCGAAGAGCGTATCGAACTCTCCAACCCTGCAAGCTGGATGCGTGCCATGGTGCACCAGCAGGAGCAGGCCGAGCAGGACCTACGCCAACTACACAAGTTGTGCGGAGACTCCATCAACCGAGCTGACCGGCGCATCCAGGACATCGAACGAGCATACCACATGCTAGCCCAGAGAACCCAGTACGTATATGACTGGGTCCGGGCCCAGAAAGAGGTGGTGGAAGCATGGATAAGAAATGAGCTGGCCGCTGCCACCAACGCCTACCAAACCCTTGACCGCCAAGTTTAGCAGGATATAATTGAACGAATGCAGGAAGCCGGACTCCGGCAGACCCACCAGGCCACGCAGCTGATGCGACTAAACGATGCTCTTGCCGCATAAACTGAAGCCAACGTTACAAGAAACCATCAGCTCGCCCTGTTCCAGGGAAACGTGGAAACTTGGGCGTCGGCTCACCAGAACCGAGTAGCCACACTCGAATGAGAACTCTGGGAGGCTCGGGAAGAGATCCTGCAAGTCGCGGCCAGGGTGCCACTGTCCCAATCCCCAACAAGACCCACCTTCTTGCAGGGAACCGGCCGACCACCAACAAGATCACACTTCCCGTGCCGAGTGACCCTGGTGGTAACCCCCATCCCAGGGCTAAGGACCACAGTTAACGAGAGAAACAGGGCTCCAACTCCGCTAGTGCACCCAGCTACGGGTGTGAGAGGATCGGGAAGAGGAAGAGCTCCGCGAAGGCCCCATGAACCGGTGGTACCCCCATCACCGACACTACCCCCAGCGTGGGAGAAGACGATGACAACGACGATGAGGACCTATACGCGAGGAACCTCCCAAGTAAGGGTAGGCCACCTCCCAGCATGACCAAACCAACTTCGGCGGAGCTGGCAACCATGCTCACACTGCGGGAAATTGCGAGGCTCGTGGGCGAAGGAATTGCGGCGGTCTGAGAACAAAGGGATCCTCCCCAGGAACGGGTCAACACCTACCGGCTGAAAATGAAGAACCCAGAGAGTTTTGACAGAAAAACCACCACCCAGTTCAACCAATGGTGGGAATCGGTAACCATATATCTCGGATTTTCCCCCGAGACACTGGACCGGCAAAAGATCACCTGGGTGGGTACCCTTCTCACCGACACCACCCTCGCCTGGCATCTCCACTGGTATGGGGAACTGAACGACCAAGATACCTGGGCAAACAACTTGGCAGCCATTCAAACGGAAGCCTGGAACGAGAGAGAAGTGGCCGATGACCAATCCAAACTGGGACAGGTACGGTATCAAGGATCCATACGTACCTACCTAACGGAATTCCGGGCACTCAACAATTTCGCCACAGCCACGGGGGAATAACTCAGGGATAAAATCGACCTCGTAATGCCGGACAGCATTCTGGACATACGCTTCAACCAGAATACGGAAGACTTCATGGACGACCAACTTTTCCTGAAGGCCACTTACAGAGCCGGCCTACAAGTGGAAAAAATAAGGTGCTAAAACAATCCAAGTAGGCCACGAAGGGGACCCAGGTAGCGACGGGGAAGACAAAGCACGGCCAGGCCCCCCCGAAGGGAGTCTGGCAAGGCTGCAAACAGCCAGGGAGAGAAGACATATGGGACAACAGAGAAAAAATTCCCAGAAAATGAGGCCATGAGAATGATAGTGTGGGGAGGCTCAAACTGTTGGGCGTCCGAGGCTGCCGCCTTAGAGGGAGTCCCCGGGGGTGAAACAAGGGAATACGCCAACTCGAAGGACTGCTAGAGGTGTGGAAAATCCAGCCACTCAGTCGCCAAATGCTACGTCTCCACCACCAAAAACGGAACCCCCCTCCCATGGCCTCCATGGAAGGTGGCAGCTGGACAAAAGTGTGGCTGCGAACCAGAGAACGAAGCCCTCACTCCCGCTCAGAAAATTCAAAAAGTCTCAGCAGCTGAAGCGATGGACAAAGATAAGTCTAAAACCCCGCTATGCTGGGAGGTTAGCGAAGAAGAAATTTTTTAGAAGGGCGGCGTCTGCTGCACGCAAAGTCCTTCCCCATGGTTTGTGGGAATTCCTGGAAACGGAAATACTCGGCGGAACCAAATTTGGGAGCCCTGAGGGAACCCAAAAAACCAAAGAAACCTCTCAGCGGCACGTGCCCAGTACTCACCATGATATTACACTGGGTAAAACACCGACAAGTCAAAGCTCTCCTAGACACAGGCTGCTCGGTACCCCTAATCAGCAAATAAATGGCTGAGACCCTCCAGATCCCCCTGCTGGAATACGAGCAACCCTACACCATAGAGAACTATACTGGACAAGCCGTGGTGGAAGCCAGACAGTTATAAACACACCTGATGCTCCTTCAGCAACAAAGGTACTTCACCCAAGAAACCTTTGAAGTGTCACCTATCGAAACCAGGGTCGACATCTTCATACCCTTTTGGTGGGTTGCCAAACATCCGCCACAAGGGGAGTGGGAGGAGACCCAAATACGGTTCAACAGCCTCGAATGCCTGGAAAAGTGTACCAAACATGAGGCCGACCAATTTTCCCTTGCCTGGGACGAAACTGTATCTTTGGAACCAGCTGCGCAAACAATTGGCTACATATCGACGGTAAGCAATGATGACTCGTTAGGACAGGTCCACGTAGAGTTTCGCCCATACCTGGATGTTATGGGAAAAGAAATCACGGACGCCCTACCAAAGGACAGCTCATACGATTGCAAAATAGACCTAAAAGAAGGAAGCACTACACCATGGGGTCCGATTTACCCAGTGTCGGAGAACGAACTGCAGACGCTAAGGGAATGGCTGAAAGAGATGGAAAGAACTGGGAAAATTAGGCAGTCCACATCCCTGGTGGGATCACCTATCCTGTTCGTACCCAAGCCCAACGGGAAAGGGCTCAGGCTATGTGTCGATTACAGAGCGTGGAACAAAATCACCATCCCTAACCGTTACCCGCTCCCGCTCATGCAGGATCTACAAGACCGAGTGCAGGGGGCCAGGTGGTTGACCAAGGCGGACCTAACGAATGGATTCAACTTGATTCGCATAAGGAAAAGAGATGAATGGAAAACCGCCTTCCGAACCCGATATGACTTGTACGAATTCCAAGTTATGCCATTTGGACTGACCAATGCCCCGTCAACCTTCCAGGGCATCTACTAAATACTTATCGAATACTACAACGAAGTTTTGAACCACTCGAACTACAAGAATCGATACGCCTTGTGTTTCCTCATCTCATACAGAATTAAGACTGATCGAACTCCTATCATTCATTTCTATCCTCATCGCTAATCGGTATTCTTTCAACACATCACATCTTCTTGGGACGGCCTGGGCGGAGGGCAAAAAAGGGAAGCTTGCAACGTGCCGCCACTGCGTGGACAGCAGACAGTTATCTACCCAGGTCGTATGTGAGTTTTGATTAAACAAAAAATAAAATCGATTTCTGCTGCTGTACCGCGCTATTACAAATCAGGCGCTCCCCGAACGTTAGCCGCCCCCACTCAACCCAGGCTAGCTTAACTCCCGCCGGCGCCACGCACTCCGCCTTGGTAGGAGGCGGAGAAGTACTTCCAATGTAAGAATTCGAGATTTTTATCGGGTAAGTATTAAAGAGAGAGAGCAGTGAGCGGGAGAGTGTAGAGGAATATTCTTAGCCTGAGACCGGATGGTCACAATGACAGAGAGCACATGAGAGGAGTTGCCTGCGAGGCGAGCAGGTAGAACAGTAATGAGCAGGTTAACAATTGTTAAAGCGATAATTAAGAGAAAGAGAGACGAGAAGAAATAGAGAAATTGTATACAACGGGGTGCCACTCCCCTATACTTCGTCATCCATTCCAGCATCGTCATCCATTCGGAGTGCAGCAGCGAGAAGTATTTCCAATACCCAACAGCCGCCATCCCCCTCGCCGCCGACCCCCCCCTATTGGCACATGGCTCGCCGCCATTCTCTCGTCGTTGTACCGATCGCTCGGATTCCGTCTCGGTTCTAATCTCGCGACGTACTTTGTGAAGTATCCGCTCGAGTTTGGAAACCACATCACTGGCTGTCTCTCCATACGTCAGAATTCGTTGCAGTAGATTTGACCTTTACGTACCCGTTCGCCGGCGGCTAGCGCAGTGCCCCGGTTGGCATCATCTTCCGGTTTCCATTGAAAGGATCGCGTCGGAGCCGTCCAAGCTGCGACTGTGACGCCGCTTTGGTCCGTGCTAGTCCCCTTCGTCGACAATCTTTCCCCAATGGTTGCTCTGCTCGCTGAGCTCTTACCATTTTTGAACTCACCGAGGGGGCACATTCATCGAGATGCGCCCCCTCTAGTGTCGAAACGATAGTTTCGACTATTCCTGCACACGTCAGAAATTGATTGTCTGGGATCGGCGTTACGTACTATAAGCAGATAATTAGGTGTCGGAGATGAGTTTCGAATCGATCTCATCACCTACTCTTGCATGCATCAGAATTTGTTAATGAGGGTTCAGAGTTTACGTACCTTGTTACCGGCAGCGAATTAGCTGGGCATGTCGGAGGAATGGAAAGAAACGAGGGAAGAAAGCTGCGACTGTGACGCCGCGTTGGTCCGTGATAGTCCCCCTCGTCGGCAATCTTTCCCCAATGGTTGCTCTGCTCGCTGAGCTCTTACCATTTTTGAACTCACCGAGGGGGCACATTCATCGAGATGCGCCCCCTCTAGTGTCGAAACGATAGTTTCGACTATTCCTGCACACGTCAGAAATTGATTGTCTGGGATCGGCGTTACGTACTATAAGCAGATAATTAGGTGTCGGAGATGAGTTTCGAATCGATCTCATCACCTACTCTTGCATGCATCAGAATTTGTTAATGAGGGTTCAGAGTTTACGTACCTTGTTACCGGCAGCGAATTAGCTGGGCATGTTGGAGGAATGGAAAGAAACGAGGGAAGAAACAAGGTCGCACACATTATATAGTGTTCGAGCACGCTAGCGCCTTGGCATCGGCGGCTCTTGCCCGGTGAAACTCGGAGAAACAAACAGAATCTTCCCGCTGCTTTGAGCCGTCCGCGGAACGGGCAATCGCTCGAACATGAGACCTTTGATGGCGGTCAGCTGTATGGAGGACGGCAGACTGATCGCCGCCTCAGAAGACGGTCTCTCGTCATAACAAACTCTCTATTGGAATTCCCTGGTATGTATTTTTGTTTTGTCAAGGGAAATCTGTCCCCAGATTCCTTACTCCTCAGCACCCAGCTCCTCCCACCACATGTACAATGGCCCTCGGAGCCGGTTCCGGACCTACTCCCGATTATCGCACACCATTGTCCAATCTACCCATAAGGGCCTCGTTCAAGTCCAGAACCACTGGGTCAAGGCCCTACACCTTCCGACCTTTCGATACTCTCTCCCCAGCCTGCTGCATCCTCTCCTCTTCCATTCTGCTCCCCCCCGGAGTTCCCATTTCTGAAGCTTCATTGTCTTCCCCCAGCCCGGACAGGGACGAACCTCTCTATAGTGGGCTTTGGTAGAGTATATTATGAACTTACTTCTACCGATGCGGCTCCGAGAGCTAGAGTCTCACTGGCACTTCGCCAGCACCCAAAAGACAAGTCGCTCCGTTTAGGTTCTGCTCTTCATCTGCTCCAGTTTGGGAAGTTGACATTGACTAGGTGCTCTACCTAAGATCGATCTTACACCATCGCCCGCTACTCACACCAACTTTCCGAGGAATTCCAAGGCCATGCGTTGGCGTACCAGCTGTTCCGTTCATTTTGGCTTCAGATACGAATGTTGAGTGAGTGTCCGCTCTTTCTGACCGCAGATAGGGAGTATCGACTGACTGACGAAGACGAGCACAGTGAGCACTGACGGACGTCGTTATGTAGCAGTGACAGACCTGCGCCGCGACGGGTCCTTCGTTCGAAACCCAGAGACTACTACTGCGCACGGTACAACTTCGTCGGTTCCTGTCAATCTAAGAGGACCAGTGGCAGGAGATGGCGACTATGGGAAGAAGAGTGAACTCCAGCGGGAGTTCTCGGTGCTCTGCCCTTGTTGCGCATTTGCCGGCGTGTTATTTAGAGACTCGCCCTCCAGGCCCGCCGTTACTGGTTGCCTGAACAGACCCAGCGGGCAGAAACTCAATCAGATCCGAACACGAGCAGGGCACGACCGATGCCTCTTGTCATGGGTCATCGTTGTCTTTCGGATAGGACCTGCAGCAAGCAACTGTCGAAGGGGCGAGGAGAGGGCAAACGCTTCAACGAGCAAACGCCGGGGACAAAGGCGGCCGCACGCTGAACCACCTGACGTCAAACAGGCAATAGAGGCGGCAGACACTGGAGAAGCTTTTTTTTTGTTTATTCATACTCGCATTGGACCTATATAGATCATGACGGCGTACATTTTGGCCGGTTTTCCTGTCCACAGTCCGCGCGGTGGCGGCACGTTGCAAGCTCCCCCTTCGCCCTCCGCCCAGGCCTGTCCCTAGAGAAATAACGGTGCGTACCAGGAATCACAAAGGAAAGCAGCAAAGGAAAAACGCGCCCATCCCCGACTCCTCGCCCGCCGATGCTATGAAGGGGTGTGGGTAGGAACAGCGGCAGTTCCTCCCCGGCCCCCAGTTCCCCCACGGCGCCCAGCTCCTCCGCCTCTGCCTCTCGTTCCTCTTCCTGCTCCCGGCGTTCCCGGAGCTCACACTCTGACACCTGACTCCCGGCGTCCTTCTCTTCCAGAGGTGGCACCAGCCTTCCCGCATCTGTTGAGGTGAGGAATTCCAGCATCGCCTGCCCACACCTCCTGTCGGTGAGAAGGTCCGCGGATCTTCCACCGGCTCATCCACTTCCCGGTCTCCTTCTGAACCTCTGCCCGCAGAATCTTCTGCTGCAATTGTCTACTCCGGACACACCTTGAACAGGTGGTCTCTCGTTTGCGAGGGGTACAGACACCACCAGCACTGGGCATGGGACGAACCTTCGCCCAGTGCAGGTACTGTTCGGTGCGGGCGTGCCCCGTCTTCAGCTGGTAGTACCTCGAGACAAGCCTCTTGGTGCTGCCGGCCACCGCGCCATCAGGCTTTTGGCTCTTTGGCATGCGGTACTTCGCCTTAGAGATGCGCCCCCTGGCCCATGACCGCGCCTCAGTCCACTTCTTCTCCGAGATTTCCCGCTTGAGGTTTGCGAGGGATCGGGGTAGCGACCCTGGGTACTCCACCCCGCGGGTGCCAGGCTTCTCCGCTGCAATCTTTGCCCACTCATCGGCCTTCTCGTTGCCGGCTATACCTTCGTGAGCCGGGCACCACCGGACCTCAATGGTGATGCCTGGCCTGGCCCTGCGCAGCGTGGCGATGTGTTTTCGTGCCTGGATTGCGTACTGCTGTCCAGGGCCAGGTTCCTCTGATGCCATCCGTCTGATGGCCGCTTGAGCGTCAGTGAAGATTGTCACACGTTCCGGGACGTATTCTCCTGACACCGATTCCAGCGAGCGGGCAAGAGCGGCGCATTCCGCATCGTAGGCCTCTGGTTGTGGCCCATGTGGTGCTTGATGCCCTCCCAGGTCTGTCCGTTCTTCCACACCACTACGTATCCGGCAGCTCCGTCCTCCATCCGTGATGACGCTGGAGGAGCGAATGCCGGGCGGAAGGCAGAGGCGGGCGAACGCCGGACAGAGAACAGAGGAGCGGGCGAACGCCGGACGAGCATACGCCGACCGAGAACGGAGGCGGGCGGACGCCGGACGAGCGAACGCCGGTGACGGAGACGAGGACGGCCGTGAGGAGGAAGATCGGGCGACCGCTCAAGGAGCGATCGCCATGAACGAAAGGAACAGAGATGGAGAAGCATCTTGATTTGTAGGATAGGATAACAAGTTATACAAGCCATACAAGAGGTTGCATGAGAGAGAAAGGAGAAGAACAGACAACTCGCAGAGAAAAGTCCTCCTTATATACATGAATACTCACACTCATACTCGTGCTCTCTCATGTACTCGCACGCGTACACACTTCTCATGTAACAGAACACAGTAACCCTTTCCCAGTGGTCCACAACACCGCCGGGGCATTCCCGTAGTTCCAGATCAACCATCCGAACGTTGAGACGCTCTCTCCACTTTCTTCCAGTGGGGCTAAGTAATCAAGTAGTGCCCCCGAGTGGGAGCCTCGGCAAAAGATCTTGTGGGCAGAGGGGTGGAAGCAGACGGGAAGGGGAAATAGCCGGTTCACGATCCGAGACCTCCTTGCCAATGGGAGTTGCAGCCAGGCGGTACTTGGCTTCCTCTCCATTACGGATGTGGGAAGACAGGCCCTGGCTGAGGAAGACGCGGGGACCGAGATGTCGGAATGGGAGCTCCGGGAGCGGGAAGAGGAGAGAAGGGCAGATGAGCTGGGTACCACCGGGGAATTGGGTGCCGGAGGAGCTGCCGCTGTTCCCACCAATCCCCTCCTTCATAGGGTCCGCAGATGAGGATTAGGGGGGGGCGGGATACGATATTTTGGTTTTTCCTCTCGTTCGGACTCTTTTCCGACGCGAATTCCTTGGGGCTCAGCCATTTCTTGGGAAAGTTGCAACGTGCCGCCACTGCACGGGCAGCTGACGGGAAACGGAACGTACAAATCCTCGCCGTGGTCTACCAAGGTCGTATGCGTGTAATGATTAAATAAAAAATAAAACGATTTCTGCTCCTGCACCGCGCTATTCCAAATAGGGCGCTCTCACAAACTCTAGCCAACCTCGCTCAACACTGGCACTTAATTCTCCGCAGGCGCGGTGCTCCACCTACATATGTATGTATGATCGAAAGAAGTACTTCCGACAGTCACCATTCCTCTCGTCGCCATTCTCCCGTCGGTGTAGCAGTCGCTCGGATTCCGTGCCGGTCCTAGCCTCGCGACGTACTTCGTGAAGCCTGCACTCGAGTTTCGAAACCACCTACCTGGCTGTCCCTCCATACGTCAGGAACCCGCCACAGCAGATTTAACCTTTACATACCCGTTCACTGGCAGCTAGCGCGGTGCAGTTGGCATCTTCTTTTGGTTTCCACTGAAAGAGTCGCATTGAATTGCAGTCCCCTTCGTCGGCAATCTCTCCCCAATGGTTGCTCTGCCAGCTGAGCTCTCACCATTTCTGAACACACTTTATTCGCCAAAATTCATGCCCTCGAGTCTCCGGGCGATAGTTTTGACTATTTTTGCATCCGTCAGAACTTAATCGCGCGGGATCGGCGTTTGTCTACCTGGTTATCGGCAGCTAATTAGCTCTGCGTGTCGGAGATGAGTTTCGGAAAGATCTCTTCGACTATTCTTGCATACGTCAGGATTTGTTTATGTGGGTTCGGGGTTTACGTACCTTGTTACCGGTAGATAATTAGCTCGGCATGTCGGAGGAATGGAAAGAAACGAGCGGGAGCACAATATATAGTGTTCGAGCACGCTAGCGTCTTAGCACCGGCACAGTGAAAATCGGAGAAACAAAACATATGAATCTTCCCGCTACTTCGAGCAGTTCTTGGAACATGGGCTACAGCCAGGCGGCCTACGGTGCAGATTGCGCCGCTCTCGCAAGGGCGCTGGAATCGGCTTCACGAAGACAGACAACACCAGAGCGAATCACGATCTTCACGGACGCCCAAGCAGCCATCAGGTGGATGGCTTCAGAGGGCATAGCCCAGGCCAGCAGTACGCGCTCCAGGCCAGGAAGTGCATCGCTATCCTGCGGAGTGCCAGGCCAGTCATCATCATTGAGATTCGGTGGTGTCCAGCACACAAGGGAGTCTCCGGCAACGAGAAGGCCGACGAGTGGGCAAAGTGTCGGTGGAGGAGCCTGATGCCCGTAGGGGGGAATGGCTGAATTACTTGGATCGGGCCGAGATGCGTGCAATGCCTCTTCCAACATCGCTCGCGCACCTTAAGCGTGAGATCTCCGAGAAGAAGTGGGTGAAGGCACGCCAGCGGGCTGCGGGCCGGACCTCCAGAACAAAATACAGGATGCCGAAAAGACAGAGGTCGGACGGCGCGGTTGCAGGGAGCACCAAGGGGCTTGCCTCGCGGTACTACCAGGTGAAGGCGTGGCTGCCTTACCGGACAGTATCTGCACCGGACCACAAATCGGCGCTCTCCGCAGTGCTCGTGGTGCGGGTACCAGGCTCAGACTCGGGAGCCCCTCTTCAAGGTGTGTCCTGAGTGGAAAGCCCAGCAGAAGATCCTGTGGGCGGAGGTGTAGAAGGAGGCTGGGAGGAGGAAGAGCCGGTGGAAGAACCGAGACCCACTGGCCAACGGGCAGTGCAGCAGGGCAGTGCTGGACTTCCTCTCTGCTACAGACGTAGGAAGGCGGGTGCCGGCTGAGGGAGACACGGAGAGTGAGGTGTCAGAATGGGAGCTCCAGGAAAGGACGGAGCGGGAAGAAGATAGGAGGGCGGAGGCGGAGGGGCTGGGTGCAGGGGAGCAGCTACCGCTGTTCGTGCCCACGCCTTCCTTCAAGGCGTCCGCAGGAGAGGAGGAGTTGGGGGCGAGTCTCGATTTCCTTTGTCATTTCCTTGAGTCTTTCTTGCTAGTACGACTCCATTTGCCCTTCCTTTAGTTCGGACACTCTCGCTTTCAATTTCCTAGGCACGCACTACATCTTCTTGGGACAGGACTGGGCGGAGCCGCGGAGGGCAATGGGGAGTTTGCAACGTGCCGCCGCCGCGCTGACAGCAGACAGGAAAAACGGATAAAAGGTGCGCCTCCATAGTCTAGATAGGCTACACCCGAGTGTGAATAAATAAATATTAACAAAAAGACACCCCTCTTTCCCAGCCGTAACGCTTTTCAACAATGCCAAGTGCCATCGACAACCGCTGCCCATTCTGGGGCCTGTACACGCCGCCAAGTAGAGACGCAATGCTGAGTCCCTAGGGCCTGTGGCCACAGCGGGCTCCATATGGCGTGTCTGTAGTACGTCGGCGTGCGTGTCGGCACGAGGTACATGTTCCAGGTGCAGAAAGCTCGATACCGCCTCGCATTATTGAAAAAAAGTAGCCGGTTGTTATTTTGAAGCCTTTTGGATGGAATTCGTTCAACTTTTTATCGGCTTGGGTGATTCGACGGTAGTTTAGGCCAGTTTCACAGTTGTTTTCCTTCTCCATCGCCGATGTGAGTCCCTGCTATCGAAATCAAGCCGTTCCGTGCTTAACTGAATTTTAAACTAGCTGTGAACAACGTCGGAACACATGTAATAGGAGACTGCCGGAACGGAATCCAGGTCACGGGGCAAGAAAACAAGGGTCCTCGAGTCAATCGGTAAGTGATCCTTCATACGGCGTGGATCCCGAGGGCTTCGACCAGTAAAAGCAATCTACAACACAGTTATCCACAGAAAACATGAAAATCCACCAACCACTCGCCTCAGAAGAACAATCCAAACAAACCGCAATGGCAGTCCTACCATCTTCACCCGGTATTTGATTGACAGCCTCGCGTCGTCGGTGGCATGTATAGCTATCGCGCGCGGTCGTGATCCTCTCCCAAACATGCTCAGTCTCGCGTGCGCGGGATGGTACTCGCAAGCTGTTCTCGTATCGGGTTTTCAAAGCTGGAAAGGTGGATAGCCTGAGCAATTCCAGCGGTCAGCTATGCAATCCAGTTCGAACGCGGGCACGGCACGATCGATGCCTTTTGTCAAGGGTCGCTGTTGTCTTATGGCAGAGCGCAGAGCTTTCCTGCTGGAGTTCACTGTTCTTCCCATAGCCGCCACCTTGTGGCGGTGGTCCTCTCAGAGTGATAAAAACCCACGAAGTTGTGCCGTGAGTGTGCTCTGGGTTTTGGACGATGGACCCGTCGAGGTGCAGGTCGGTCACTCTGTTTCCCGGTTCGTAATGACGTCCGTCAGTTCTCACCATGCTCGTCTTCATCGGTCAGTCGGTACTCTCCATCTGCGATCAGAAAGAGCGGACACTCACTCAGCACTCGTATCTGAAGCCAAAATGAGTTGGGCAGCTGGTATTGATGAAGCGAAAAATAGGGACGAATAGGATGGAGAGGGAGAGAGAATGAAAATGACTGACTGACTGACTATCTGACTATCGATCTATGGGAGCGGAAATGAGGGACATTATATACCCTGGACACGGCGATGTGGGCATCAGCTCCGCTGCCTCCACATCGCCCATAATGTCTCGCCGATACCCGCAGCGCCGGTCTCGACTCCCTCAGCAAAGCATCCTTTCTCACCCAGAATCCAGAACATCTCAACGAAACCTAATGCAACAGAATCCAGACCACAGGAACGAAACACTAATGGTGCCGAGGCCACGTACGCAACACCCAACACATGCGTCAACAGGTACGCCAACGCATGGCCTTGGAATTTCTCGGGAGGTTGGTGTGAGTAGCGGGTGATGGTGTAAGATCGATGTTAGGTAGCGCACCTAGTCAATGTCAACTTCCCAAACTGGAGCAGATGAAGAGCAGAACCTAAACGGAGCGACTTGTCTTTTGGGTGCTGGCGAAGTGCCAGTGAGACTCTAGCTCTCGGAGCCACATAAGTAAGTTCATAATATACTTTACCGCGGCCCACCATAGAGAGCCTCGTCCCTGGCCGGGCAGACGAAGACGCGCAGAATGAAGCTTCAGAATGGGAACTCTGGGAGTGGAGGAGAAGGGAAGAGGAGAGGAGGCAAGAGGCTGATGAGCTGGGTGCCGAGGAGGAGGAGTCACCGCTCTTCCGCCCACGCCCTCTAACATGCCCTCCGAGGAAGAGGAGTAGGGAATCTAGGGACGGATTTCTTACAAACAAAAAATACCATGGCCCACGAGAGGGTTTGTCATGACGGGATGCCGTCTTCTCAGACGGAGATCAGTGTGCTGTCCTTCCTACAGCTGGCCGCCATCCCCAAAGGCCCATGTTCGAGTGATTGCGCTTCCAAGAATGGCTCGAAGTAGCGGGAAGATTCTTTCCCGCGCACGAGCCGCCGATGCCAAGACGCTAGTGTGCTTGAACTATATATTGTGCGCTCCCTCGTTTCTTCGCTCGTTTCTTTCCATTCCTCCGACATGCCGAGCTAATTAGCTACCGGTAACAAGGTACGCAACCCCCGAACCTTCACAAACAAATTCTAACATATGCAAGTATAGTCGATGAGATCGTTTCGAAACTCATCTCCGACACGCTGAGCTTATTAGCTGCCAGTAACAAGGTACGTAACGCTGATCCCACACAATCAAATTCTGACGTGTGCAGGAATAGTCGAAACTATCGCTTCGACACTAGAGGGGGCGCATCTCGATGAATGTGCCCCCTCGGTGGGTTCAAAAATGGTAAGAGCTCAGCGAGCAGAGCAACCATTGGGGAGAGATTACTGACGAAGGGGACGAGCATCAACCAAGGTGGCGACACAGTAGCAGCTTGGACGATTGCGGCTCTAACAGCCAATTCAATGCGATGCTTTCAATGTAAACCAAAAGGAGATGCCAACAGGGGCACCGCGCTAGCTGCCGGTGAACGGGTATGTAAAGGTCAAATCTACTGCAACGAATTCTGACGTATGGAGGAATAGTTGAGATGGTTTCGAAACTCGAGTGCAGGCTACACGAAGTACCTTGCGAGATCATGTTAGGGCCGAGACGGAATCCGAGCGACTGAAACGACGACAAGAGGAATGGCGACCGTGGCTAGAGTTGGGAAAGCGCCTGGTTGGGAATAGTGTGGTGCAGCGGCGGAAATACATAGAGTTTTTTTTTTGTTTAATCATACTCGCATTCAGCCTATCTAGACTATGGCGGCGTACATTTTGCCCGCTTTTCGCGCCCGCTGTCCGCGTGGTGGCGGCACGTTGCAAGCTCCCCTTTGCCCTCCGCCTAGGCCTGTCCCAAGAAGATAAGTTGCGCCAAGAGAATCACAAAGGAAAGTAGAGACCGAACGTGAGTGGAAGACAAAGCAAAGAAACAAAAGAAAGCGCAGCCGGTCCCCTGATCCTAATCCTTCTGTGGATGCCATGAGGGCATGGGTATCTAGGAGCAGCGGTAGCTCCCTCGCGGCAGCTAGCTCCTCCTCCTCCGCCAACCGCTCCTTTTCCCGCTCCCGGCGCTCCCGGAGCTCCCACTCTGACAGCTCACTTCGGGCGTCGCCCTTTTCCAGAGGCGGCACCAGCCGTTCCACATCCGTGGAGGAGTGGAGCCCAGCACCGCCTGCCCACATCTCCCGTCGGCCAGCAGATCCCGGACTGTTCACCGGCTCTTCCACCTCCCGGTCTCCTTTCGCACCTTCGCCCATAGAATCCCCCGCTGCATCCTCCACCCCGGACACACCTCGAAGAGGTGGTCTCCTGTTTGCGAGGGGCACTGGCAGCACCAGTACCGGGCAGCGGGGCGAACCCCAGTCCAGCGCAGGCACTGCCCAGTGCGGGCGTGCCCTGTCTTCAGCTGGTAGTACTTGAGGCGAGCCTCTTGGCTCTCAGCAATCGTGCCGTCCGGCTTTTGGCTTTTCGGCAATTTGTGTTTTGTCTTGAGGTCCGCATCCGCCCACTTCTTCTCCCGCTTAAAGTTTGCAAGCGACCGTGGGAGCGGCATCGCACGCGCCTCCGTCCGGTCCGCATAGTTGAGCCATTGCACCCCGCGGGCGCCTGGCTCCTCCGCTGCAATCTTCGCCCACTCGCCGGCTTTCTCATTACCGGTGACTCCCTTGTGCGCCGGGCACCACCTAATCTCGATGACGATACCTGGCCTGGCCTTCCGCAGGGAGACGATGTGCCTTCCAGCCTGGAGCGCGTACTTTTGGCTGGGCCGGGCTCCTCCGAGTTCATTCGTCTGATTGCAGCTCGGCCATCTGTGAATATTGTGACCCGCTGTGGGAAGTTGTCCGCCTTCTTGAAGCCGATTCCAATGCCCTTGCGATGGCAGCGCACTCTGCGTCGTAGGTCTCCTGGTTGTTTGTAACCCACGTGTGTTTTGATGCCAACCCAGGATTGGCCATTCTTCCACACCACCGCGTATCTGGCAGTCTATCGTCCAGTCGCGACCTGTCCGTGAACATGGTGGGTCCCGGCCGTGGCTTCTCTGCCTCCGCCTTGGCTTCGGCTTCCTCCTCCTGTTGCCTGGATCACGAACTCATCGAGTCTTAAGCAGCGTTCCGTCTGCCAGGCAGCTAAGCTGACCGGATAAGCACAGACCATAGCGCCAAAAAAATTTCAGCCCTTCGCGATCTCGAGACTCGCACGTCGCAAGCGCCCAGTACTAACAGCACCACCACCGCCTCCCTGATGCCATCGCTGCCCGCCCCCAATTCAACTCGATGAAATGGTCATCAGAGAAACGCGAAACAAGAACCTGAAACTAGAGTAACTCCGCCTCTCCCCGCTCGAGCACCGTCTTTAACACATCATGCGCATAGCTTCAATCTCCCTCCCACGAAGCTCGCCAAGTCGTCGAATCTATCCTCGAGCAAAGAGCGCAAGAGGGAGCTAGCGGGAAGCGGTGGTAGGCGGGAGACGACACGCCGAACAAGAGCGGGATCGCCGACAGCGGCGGCCGCAAGAAGCGGAAACGAACCTCGGCGCAGGAAGGGGGGAAGCAGGCGCGCGGACGTCAAGATCCAGCCGGCGAGTCGCTGTGTGAATTCGGCCGTCGCGTCGATCAGGAAATACCGGTTGACTTTCCACGCGGCGACGGAAGTGCCCAGGGGAGAAGCCCAAAGAGCAGCAGGAGGGGGGTGAGAATGTCGGGCCGGAGAGGAGAGGAGATCAATAGCGGCGACGGCGATGAGCATAAATATATGCTGCGACAGGCGCGGGAAGGTTTTGACGCGGCCAAGAGGAAGAGTGCGGGGAGTTTGGCCAGGAGGGAGGATCTCGCGGGGCAGAGAAGGGATACCGTCCAGGAGTGTCGAGAGATGGTGGCCGAGAAGAGATCGGCGGGGGCGCTGTGATGAATAACTGCAGAATAGAGATAATAGAAAGGTTCGCTCGCTCTCCCAGACACCAGCTCCAAAAAAGGGCCATAGAGATGGTACTACGTCCGAAGACTTGCCAGCAAGACTACTCACGACCGTATCACCATCGGATGAACCATCATACCTACGCAGCATGCCCACGATATCACTCGTTCTGCTCTGTCACGTTGCTTTGTCATGTGTAGAATCACGCCATAGGCTCAGAAAGGCAAGGGCAGGCGTTAGGATCGAACTGCGGCGGTGCCCTGCACACGAAGGAGTGGAGGGAAACGAGAGGGCAGACAGGGAGGCGAAGTTGGCAGCGGAAGAACCAGAAGGGCGGGGGGTGGAGTGGCTAGGCCACACTGACCGATACGGAAGAAGACGCATGCCACTCCCCAGGTCCATAGCCAACATCAGAAGGGAGGTGGCGGAAAAGAAGTGGGACGAGGCACGAGACTGGTCGGAGAAGAGGATAAAGAAGAAGAAGTATAAGATGCCGGAAAAGCTGAGGCAACAGGCAGTGGTGCCTTAAGCCCCAAAAAGGCTAGCAGAGCGGTTTCACCAACCCAGAACGGGCCACTACCGCACAGGGCAGTACCTGGAGTGGACGAAGAACGCGGATACGGCGGCATGCGGGTGGTGCCAGTATAAGTCAGACCCGGGAGCACCTGCTCAAGCACTGCAAGGAGTGGAAGATGCAGCAGAAAACGCGGAGGTCAGACGCTGTGGGCGGAGGTCAGGAAGGCAACGGGAAGGGGCAAGGATCGTTTCGCGGTCCGGGACCTGCTGGCAGACCAGCGATGCACCAGGGCAGTCCTAGACTTCCTACACACCACGAAGGTGGGGGAGCAGGGCGGGCCTGCGCGCGGTACCACCCAAGCCAGGTGAGGATGGAGAAGTAGGGCAGGGAGGAGCAGAAAAAATGGGGGCGGACGGGCGGGCGGGACCTTTCTGAGACTTTCTCTCTTGCGGTCTTGTTCTTTTTGAGGCTTTTTCTCTCCTTTTCTCATGTCATTCCTCTCGAGTCTCTCTCTTTCGTTCTTTCTTTCTTTCTTTCTTTCTCTTTCTCATCTCGAGGGACAGGCCAGGCGGGGGCAGCGGGAGTTGCCACGAGCCGCTGGCGGACTGCTCGAGGTCGCAGCAGACGGTGAACAGGATTGGACTGTACATAATATCATCATGATCCAATAGGATCGCACACGATAAATGAATCATCATCATTAATCACGTCATATACGTGTATTCAGACTTTTCACTTTTTCTGCCATTCTCTCTAAGACAAGACAATACACACCAGACTTCCTCGCTCCATCAAACTTCATCATAATCTTGACATCAGTCACCCTTCTTCAATGAGCCTTTGCCTCCCTGAATGTCGGACAACGGGCCGACGTAAGCGATGGTAACTCGTTGGTGGGAAAGAACGACCGGAAGACCAGTTGTCACCCACACAGCCGCCATTTCGAACGGCTGCTATTAATGGGGGTCGCCGCCCACAAATAACTAGATGCCTGGAAATGAAAGGTCGACGAGTGCGGCACGCTGGCAGCGGACGAAGACGGGAGAGGACGCCCTCATCTATGGATCCTCGCCCTATGAAGCGCTCAACCACCGAGATCAAGCGGAAGGAAGCGAAGTCGTGGGTGAATGTAAAAGGCACGCATAAGAAATACCGGTACTGCCGAAGTCGCGCCAGAAGCCAGACTCGGAACCAGCCAGCTCAAACAAGCGCCTTACCTCGTGGTGATATAAGCTGAAGAAGAGTCGCTGTCTCACTGGCCGGTACCTCCGGTGGACGAAGAACCAGCTCAACACAAGTGCTGGTGGCCCCACGGTATTAGCTAGCAACACTCACGCTCACCACGCCGGCAACACCGACGCTGGTAACAACCCGCCCTCACCGCCGCCAGCAGGACCCAAAGTTCCCCATTCCCTTATATATGTACACAATATCGACACATCCAATATGCCTCCTGTTGAAATTAGCGCTATCACACCTATCTCCTATTCTTTTTCCTATTTCTTTATCTTATGGTTAGTGGGATAGATTAGATATGTGGTGGCGGCGGCGGCGCGGCGCCAGTAGGTTTTGTTGACATGTTCTGGACTCTGTTGAATTGGGTTTCGTTGACGTGTTCTGGATTCCGGCGGGAAAGGATGTTTATGTTGCGGAGGTCGAGACATTATGCCGACATCGCCATCTAGGCCAGGTGGCCACTGTATATAACGTCTCTCTTATCTTTCCGCTCTCATAGATGGATAAGTCTTAGTCTACAACACAATTACTATCGCACTCTCCCTCTCGTGTTCTCCCACAATTCCCCGCTTCGAATCTTCTAGTCTCCACACGACTCCACTTCCGCAGTCGCTCAAAACTTCACCTCCCACCGGCGGAAGTTCTCCAACCCCGACGACGAATGAGATATCCGAGGCCCCTTCGATGGCCATTGCAACTACTCAAGTCAGAGTGGAACACGAGCTATCTGGTGGTAATGAAGAGGGACCTGAGGTAGCTGGAGGAATCGTTGCCATGGAGAGGGAGGCTGTACAGTGTGGGCAACCGATGACACACGTACCCAGAGGACGGCCGGCAAAGAAGAGGGCGAAGAAAAGTGGAATGAGGAGGAAACTGGGAGGACACAAAATGGGAGGGCTCCCCGATATTCGTGGCGCCCCGCCACGTTGCTTAACCTGTAAAGGCCTTGGTCACTACGTACGTACATGCCGCAAGGCACATAAGTACTTCGCTGCACTAGCTTTCGACTTAGTTTTCCATAAAAGTTAATTGTTGCGAGATGCGAACTTGTGAGGCGCAGCGGCACGGCGCTGGCGCTGGCGATAGTTGTTTGCTAGCTAATACTCGAGAAAAGTGGGCTTTCCTAAATGTCTATCCAATACTCACATGCGGCCTCTATAGATCATGGCGAGGGTTGTATGTACAGTCCTTTTCCCCACCCGCCGTCCGTGCAAGTCGGCTCGTGGCTGGCTGCCCTTTGCCTCCGCCAAGGCCTGTCCCACGAGGATGTAGATCGCACCAAGGGAATAACAAAGGAGAAACAAAGGAAAGGGGCCTAGGCCTCTTCCGCGGATACCCAGAGCGCTGGGGTGGGCAAGAAGAGCGGTTGCTCCCCGTCGCCCTCCCCGTCGCCCCCCACCCACACTGCCCGCTCCTCCGCCCTTCTCTCTTCCTCCCGTTCTAGCCTCTCCCAGAACCCACACTCGGAGGCCTCACTCCTTCCTCGCCTTCGCCCACTTCTTCTCGGAGATCTCCTGCTTGAAGTTCGTGAACGACCTCGGTAGCGGCATCTGTTGCACCGCTCCGCCTGCTGTCTGGAGCCATTCCATCCCCCTGGTGTCGGGCTCCTCCACCGCCACCTTTGCCCATTCATCAGCCTTCTGGTGGTTGACCGCGACACCCTTGTGGAATGGGCACCACCGGATCTCAATGGCGGCCGCCGGGTTAGCCCTCCGGATCGCCGCGATCCACCTCCTCGCCTCGATCGTGTGCGCCTGGCCGGAGCCAGGCTCCTCCGACACCATTGGCCTGATGGCCGCTTGAGCGCCGGGAGCGGGGAGAGGAGTGAGAGGTAGAGGCGGAGGAGCAGGGTGCCGCGGAAGAATTGGGTGCCGGGGGGGGGGGGGGACACCGGTGTCCTTACTCACGCCCCCTTTCATGACATCCGCAGAAGACGAGGAGGAGGAGTATGGAACGGGCGGACTCTCTTTTGTCCTTTCTTTGGGGTGCCCAGGGTGGTAGGGTCAACAGAAGATCCTGTTGGCGGAGGTGTGGAAGGAGACCGGGAGGCGGAAGAGCAAGTGGAGGATGCAGGACCTCCTGGCAGATGAGGTGCAACCGGACGGCTCTGGATTTCCTCGATTCCACGGATGTGAGGAGGCGGATACCGGCCGAGGAGGACGCCGTGAGCGAGTTCGGGCGCAGAGCTGCGGGAGTGGGAGGAGGAGCAGGGTGCGGAGCCTGCGGAGCCTGACGCCGGGGGGCGGGAGCCGCCACTGTGTCTCCCCACGCCCGACTTCACGGCGTCCACAGGAGAGTAGGGGGACGGACGGCGTCTTTCTTTTGTTCTTCACGACCGCTCGGATCCTTTCCTTCGGAATTTTTTTGGTGCGCATCTTCGTGGGAGAGGCCTGGGCGGAGGGCAGAGGGGAACTTGCAACGTGCCGCCACCACGCGGACAGCGGACGGGAAAAACGGATAAAATGTACGCCGCCATGGTCTAGATAGGCTGAATGCGAGTATGATTAAACCAATAAAACTGCAAGCCTGACAGATATCTGCTGCGAGACCAATTCGGCAGACGGTTGCCAGTGCTATATCCACTGCGATCCCGACGTGTACGGAGGCCTCTAAGGACCAATTTGCGCGTTTTGAATTAGCCAAACCCAAAAGTTCGAAAACGCGAAAGCACCGGTGGTGGTGGGAGATGGCTCGTGATCCCTGTCGAGATCCACGGCCAGATATGCAAAACCAATTAAGTTCTGAAGCTTGCAGGTGATAGATGACAACCTAGGAAATTGCCTCCTGTATTCTGGTTCTCGATTGGGGTGTTGTTTGTTGAGGTGTTCATAGACTGTAGGTGGTGCAGTGGAATATTGGGTAGTTTAGTATCACTCGCCTCGCAAAATTCGGACTGTAGCACCTCACTGCAAACTTTCTGATGAAACGCTTCATATGGATTAGACGATAGAAGGATTCAGGAGATCCCTCGGGAACTCATAGAGTAGCCCCCCCAGTACCAGTGATTTCGGCCTCTCCTAACCCTGAAGCACTATTAAAAACGATTCCGTCACTGTTGAAAGAATACCGATTAGCGATGAGGATAGAAATGAATGATAGGAGTTCGGTCAGTCTTAATGCTAGGTGAGATGAGGAAACACAAGGTGTATCGATTCTTGTAGTTCGAGTGGTTCACAACTTCGTTGTAGCATTCGATAAGTGTTGAGTAGAAGGAGAAGAGAAAGAACCCACAGAACAAATATCCTCCGTCGACACTTCCCCGCTTGCGCCTTACGCAATCGTGTCCTCAACAAACTCTAAGGCTCAAGTGCCAAATCTAAACAACGCGCGAGAAGCATTTCCAACAGACACCGAAGTTTATATGGCGAGCTATCGGTCGGGAAAGCAGTCGCGACGAACAGTAATGTATCCGTCGGGTATCCAATGGCAGCTCAAACAAACTACGCGTCAGGCGAGCCACCGATAAGCGGACCGAACGAGTGAACGAGCAAGTAATCGACGAGAGGAATGAATATATGATCCGATGAGCAGCAATAGGCCATACGACCCAGCTGGAGGGCAGACAAGCGAACCACCCGGTAAGCAGTCCCACAGTACATTAGGCAGGCCCTCGGGCAAGGCTTTAAGCCATCTGACAAGTCACCAATGAGATGAATGGACGAGCGAGCCAACAAGCAGTCTGGCGGGCAAGCTACCGACTTGAGTACCGAACAAGCGAACGACCCAGCAGGTGAGCAGGTAAGCGATCCATTGCGCGAAGCAGTGCTGCCAATGCAGGAGATCATCGAACGGAACGACCGAACGAATTGACGACGGATAAAGCGAGCGATCCAGTGAGGGCAGACAAGCGATCCGTCAGGCAAGATGTCAGGCAAGACGGCAACGAGTGGAAAGCCCGGCCTAACCGAGCAGAGAGTTGTATGGCAATGCGCCGGTAAGTTGACTTGAGGCCTTCCATTTATCGACTCGAGGCATCATATTTATTGGCTCGCACGCAAAAACATGCCGGACAGACCGAGTGAGAAACTTGCGTCCGTCATGTACCTTCCTCACTCCACCAGCTCAGGCGAGGAGGCATATCAGCGCCCTCCGGCACGCAGCGCCAGACATCATTATCGAAGTCAGGTGGTGCCCGGCACATGAGGGAGTGGAAGGAAATGAGAAGGCGGATGAGTGGGCTAAGCTCGCGGCGGATGAGCCGGACGCTCACGGTGTGGAAGGGTGGACCCACTCAGACCGCCCAGAGGAGCGCCCGACACCGCTTCCCAGATCCCTCGCCAACATCAAGCGGGAGATCGCCGAGAAGAAGTGGGCGGAAGCACGGCAGTGGGCTGGAGGCCGGACCTCCAAGAAGAAGTACAAAATGCCGAAAAGCCAGAGGCCGGACGGTGTGGTAGCTGGGAGCGCCAGGAGGCTCACCTCGAGGTTCTACCAGCTGAAGATGGGGCATGCACGCACCGGCGAATACCTACAATGGGCAAAAGTCAGACCGACGGCCCAGTGCTGGTGGTGCCCGCACCCCACGCAGACGAGAGAGCACCTCCTGAAAGGGTGCCCACGGTGGAGGCAGCAACAGAAGGTGCTATGGAAGGAGGTGTGGAAGGAGACTGGCAGAGGGAGGGGGAGGTGGAAGGCTCACGAGCTCTTCGCCGACCCAAGGTGCAGTCAGGCGGTGCTCAATTTCCTTTCCTCGACGGAGGTAGGGAAGACAGTGCCGGCGGTGGAAGAGGGCGCAGAGAGCGAGGCATCGGAGGGGGAGCTCCGGGAGCGGGCGGAGCTGGAAGCTGAACGGAGGGCGGAGGAACCGGATACGGAGGGCGAAGGGGAGGCCGGAGGGGAACACCAGCTGTTCCTTCCCACCCCGCCGTTCATGGCGTCGGCGGAAGCGGAGTAGGGGATGCTCATGTTTTTCCTTTGTTCTTTCCTTTGTACCTTTCCTTGGTGCGCGTCTATCTTTTGCGAGGACAGGCCGGGCGGAGGGCAGAGGGATGCTTGCACTGTGCCGCCCTGCGCGGTTTGCGGCGGGGAACCGGACTGTACATATGGGCTAACGCCCCTCGTCATGATCTAAATAGGTCGCACACGAGTAATGAATAAACAAAAAAAAAAAAAAAAAAAAAAAAACTCCACCAGCACAACTCCACCAGACCATGGATCACGTCAACCATCGGACGAAACTCAACGCCTAGAATCGCCAAGACTTCCGCCCGACACACCAAAACCTAGCGAGACTCAGACTTCACAGACATCGAGATGTCTGGCGAAGCGACCCCACCGGACGAGGCAGCCCTGTTGGTGGCTGCCGAGGTCGGCCAAAGCGACAGTTCCCTCTTGAGGGAACTTGTGGGAGACCGGGAGTGCAGGGAGGAGGAGATGGAGGACACCAGCAGCGAGCTCTCTGACCTGGAGAGCGTCGCGGAAAATGAGGTGGAGAAGAAGGACAGCGGGCGCCCCAAAATTTTCAGGGCCGCTACCGGGGCGGACAGGAGGGTGGAGAGCACCCAGGAGTTTTTCCGGCGCGGCAATCGAATCGGACACAGCAACGGCTCGCGCGACGACGACAGTTTCTTCGCTACACCGGGCAAGCAGTCCATGAGGGGAGCGCTCGCGCGATCACTCTCGGCGGCGGCCACCAGCAGCCCACGACAGGTGGGGACGGCGGAGACCCTGTATTCTGCCAAGGGCTCCGGTGAGGAGGTGGCGATGGAGGGAAGCAAGGGGGCGGAGGGGATGGATGTGGTGGCGGATGATTGGGTGGAGGAGGTGGCAAATGACGAGATGGAGGGCGTGGCGGGCCCGGATAGATCGGCCACCCTGACACCCACACTGGCCGGGTGGGGGAGCGCGTTGCTGGTCCCACCTGCGGTCCGTACCGCCCCGATGCCAGTGCCGGTCACGCCGACCAGAGGCAGCAAGAGGATGGCGATGGGCACCCCGAGGCCCACCAGACATTATCAGCCGGTGGTGCGCCCGGGGCCTGCGGCAAACTCGGTGCTGAAGCAGATCCTGGCTGCTGTGGCTTGGGCGGAGCGGAAGATGGAGGAAAAGGTTGTGGCGCTGGAAGGGAGGATGATGGAGGGGATGGCGGCCATAGCGGCCAATGCGAACGAGGGGTCGGCGAAGCTGCTGGCAGATGCGGAGGAGAGGGAAAAGAGGCTGGCGGTCAAGCTCCTAGCCATGGATAGCATCGAGTTGGAGCTGACGCAAAAAGCGAAATGGGAAATCAAGCAGTGGGAGAACTTGGGGGTTATGATGAGGTCAAGGCGGAAGGAAATCAAGGAGATCAAGCAGGAGGTGGATGGGATCGCGGCGGGGATGTCAGGGACTCGCGCGACGGGCCTGGCTCCGGTCCCAGGTCTGGTCCGTCCAACGGCCCCCCAAGCAGTGCACATGCCCCCCCTCGGGGCTGCCCTGGTTGCCACACAGGAGCGGGATGCTATGGAGGGAGTGGTCGCCGATACACATGTGACGCCTCAGGAGGACCCGGCTGAGGACTGGAGCGACATGGAGGGAGTCGAGCGGGAGGGCCTCTTTGCGTTGCAACATTCGCCAGAGTTTGGTGCGCCAAAGGCCCCAATAAAGGAGAAGGGCAAGGCGAAGGAAGTGCAGAGCTCCACGCCACCAAGCGCAACGCCGGCCCGCAAGACAAAAGCATCAGCACGCCAGCTGAAGCACCAGGCAGCAGTCGATGAGGCCATCGCGGAGAAGGCAAAGTCGGGTCCTGAGACAGAGGCGGCAGGAGTGTATAGGTCTCTGATGCCACCCCGGTCGATCCTCAAGTGCCCGGAGACTGCGGCAGCGGAGAAGAAAGCGAAGGAAGTGAGGGAAGCGGCGGAGACGTCCGCAAGGGAGAGGTGGGGAAGGGTGGATTTCAGCACGGAGGGGAGGAGGTCTATGGGCAGGCGGCCCGAGTGCTCTGGAGCCTGGGAAACTCCACTGAGGAACAGGAGGCAACCCGGAAGGTGGCGTACCTGGCAGGCATGTGGGCAATGAAAGACCTCTGGGAGCAGGAGCAGGAGCGCCGCGCGGCTCACTATACGCAACCGGCACTGCAGCAGCAGCAGCAGTGGCAGCAGCCAGTGCGCTCGCGACAGGATCAGTGGGCGCCACAGCAGGCCCCGCTGAGGGTGCCGAAGCAGCCGCAGCAACAACAACAACAACAGGTCCAACTGGGCGCAGAGAGCGGCTGCGGCTGCGGCCCTCCCCCAGCAGAACTTTAAGCGTGTTGGCCGCAACGGCAAGGTGGAGTGGGAGCCTTCCGGGCTCGAGCCCATCAAGCGGTCGCTCCCATGGGACGAGCGTGCAATCGTCTTTCAGAGGGCAGCCGATGGCCCAGAAATCGACGCAGCAGTGGCGGCGAACGCGGCGGCACACGTAAATATTGCGCTTAGCAAGGTCGCACCCCCCCATGTCCGCACAGAGGGGTTCAAGTTCTCGCGGCAGGGACGGCTCTCCACTGCGGCGCGGCAGGGTGCCTCAGCGGCGATGCTCCTCTGCTTCAAGAAGGAGATCATTGAGGGTGCGAGGCGGGCGGATAAGGCCATCATCAATGTGATCGCCAACGAAACCTGGGCCGAGCTCAAGATCCTGGTCCCCTACGCCTGGTACCGACACACCACTGGGCTGGCGGATCTACGCAAACAGATCGAGGCAGAAAACGAGGGCGTGGTGGTACCCCCATTCTCAATGCGGTGGATGCGGTCCAGGAAACTCATCGAACAACACTTCCAGGATGGTAAACTCCCGAAGGGGGCCGTCTCGGTCATTTTCAAGGTGCTTAGCAAAGCTGTGGGTAAGAAACTCCTCACCGAGATGTGGGTGGCGGGCAACAGGTATCGGGACCTCCCCTACATCCCTGACAAGGCCGACACTCTCTGCAGCATCTGCAGCCAGTGGGGGCATTCCGAGTTCCTGTGCCAGAATGGTGCCTGGGTATGCGCCATCTGTGCGGGCCCTCACAGGATGGAGGACCACAGATGCGAGGTCGCCACCTGTGGAAAGACAGGAAAAGTGTGCACCCACACTGCAATGAAGTGCCCAAACCGCAGCAGGGGGCATCCAGCCCAGGATGCGAGGTGCAAGGCAAAAGCAGCAGCCATCGCAATCGCCAGAGGCGGGCGGGCGACAGCCCCCCAACCAGGAACCAGGAACAATCGATCGCTCTCGCCCCCGCACCACATCGGTGGTGATGCCCCATTGGCAGATTGGACCGAGACCGCTGAGGACATGGAAGTGGAAACAAGTGGCACCGTCCCACCCGTAGCTGTCTGATGGCGGGCCAACGGGGCACCACACTGCGAGTGCTGCAGCATAACTGCGCCAGTGGAGGTCAGGTAATGGAAGCGGTGCTGGATTCAGCGGTGAAAATGGAGGTAGACCTGGTCCTAATACAGGAACCTAGGGGGGGGAAAGAGAAGGACAGCACGAGGTCGCACCCAGGCTTTAACTTCATCAGGGGTAGGGAGGGTGAGCCGAACAAGTGCTGGATAACAGTCAACTGGTCATCGAGGTGCCGGGTGACGGAACTGAGAAATCTGACACAGGAATACTGCAATCACACCCAGGGGGTGGAAGTGACACTTCCGAACGGAGAGCTTATCGTGGTCGCCAATCTATACGACCGCCACACCATGATGGAGACAGATCGCCCTGCGCAAAAAGCAGCTTGGGGGGAGATCGCCAAGCAGAAACGGGTCATCATCGCTGGGGACATGAATACGTACAGCAAGATGTGGAACCCAAAAGCGGAATACCGCAGAAAAGCGGGGTTTTGGGAAAACCTCATTGAGGAGGAGGAGCTTCTTGTGTGGAACAACGAGGAAGCAACAAGGTCCGGACCGGGGGCCCACAACCACTCAATCATTGATCTGACCTTGTCCTCGCCGAATATCGAGTTAAACTGGAGCATCCTCGGAAACCAAGCAACAGGCTCAGATCATGAGCTCATTGCATGGGAGGTGCTGGCGAAAGAGGGGGAGATAACGGGAGGGGGGGGAACAAGTACAGAGGTGACGGGGTGGGACATCCGGGGGTGGGACCCCACAGGCAAGGAGGGGAAGGATAGGGAGGCAGTGGAGGAGAAGCGGGTGAAAGCGCAGCAATTCTACCGAAACGCCATCCAGCCCAGGTAGACCTGGCAGTCTCAGAGCTCAGGGAGGCAATGACAGGCACACTCGACAGATTCGCCAGAAAAAAGAGAAGCTGCGCGAGATCAAAGAGGTGGTGAACCGAAGATTTGGCCAAGCTCCGGCGGGAGGTGGGTACGGAACGAAGGAGGCCAGCCGGTATTGGGCGTGTAAGAGTCGAGACGGAACCTACGGAGGGCGATCCGGAATGCAAAGAGAGAATGCTCAAATCGATTCCTGCAGGAAGCGAATGGCAGGGACGTATGGACAGCGACAGTATACACCGCCCCGCGCATCAACAAGGCTGGCCAAATGTTAGTAGCAGAGGACTGATCAATAGCAGAAGGACGCCATGACCGCAAGCAAGCGATCCTCAATGCCCACTTCCCCCAGGGCCCACCAGGAAGATACGATCCCAAGGATGGAGGCCGGGCATTTGAACACATCAATGCGCAGCTGGTTGGAGCACTGCTAAGTAAAGCAGCCAACACCTCAGCACCAGGTGACGACCGGATATCGGCCGACATTGTCAAAGTATTCTGGCAGTGGGATGAGCAGCAGATTACACAAATTGTTCGGACGTATATCCGGCTCGGACACCACCCAGAGACATGGAAGACAGCCAAGGGGGTTGTCATTTCGAAGCCTGGAAAGACGGACTACTCGAAGGTGCAGGGCCTACAGAGTGATCTCGCTATTGGATGTCATCAGCAAGCTGCTAGAACGGACGGCTGCCCACCTGATATCAGACCACCTGGAACGGAAGAAAGGACTGCGTGAAGGCCAGTTCGGTTGCCGAAAGCGATGGTCGTACATCGATACGGTTGCAATGCTCGTGAATCGTATGCAGAGGGGGTGGGAAGGGAAGAAAGTGGCAGGCGTGTTGTTCATGGACGCCAAGTCCGCCTTCAACGACATGAGCAAAACACATCTGGGCGAGCGAATGGAAGCACTTGGCATAGAAGCAGACCTTATCCGGTAGATGATGAGTTTTATGACGGACCGCCATGTTAAGGTTGTCCTGGACGGGAAGGCAGGGGAAACCCACCGGGTGGATACCGGTGTCCCCCAGGAATCTCCAGCAGCACCCATCCTGTTTGTTACGTACCTGTCAGATGTATTCGGCGAGGTGGAAAGAGAAGTGGCAGGCATCAGCGTGCTATCCTTCGTGGATGACATTGGATGGTGGGCTGAGGGCAATGACGAGAAAGAAGTGGCAGCCAAGCTGTCGGAGGCAGCAACAGCCTCCATCAGCTGGGCAGAGCAAAATGGTGTGGTATTTGACCATGGCAAAACAGAGGTAGCTATCTTTCGGAAAGAGAAGACAACCCCCACAGCTAAAGTGACAGTCGGCAGCAATGTCGTCCCATTCAACAAGGCGGCAGCGAGGTGGCTTGGGATATGGCTGGATTCACAGCTTACACTCAAGGAGCATCACGCCACAAGACTCAAGGACGGCCGGAATACGATGTCCAGGTTGAAACGGCTTGCGGGGCAGATGGTTTTCTCTCCTGAGAATTGCAGGAAAGTCCTAACAGCCTGCATCCAGTCAGTTGCCATGTTTGGGGCGGAGCTGTGGTGGGAGGGAACCGAGAAGCAGGGCACTATCGGAAGAGCGAACGAGCTCCAGCTCCTGGTCAACTGACAGGCAAGGGCAACTACAGGGTGCTTCCGAACCACCAACCTGGGGGTACTATCAATGGAGTCAGGACTTCAACCAGCAGCCACGCAGCTGGAGAACAGGCAGCGGAGGTTTGGACTGCGCCTTCTGAGCCTGCCACAGGGGAGCCATACCAGGGAGGTGGTGGGCGCGCCGTCCAAGATCGGGAGACAACTCACCACTGCTCTTGGCTATACTGGAAGGACAGAGAGCACAGTGTTGCTGGAGGACCCTGAGACCTTCGATGCGGAGATAATCCACGAAGAAGAGGAGGAGGCCAGAAAGGAGGCAGAGAAAGAGAGACTGGGGCTCGTTATGTTCACTGATGGGTCACGAATGGAGGATGGAGCTACCGGATTTGCAGTGGCATGGAAGAACGGCCAAACCTGGAAGGGAATCAAAACCCACATGGGATACAACCAGGAGGCCTATGATGCAGAGTGTGCAGCCCTCATCCGTGCACTGGAATCCATATCGAGGAGAAACACGATCCCGGATCGAGTCACCATCTTCACCGATGCACAGGTGGCCATCAGGTGGATGGCGTGGGATGAGGCGGGACCAGGCCAGAAATACGCACTCCAGGTGAGAAGGCATATCGCCACACTACGGAGGGCGAGGCCAGGCATCACAATCGAGATCAGGTGGTGCCCAGTGCACAAGGGGGTGGAAGGGAATGAGAATGCGGATGAGTGGGCCAAGCTCGCAGCAGAGGAGCCAGACACTCGAGGGGTGGAATGGTTGTCCTACTCAGACCTGACGGAGGTGCGCCCAATGCCCCTCCCCAGATCGCTCGCCAACATCAGGCGGGAGATCTCTGAGAAGAAATGGACAGAAGTGAGACGGTGGGCTGGAGGCCGGACCTCCAAGCAGAAATACAGGTTACCGGAAACCCACAAACCGGACACCACGGTCGCTGGAAGCACCAAGAGGCTCGCCTCGCGGTTCTACCAGCTGAAGGCGGGGCACTGCCGCACAGGACAACTCCTACATTGGGCCAAGAAACGGCCTGACCCGCAGTGCTGGTGGTGCCAGTGCCCCTCGCAGACAAGGGACCATCTCTATAAAGAGTGCCCCAAGTGGAAGGGGGAGCAGAAGATCCTCTGGGCAGAAGTGAGGAAGGAGACAGGGCGGTGGAAGAGCCAGTGGAGGATCCGGGATCTCTTCGCTAATAGGAGATGCAGTCAGGCGGTACTGGACTTTCTAATGACGACAGACGTGGGAAGAATAGTGCCACCTGTGGAAAAGGAGTCCGACACAGGGAGTGAGGTGTCGGAATGGGAGCTCAGGGAGCGTCGGGAGCAGGAAGAGGAGCGTAGGGTGGAGGCGAAGGTGCTGGGGGCCGGGGAGGAATCACTGCTGTTCCTACCCACCCCACCCTTCATGGCATCGGCGGGGGAAGATTAGGGGGGGATGGGCTTTCCTTTGTCTTTTCTTTTGTTCTTTCCTTGGTGCGCATTCATTTTCTTCGGGAGGGCCTGGGCCGAGGGCACAAGGGGAGCTTGCAACGAGCCGCCTTGCGCGGACTGCGGACAGGAAAACTGGGTAAAAGTGTACGCCGCCATGATCTAGCTAGGTCGCATGCGAGTATGAATAAACAAAACAACAAAAAGAATAAAAAATCCACCAGCACAACTCGCCCCACCCCTCAGTGCTGGTGGTGCCAGAGCCCCACGCAAACGAGAGAGCACCTGTTTAAGGTCGACCGGGAGTGGCGAATGCCAGGTGGGCCACGGTACGCTCGACTAGTTTGCTGATGACGTCCAGTAGTGATATCACTGCGCGAACCTTGGGATAGTCGGGCTTTGTTGGAAATTCTTCTCGCGCCGAGACGGTCTTTAGGTTTGGCGCTTCTGTTTTACAGTTTTGTTGAGGACACGTTCCCGCAAGAGCGGGGAAGTAAGAAGGGATATCTGCTGTTCTTCTTGTACTTCTCTTTCTGTTCTATATACTTGTTCAATATACTAGATATTGATCTTCACCACCGAATCGATATTCCTTCAACAGGCTTCCTGGCTTGGGGATCACGACCCCCTTTGCCGACTTCCATAGCTTCGAGTGATGCAAGCCCGAACGAGCGTGCGATCCGCTGTTTTTCCACTGCCAGTACACCTCGATGACGTCAGCTGAGATCCTGTCGTCCCCTGGGGCTGATGTGTTGGATGCCTTCACCAGCAGTGTGCCAACCAGTTGCGCGACAATAAGTTCAGTGGCACGTCCGCCTCCCTTTGGCGCGTAATTTCCCGGCGGGCCCTTCGGGAAGTGTGCCCCCATGATCGCATGCTCCCTCTCGCGGAGGCTTTCTGTGATATTGCCATTCTCCGATACCGTGCCTGCCCTGCCTTGTCGATCCTTGGGGAAGTGTTGTAACGGCACGCCGCCGCCGTCACCAGCAGCGTCGAACGACTAGGGCCTGGAATGTTCTGGATGGCGCGGCGCGACGAGGCGGTTTTGGTACTTAACTGCGCGGCGCAAGGAAAGGTTCTGGGCCGCGCGGCGGGGACCGGCTCTGGGTTCTGGAAGCGCGGCGTGGGGGGGATCTGAGGATCGCACTCATTGCACATAAGGGTGTCACATTGTGGCGTGCGGTGTCAGGTACGGCAGCGGTGAGTACCCAGAAGCCAGCTGACCACTTCATAATTTTTCTTTACCTCTTGTGGCTGTGGGCTGAAGTCTGGTGGTGACGCGTATTTTGACTTTATCACTAGTGCCTTGCCTGTACCATCAGGGATAGCTGCGCCCAGGTCATTCCCATACTAACCCAACTCTGACTTCACAAAAGTAGCCCACACGGGCACCAGGTCGGCCTCGGTCTCTATAGGAGAATTTCTTACTTAGCCGTCGCTCATTCCCATGAAACAAACCTTCCTTCTAAGTTTCAGATGGCTGGATTTTACAGCTGTATGAACGTTAAGCTTTGATCGAGGGGGTGAACCATACTGAATCGGTGGGGGCCTGGGAAGCCATAAAACTCACCCTGCAACAATGTACGGAAGGATGGAAGAAGCAGGCCTAGTCTACAGGGTACCCTTAACACTTAAGGTTAAAGGGTAACGCCTGAGGACTAGCCAGCCCCTTCAGAAGTCTAGATGGGAATTGCCGACAATTGAAGTCGTTAAAATCCATGCGAAGGAGACTGCATTATAACCTTTCTCGACGAAGTCGATCGCTAATCCATTGCACTGCTGAAGAGTTTGTTGGAATATAGGGGTGATAGAGACGAAGATACTGAACTGATTGGTTGATACAAAGTCGAAGGAGGAACATTCTCTCTATATACAACGGGCCCGAGGGACTCGCCAGGGGGAAAGGACGGAAGATTGTCTCCCGAGCCGGTGCTCGGAGACTTGGGCGGCTGTCATCTCCGGACATGTCGCCTCCGGTCCGTCATCTCCGGACGCCGATTATTCTGACAGAGTTTGCCCAGTACGTCCTGGCAACAGGTTCTCTGGTCTGGAGGTTTCGTAACTCTCCCCTCGATAGAGTTAACTTGACTTCGGCAAGTTGGCTTGTTTCGTAGTGTTCGCTGAGTTTTATGCCTTCCCAGACCCTTTGTGGTTCGACAGTGTGTTTTGGTTTTCTCTTCGGGTTGAATTCAGTGTCGATCCTACGCCCCAGCTTATTGCAAGCTTTGGAGTTTGGTGAAAACTTTGGCTCGCCATGATCACACATGGTGCCATGCGAGTATTGAAGAAAAAAGTAGTACTGAATCGGTGGTGTAGGAAACTGTCGTGCGCTTTAAATCAGCAAGGACTTGGGTGGTAGGGCGTTACCTAAGAGGCCGATAGCCATACCGACCGCGCCAGAGGTGTTCAAGTCGAGGTGCTTCTTCCATGGCCTACACCGGCTGTAGGTATGGGCTTTTGTTCACCATTTTTTCTACGGTGGACACTGGGGCTTGACACCCAGGGACCCTCACGGCGAATTTGGAACCAGATTTTGCTGTCAATAAGGGTTAAAAGGGAAGGAAGACGCGAGATAGGTATGAGTAAATATCACCGCAACCCTGGCAACGAAAGAAAAACCAAACCCCTCATTTCCTACCACTTTGCACTGGTAATTTGCGCCGCCAGGGGTACAGAACCATTCGTACTACGCCGACGAAATCCCTCTGTACGGTTGTCCCGGTCTCAAAGCCGTCCCGCTGCAAGTGTTTCAGCAAGCACTCAAGCCAGTACACGACGGTGGCGGGGGCACCAGTAGCTCTCGGAGCCGCCGCACCTCTCTGCAACAACAACTCCAGTGTCCTGAGAGAAACCCGATCGCAGATCGCTTGCACCGAGTTCGACGAACGCCGTAGGAGAATGAACTCGAGGATTCCGGGCAGCGATTCTATATACCGTAGTGCGATACTCGCCGAGTTGAGGGCATCACGCTGATAGAGGGGCATCATGTTCACACACCGAGGTAGACAGCTACCTTAATATTCTTAGCAGTACTAACGATAGACTGGCTTAAGTACTGCGTCTTTGGTCATGTTGAAGCCTGTAGCCTGTTCAGTAGCTGTCTGTCTGAGATATACCAGTTCAACCAATCTGCGTGACGGTCGGCGAATGTCTTTGGAACTTTTGGCGCAAGCGGATCAGGATGAGCGCCGACATTCAGACGAGGTAATGTTTGCAGCATTACTGCTGCTAGCCCAAAGGACGCAGTGCCCGACTGCGGAAAAACATTCGTTGCAACACACCAGTCGACACAGGAGACCTTGCGACCACACCCTAGCGAAGAACGTGAACTTATCGACGCTTTGCTGAGGTAGTCCGGTTACCTGAGAAGACGATGGTGGCCAGTGATGGACCGACCAGCAACAATAACCTGGACATGCCGAAACGACAGCAGCACACAAGACGACTCACGGGCAGCTTCGGCCCCCGTAAAACACACTGAGAGAATACTGCATTTGAAAAGGCGAACAATACTTAGAAATTCCACCACGCACCGCCGCCTCCGCACGCCTGCCAAGTACTCGCAGTCGCCATGCAAGACGGCGTTGCCGCTAGGTAGGGGGCCACAGGGATATGAGCGCCCTACACTGTCTTCAGGGCCATGCGATTTGCGATGTGTCCCCCGCTAGAAGCCCGTGCTTGAAATTTCTTATATCTGGGGCCGTCTATTACATTCTGCTATTTCAGCGAGGCCCATAACTCCCGCTACTTAGTGTCGCAATGACATCGCCTCCCAGGCCTCGCAGTCGTCCGTCCCGTCCGTCCTGAGGCCTACCCGGGAGCGGACTATGGCCGCTTGTTTTGGCTGTCAAAGGACGACCGTCCCGTAGAAATTTTTCAGTGAGGATTGGACGGAGTGCCGCCCCCTCTCCTACCCAGGTCTATGATTCCGTACCCCCCACCATGACCCCCTGTCTCTGGTCTCGGGGCGTGTGTGCTGTTGCTTCAGTTGTATTTGCGGGAGCCACGGCGTACCATAACTGCGTTGTACGGATATGGAGCCGACGGCTAGCTGCCGAAAAGCTCGAAACGAAATGGAAAAAGAATATCATTGCCACAGCGATCGGACAAGAGAGGAGAAATTGTTCGTTCATTTTATCGTTCACATTTCCCCCACCTTCCTCCGTCTCCTCCAGATGCTTCGCCAATTCACTCAGCACCTTCTCAGGCACGGCAACCTCAGAGGTACTGGTATGTATTACCTCTTCGTATATCCATTACTTTAAGCACTCGAGCGCCTGTATAGTCTCATCGCGAACTCCTCTCGCTGTGACGAGATTATGTAGCGGCTACTGCATGAAGTTATGAGTTGGGAGTGCAAGAGAGATGCAAGAGGAGGGAATCTTAACTTGAAAATACTCGTTCTGGCTCGGCGGGTGTGGCCGTGACAGTTGCCATCTCGAGTCCTTCGCAACCCCTTTCCTTTGCCATTCTGGCGTGCGGCCTCGTGCCGATAAGAGATCACATCGACTGTTGACATGGTTGGGCGGGGAGTCCGTTGAAATCGCTCGAGTGAATCCAGTTTTTATTGTTTAATCATACTCGCATTAAGCCTATCTAGACTATGGCGGCCTACATTTTATCCATTTTTCCCGTCCGCTGTCCGAGCATTGGCAGCACGTTGCAAGCTCCCCTTTGCCCTCCGCCCAGGCCTGTCCCAAGACGGTAAGGAGCGCACCAACGAAGTCACAAAGGAAAAGAAGAGACCGAACGAGAGTGGCAGGCAAAGGAAAGAAACAAAAGAAAGCGCAGCCTGTCCCTTAATCCTCGTCTGCGGAATCCCAGGTTTTGGAGGTCTGGCCTCCCGCCCACTTCTTCTCGGAGATCTCCCGCTTGAGGTTTGCAAGTGACCTCGGGAGAGGCATTGCGCGCGCCTCTGCCCGACCCGAGTAGTTCAACCATTCCACCCCACAGGTGTCAGGCTCCTCCGCCGCAATCTTTGCCCACTCGCTTGCATTTTCGTTCCCGGCAATACCCTTGTGAGCCGGGCACCACCGGATCTCGATGGTGATGCGGGGCCGCGCCCTTCGTAGAGCAGCGATGTGCTTCTTTGCCTGGAGTGCGTATCAAGTGAATCCAGTGTGTCCTGCGCCAATCTGGCTTTCTTGCGGCGTTTCCCAACGGGAGGCTCAAGATGTACACTTCCAGTGTAACCGAGGAATCATCAAAAGGAAAAAGGCATTAGTGAATATACCTGAGACACCAAAGTCGGTTCTTCCTGGGGGCTGCACCAGCTTCCGGGTGGAGGTCGCCGCTTTTATAGTCTCTCTCCAACAATGCAGTCGTTTCTGATTTTGTTCGGGATCGACAAAGAGTTGTCGCTGGGAAGCCGAATTCTCAGGGGCGAGCGACGATATTATCGTGTATTTCGTCTTTGGTATAGACATCGGTACCGAGGTTGCTGTTAGGAATTCTGAGTGGCGGGTTGGGTGGTGCCGGTGGGACGGAGGTCTGGCGTGTTGGGAAGAGATGGCGGTAGGAATACATGGAAGCTGGTGAGTGGGTCTTGCATACCCCGCCGGATTAGGGAATTTCACCCTAGTCCCGGGTTTTAGCACTAGTGGGTGTCAGGTCGGGCCCGCCGGGGCCCGGGAGTCTTCGGCAGTCCGTCAGCATCCTGTACCGGGACGAACTGGGGCGGTGGAGGCCCTGCCCGGGACGGGAACGTCCTAAAAGACTGCCGGGCCCGACCGGACAGGACGAGCTACTGCAAGGCCTGTCGCCCCCAAGCCGAGATTCCTTGAACGGTCAGTACTAGGCCGAGGATCGAGACCCCACAACTGGCAGACTTTACTGAGGACCTAGGCGTGATGCGCATGCGTGGATGAAGGACACTGAACGACAGGATTTGAGCGCAAATCGTATATGCTGAGTGATGACGATGCGGATGATCGTTTTGTATTTTTACCAAACCAAAAATGTCAGACTAGCGGCGTGACCACCGTGCAGTCGGTCGTGGAGTTGTGTAGGTTGCCGGGCTGAACCCCGCAAAAGACGTGGGAAATGATGGCGCGCCGCATACCCGCATACTATGGTCGCCAACCAGTGGAGTCGGTGCACGATGGTGCACGGCCGTCGCAAAACATAGCTCGACGCCGAAAAGAGGCGAGTTCCTGGGAGTACTCCTCGAGGAGATGGGTCTCGACGGTGACCAAGCCCAGTGAGGATTTCTCCACATTAACGCCGAAGATGACGCACTAAATTATCAGATCTGTCTCCAGCGTCACCTGATTTTCGGCTGCCGCCAGTACCAATGGACAGGCTAGAACCCGTCCGAACCGCGTGCGGTCTCCTCGACAGAGGTCGTTCATACACAAATTGAATTAAATGAATACTTCAGTAATATTAGCTTGGTAATCACACCTGGAAGGGGAGAAATCGTACCTACTATTTTGCAGCCGTCGTACACGTCGGCCAGGTATTCCGCCCTCTCTCTCCGCTCACCGATTCCACGACCGCATACGTTGTAGCCTGCAGAGTTGTGAGCTTTTAAATGCTCATAGGCATCCTTATCGGCATCTGTCTTTCGCGTCTTATTAGTATTTTGGGGTGCTGTTTGCTCAGATTAGGGACAGGCTCTTGTGTGAACAAACTTACGGTATAGCTCCCAGTGCTCTTCTGCGCCATAATAGTGGTCGCCGCCTCCTTCACGGTGGCTGCACTCCTCTGGCAGGCGGTTGGGCTGTGACCCGTGTACCAATATATTCACATTCTGCGAACCCGCGTTCCTGACACCAGCGACCTTGTCGTGGGCTCTCGTAGAGCCTTTGTTCCTCACTCCCAGGTCACCTCGCCGGGGACACACACCGTCCTTTCCTGTCAAGGTTGCGGATACTATATTTAAATCCAGTGGTGTTTGCTGCAACACCGCGGTAGCAGACAGGTTCTTATGTCGCTGACAGGAAAGCTTTTCAAGGGTCAGCTGCAGAGAGAGGCGCGACAGGTTATGGATATACATACAGTCGAGAGGAGGGAATAAAATCATTAAGTGATTCAGATGAAATGTTCCTAAGTAGCAATGGGCGGAAGGTAGTAATATCTCTCGCTTAGAGATGATGAATGCTGTGTAGGAAGATGAGGAGGGTTCGACCACACAGTTATCGTTTTGTGCTGTGTGGTAGGTTTCAGCATCCAGCTATAGTATCTAGCACATGCGAACGGCTGCATAGATACATTAATAGCTATTCATATCTATTAGTTAGGTGATTGCTACAGAGCCGCATCCCCACGTGCGTACATGCTAACAATCCCACTACCCCCACTCCTGCCCACAACGTTCGATTGTGCTGCCAATAACAAAACACCTGACCCCTCCTCGCACCAATTGTTTGGTTGATCACCTTACGCAATCACTTCCCCGCCGTGCCCACGCTCAACAAATAGGTATCTTCCTTACCCTTCATTTTCGCTCTACCACCTCCGACTCCGGTTCTTGCATGTACGCGACGACGTTTGAAATAACAACGCCCGTGAAGGAACCACATACCCGTAAACACCCTTAGTTTCCCACAGGAGATCATGCCAGAAACCTACACCTGCAATGTAGCGTGCTCGCAGTGAGGCCATCGCGTGGCTTGTACGACTTTACTAGCTGAGGATAACGGTGGATAAAAAGGTAAGTACCTGGGGTTACCGAAGACAGAGTGGGTGAGGAGGCGATGGAGTGGTGTAGGGAGAGTGAGAGACGACCATCGACGTCGCGAGGAAGGAAGAAGTCCGTTGATCGCGTTGACATCCCTCAATCGGAAACCTCTGGAGACGAAATTCAACTCTTTCCTCCCGGGTCGGTCCTATGACATCGATCCGCCGATTCGCAGCGAGTGCTCGTTTTCTCAGCATGTTAGCATTTGTACTTCCACTGGACTTTTGTGACAGTATGCGCGTCCTGTGCTTCAGCCGGAAGCTGTCCGAAACCGGTGAAAACCAGGGCGTTGCTGACGATCTTGCAAAAGTACCACATGAACACTAGGTGCTTCAGTATATTCCTTCTTGGTCGCAAGGATATGTCACATCCGAAGGATAACCAAGAATTTGATCCCGTTTTCGGTGGGTCCCACGTCGAAACCCGCCAATGACGGGTTCATCGAACTCGGGGGCAACGCCAACATCGGGCCGTCGGTTTCGATTGGATCAGGGGGATGGTAAGGCTGTTGCTCTGTTTTTCGTATCGAACTCACCGATCGGTTCAACGCTAGAGTGGCGTTGCGTGAAAGCTGTAACGGAGATATAGTTTATTGACACGATCGCGACCACGACCGCCACCGCTGCCTTTCTACCACCGACTCCGTCACGACTACACAGACGCCGAAGGGGAGAGAAGTTATTCATGTCCGACGTGACAAAACGCGCAGGACACACTGGCTGACGGAAGAAGAGGTCACCATCGATAGTTGTGGAGTGAGACGAATACTCTCCCAGCCTGCATACGGATCAAAAGATGTGTATAGGATGCCAGCAAAGCGGGCTCATGATGCAATTGGGTGACGACAGAGATTCTTGTCACCACATACGGACCACGAACACTAGACTTTTTTACTTCTACGGATGTGGGAAGGAGAGTACCGACCGAGGAGACGACACAGTGAGCGAGGTGTCTGAGGTGGAGGTGCGGGAGTGGGGGGAGGAGCAGGGAGCGGGGGCCGAGAAGCAGGGCGCCGGGGGAATTACCATTATTCCTGCACACGCCTGCCTTCATGGCGTCTGCAGAAGAGGAGAAGAGGGGGCGGTCACGATTTCCTTTGTTCTCCCTTCTTTTGTCCTTTTTTTTGTGATATTCGTGGTGCGCTTCTACTTTTTTGGAACAGACCGGGTGGAGGGCAAAGGGGAGCTTGCAATGTGCCGCCACCGCGCCGACATCGGACAGGAAACGGATTGTACATAATCCCGCCATGATCTAGATAGGTCGAATACGAGAGATGATTAAACCAAAAAATACGAACCACGAGCGCGACAGGCCAGGGCAGAGGGCAATGGGGAGCTTGCAAAGTGCCACCATCGCGCGGACAGCGGACGGGAAAACGGGACAAAAAGTGCGCCGCAATAGTCTAGTAAGGCTGTATGCGAGTGTGAATAAACCAGGAAAAAAAATACAGACCACGTGCTGCGTACGAGGCGCGAGAGGGATCGGATGACGGGGACTGTGGGGGCCGGCGTCCAGAAGGGCTTCGACCGTGGGAGGGCTCTCTGACGTGTAGGTGATTGTGCAACTGAGTACATAAGAGAAGCGGAGTATATACAGGTCTCTTCTGCTTGAAAAGACGCATTATCAAATTTACCATCTTCGTCTATTCTGTCACTTGAAAAGGCGTTCCCGGGATTGTTCGCAGTGACAGGAGCTCCACCAGCATGGCATCCCAACCTAGGTTTGTTTCTTAACCATAGCTTTCGACCGATATTTATTGTGTTGCAAATCTTTGGCCACTTTCCCGCTCCTAGCGGTCATTTGAGAGGTACTACCGCCATGTTTGTGCCGTCATTTCCGTACGCCCAACATTTTGACGCCTCCTTGTACGGCAGACTCCAATGGGAAAAGGAGAAGGAAACAGCAAGTCAACAACAAGTACAAAGAAGAACCGGAATCGCAACAATGAGCACCAAAGAAAGAAACAGATCTACACAGTATTTTTTGATGCCTCTGGTCACCGTGTGGAGAATCTCATTGGGATAAACCATGGATACAGGAGAACGTGCGTCTTCCAAAGATAAAGAGAAGATAGGAAAAGCAAACAACCATATTTCAACAGCAGAGAATGCGTTTTACCATGAACTTCCCCCGAATCCCAGCGCGTAAGGTCTAGCCTGTGAACATGATTCCAGTGCGCGTCCCGAAGGAAGTTCTTCGTCAGGATGTCGGTGTGCATATCAGACGTCGGCGGGTAGGCAGTCTGATGGCGTTTCTCACGCAGGCGTCGAAACAAAGTGAAGGCAAACCCTCATATGTGGTGGGCTCACGTAGCTATGGGTACTCAGAGAGTTGTATTGCGCCGCAACTATCGCCGAAGATCAGGGGTATTATCCTATCGGACCCCGGTCGGGTTTAATCGAGAAATAGACATCGGGAGCGTTCTCGTGTGGACATAGGTCAAGAGATCTGAGGAAAACGTCAATATTTTTTATATTATGGACGTGGCGGCTGTTTTGGTGACCTAATTGTAGAGCGAATTCCTCGGTTTGAAAACTCAGGTCCATCAGAAAACACGATGCCTTGCGGCGGAGCCATGTGGGTGTCACTGTCTACCAAGTAGTCCTGAATCGGCCCCTCGGCCAGGGACTGGAGTTCCACGCCAATTGCATCAGACCACCACGGGCCAAACCTCGGGTGCGAGGTATCCTCCCGATTGTACACCATATCCGCAGAATTGACTAGCGGTTCATATATTCTGCCGCTGAGTAGGGGTACAGAGGCGTGCTTGCAGGTACGGTTGGTCAACCTTGCGGAGGAAAATAACTCTCGTGCTGCACAGCCGTTCAACTCCAAGTCCGGTTCGTTTCTGCTGTTTTGCGGTTGCACCCCCAGCGAAGCCTCAGCAGCTGGCCCGGCTTGTTCCAAGAATAGCCAGTTCTGGGCGCAGTCATTCCTACATATGTCGATAAAAGAAACTGCCCGTTAGCCCTCTTCTGCTAAAGCAGGGAACGACGTGGTGGAGACTTGTAATTGTGCCCAGCCCCGCCTAATTTTGCCCCACGGCGCAGGTCGCGGGGATGTCTGGCATCACCCTGTTGCAACACTCGTTCAGTGAGGAGGCGGTCTTTGCCTCCCCGTCTCTCCCGCACCTTGCCGATAGGTTTCACCTCCAGTGGCGAGGTGTTGCGGACTGAACTGGGTATAGACGGCCCGGCCGGGGGCGATAGGAGGGCATCTGTGACAGGTAGGCGGGATTGAACGAGACGCTGTCAGCTATCGAGGCTTCGTGCTGTTAATGCCGAAGAGGTGATTAGAAGCTGCAGTGGTGAGTGTATAGCCAATGTAAGGAAAGCTATGTAAAGCTGGGGTGTAAATCTTGGCTATCATACCACGCCACTTAACGTTTACGGCGGCCTGTAGCGACACGAAGGATCAAAACTCGATGCAAGGATAATTTACATTTGCATTTCGACTTTTGAGTGAGTTTTGAGTTTTGAGTTTCCAAATGCGAAAATTTGAAACAAAG
>Ga0307516_10000543_pt1 | contig 50487 bp, 45 predicted proteins | sample 19_EM_MG_FD_203310 | JGI IMG/M metagenome (GOLD analysis project Ga0307516, IMG submission 203310) | Populus trichocarpa ectomycorrhiza microbial communities from riparian zone in the Pacific Northwest, United States - 19_EM | ecosystem: Host-associated > Plants > Roots > Unclassified | place... | reverse complement strand
TTGACCGCGATATCGAGCGGGCTGCCCGTGCTCATCATCACGCCGTTCGAGAAATCCGTGCCCGCATCGCCGGCAACGGCGTTGACGCGGGTCGCGTACCCCGGCCCGTAGATCGGCTCGCTGGTGAACGCCACCCCATCGGCACGGTAGCCGGTGGTGCTCGAATTAGCGATGTTGTGGTTGTTGACGGCCTGCGCCTGCATGATTTGCTTCGCGCCGGTCATCGCCACGTACAGCCCTCTATCCATGTCTCAAGTTCCTAATTGGTCTACAGGTCGATTCGATCTAGGTTCGCGGTGCTACTCGCGCCGTTAGTGGCCGATGTTGATGATGGTCTGCGATTCTTGATTGGCCGTCGTGATGACCTGCGCGTTGGCTTGGAACGCCCGCTGCGCCGTGATCATGTTGACCAGCTGGGTGGTCAGGTCGACGTTCGAGCTTTCCAGCGCGCCGGACTGAATGCTGCCGAAGCCGGCTGATCCCGCGACACCCGAAACGACCGTGCCGGAGGTGAAGGTTTCCGACCAGTTCGTGTTCCCCAACGACTTCAAACCCTGCGGATTCGGAAAATTCGCCATCGCCAATTGGCCGAGCTGCGTGGAGCGGCCGTTGGTATAGACCGCCGAGACGATGCCCGTGGGATCGATGGCAACGGTGCTGAGCTGCCCCGTGGCATATCCGTTCTGGGTGATGGACGTGACGCCGAACTGACCGCCATACTGCGTCGTCTGTCCGAAGTTGAAGGCCAGCGTCATGGGCAGAGCACCGCTGGTCGGGGTGAAGCCATTGAAGTTCAACACGCCTCCCACCGGTGCGGTCACCTGACCCGAGCTTCCGAAGGTGAGGGTTTGAGCCGGGCCGGCGGAAACGCCGTTGACCGTCATGTCGACCGACCAGGTATTCGCCGGCGCGGCCTGCTGCGAGAAGAACATGGTGGCCGGATAGGCGTTGCCCAGCGAGTCGTAAACCGTGGTCGATGTCGACTGGTTGTAGGTGAGCGAGTTGGTCGGATCGAAAGGCGCGACGCTGGGCGGCGTCGTATTCGCCGGCAGGTTCAGAATGATCGTGCCCGTCGTGGTCGCCAACGGCGCGCTTTGCGCCGTCTGCAAGTTGAGGTTCGACAGGGTGCCGGTGTTGAAGCCGCCGTTGACCAACGGCGGGTACACTTGCAGCGCCTCGCCCGTGGAGCTGATGACGTTGCCGGCCTTGTCCTCGCCGAACTGGCCGTTGCGGGAGTAGACGAGGCCATTCGCGCTCTTCAGCGTGTAAAAGCCGTCGCCGCTGATTGCGAGATCGAGGTTCGAGGACGAGGTGGTGATGTTGCCCTGCGTGAATTGCTGCCTCGTGCTCGACAACCGGACGCCTTGTCCGATCACGGAGTTGTTGAGGTTCACGGCGCCGGCAGCGTAAACGTCGGCGAACTGCGCGCGCGAGTCCTTGAAGCCGATCGTATTTGCGTTGGCGATGTTGTTCGCGGTGACGTCCAAATCCGAACTGGCGGCTGTCAAACCCGAAAGTGCTGTGCTGAATGCCATGGAATTATTCCTCTAGTTGCTTAATTTGAAATTTGTTTGACGCCGCTGAAAGGCACGCTGCCGAGCCCGCTGACGTTCAATGTAAGTCCTGTCTGCCCGGCGCCCATCGTGACGCTCTGAACGACACCGTTCACGTAAGTGGTGGCCGCAGTGGCGCCCGACGCGCCTCCGTTGAACACTGCGCTCAAGGTGTACTGGCCGGCGGGAGCCTGCGATCCGTCCTGCAGCTTCCCGTCCCACGAGAAATTCGCGAGGCCGGTCGATTGCGCGCCGAGATTGATCTGACGCAACAGCGCGCCGCTGCTGTCGGAGATATTGACCACGGCCTGCGAGGTGGTCTGCGGCACATCGATGGCGCCGGAAACGGATCCGTTCGCCGTGAGGTTGGCCGTGCTGCTGCTGACCATCGCCTGATGCCCAAGGAGCGAGGACGCCTGCAGCGCCTGGCTCGACACCAGCGAAGTCGACAGCGCGCCGAACGACGTATTCAGCTGCGTGATGCCCTGCACCGTGCTCAAGGACGCAAGTTGATTCAAGAACTGGTTGCTGTCGACCGGACTGGTCGGATCCTGATTCTTGAGTTGCGCCAGCATCAGCGTCAGAAAATTCGTGCCGCCGAGTGTCGCGGCGCCGGCGGCCGATCCGCTGCCGGAGCTGCCCGACGTGGAGCTTGCGGCCGTGGCGCCGGTGTAATTCGGGTTGGGAAATGTCGTGGGGATGGTCATATGGAATTCCTAAGTGTTTATCAGCGTCCCATCGCAATGGTTTTGAGCAGCAGGTCGCGCGCCGTGTTGATGGCCTCGACGTTGGTCGCAAAGGAGCGATTGGCCGAGATCATGTTGGTCATCTCTTCGATCGAGTTGACGTTCGACATGAAGACGTAGCCGTCCTTGTTGGCGAGCGGATGGTCCGGCTGATAGCGCATGGTGGCCGGCGCCTTGCTCTCCACCACTCCGAGCACCCGCACGCCGACCGCGGCGGGCTGGCCGTCGTATCCGGCTTCATCCGTGTTCATCATGGTTTGGAACACCGGGTGGCGGGCTCGATAGACCTTGCTTTCATCGCCGTTGACGCTCTCGGCGTTGGCAAGATTGCTGGCGGTGGTATTCAGCCGTATGGTCTCGGCATTGAGGGCGCTGCCGGCGACGTTGAACACATTGAACAAAGACATCTATCTCTCCTTTGAGGAAGGGCGCTTACTGGCCCGCAATGACGAATTGCAGTTCGGCGATCTTGCTGTTGATGAACATGAGGCTCGCTTGGTAGCGCACGTTGTTCTCCGAGAAGGCCGCCTGTTCGACCGGCATTTCCACCGTGTTGCCGTCCAGAGATGCCTGGAACGGGTTGCGGTATTTCAATTCGCCGCCGGGCGACTCGGCGCCGTCCATGGCGATGTGCGAAGCCCGCGTGGTGCTCATCGCCAACCGCGCGGAGTCGTCGGTTCCGGCGAGCACTTCGCTGAAATCGATGTCGCGCGCCTTGAAATTCGGCGTGTCGGCGTTGGCCATGTTGGTGGCCAGCACCCCGATTCGTTGCCCGTGCAGCAGCAGCGCTCGTTCATGAATGCCAAAAATGTTTTCGAACATGTCGTTGATCTCCTCGACGGGAGAGCAAAGCAAGAGCTGTGCCAAGAGCTCAAAACGCGCAATCGGCGGCCCGGCCGGCCCGATTCCCACAGGACGGCAAGCACCGGTCGTGCGGAGGCGGCAAGGACTTGCCGCAGCCGGCCGCAGGCGGCGAGCCGCGGCTGCAAACAGGTCGGCGTTCGGCAGGTGCCTTTCCCGGCGCGTCCCGCGCCGCTATCGGTCGGGGGTGTCTTACTCCGCCGTTGAAAGGGCGCGTCAGCGCTGAGATAGATGGCACGCGGCTTGCTTGTTATGTCTTATCTTGCGAAAACCGCCAAAATACCGTCGGGCAGTTCTCCTATTGCTGGCCTGCCTGTCGCGCGCGCAATCCGCGACGCCCACGGCCATCCTGCAGGACGTGGGAGATTTGAACGCGCTGGCGACCGCCGAAGCGGCTCGTCACTTACCCCCTCTGACGGACAAGCAACGCTTCTTGGTCGGACCCATTCCGCCGCATATTCAGCTGGCTCGATGCCCGGAGACGCCCAAACCCGGTGTTGGAGCGGCGCCGCATATGAACGACCGGGTTCTCGTGGAAATCCGCTGCCAGGGGCCGCCTGCGTGGCATCTCTATGTGCCGGTGAGAATCGTGGGCACCACCTCCGTGGCCGTCGCGGCCCACGCGATCGTCGCCGGCAGCGTGTTGACGGCCAACGACCTTCGGGTCGAACAACATGACATGACGGAGCTGCCGCCGGGGTACTTGGATGACCCCGTGATTGCCGTGGGACGCACCGCCGCCCGGCCGATTTCGGGCGGTGCAATTCTCAACAACCAGCAACTCGTAGCATCCAAGGCCGTGCAACGCGGCCAAACGGTGACTCTGGTGGCCGACGCGGGCGGCATGAGCGTACGAATGGCCGGCCGGGCCCTCGGCGACGCAATGGTGAATCAACGGGTTAGGGTGCAAAATCTATCGTCCGGGAAGGTGGTCGAGGGAATCGCGCGTTCCGAGCAAGTGGTTGAAATTATTTTTCAATAGCCCCTTCAGTGAAGCGCGTCACAGTCGATAACCGTCTTTATGCGATCAAAGTCGGTGTGATCGTTAAAGTTCAGCAAAACCCCGACGATATATGGATGGCAGGGCCAACGTAGGCCCTCAGGAGAACTTCGGTGCCCAACAAAATCAGTGGATACCAGGCGACTGAGCCTCTAGCGCCCGTCAAGGGTACGAAAGGCAAGGCCCCCGTTGCGGACCAGTCCGGCAGCGATGCCGCCGGCTCGACCGCGTCCACAGCCGCCGCCCAGAGTACCGACCATGTCACCCTGACGGACTCCGCGCGCTCCTTGCAGAAGATCGAAGAAGCGATTGCCAAGGCCCCCGTGGTCGATACCGCGAAAGTTGCGGCGATCAAACAGGCTGTGAGTTCCGGCACCTATCAGATCGATACGGGCCGTGTGGCCGATAAGCTCCTGCAGTATGAGCGCGGCCTGAAATGACTCTATGAATCCCGACACACGCCACCGATTGGAAGAACTGCTCGGCCGTGAGATCACTGCCGCGCAAAGCCTTGCGGAGCTCCTGGCCGCGGAGCGCGCCGCACTGACCGGCGATTCTTCGGAGGTGGTCAAAGAGAAGGCCGCCGAAAAGATCGGTCTCCTCAACAGCATCGAGGAAATGGAAGCGGAGCGCCGCACCCTGTGGGGCGCCTCCGGCGCGGATGGCGCCGCATTCGGCCACATCGTGGCGGAGCGCTGGCGCGCGCTGATGGCGCTCTTGGCCGGATGCCGGAAAGCCAACGACGTCAACGGCCACATCATCCGTATTCGCCAGAATCAGATCCGCCAGCTGTTCGACATCGTGCGGGGCGGCGCGCCGACGACTTATGGTCCCCAGGGAAAGACTTTGACCAGTACGCCACGGGCGCTGGCGCGAGCGTGATGTATGTTGGTACTGAGTCGCCGAGCTGACGAATCCATTGTGATCCAACCCGCGGACGGGGTGGACGGCAACATGACCATGGCGCAACTTTTCGCCAATGGCCCCATTCAGATCACCCTTCTGGGCGGCACCGGACGGCGGATCAAGATGGGCATCGAAGCGCCCGAACAACTGTCGATACGCCGCAAAGACGTCCCAACGCCGGCTTGATCTCGGAGCCTGCCTGACGGGCTCCTCAGGCCGCCATCGCGCAGCGAGGCAGGTCGATGGTGAACACGCAGCCGCTTCCCGGCCGATCGTGTACGCTCAGAGTTCCTTGATTGGCCTCGATCACCCGCCGTGCGATGGACAGCCCGAGCCCCAATCCGGATTTGTCGGCGGAGCCCTGTGTGAACGGCAAGAACATGGAGTCCGCAATTCCGGGGGGCAGACCGCCGCAATGGTCCTCGACATCGATCCGGACCCGATCGGCTATTCCATAGGCGTGCAGCGACACCTCGGAATGCGCCACGGTGAACTTGAATGCATTTTGCAGAAGATTGGTCACCGCCGAGATCAGGAGCGCGCGGTCGGCATCCACGGCAAGGCGTGGGTCAACACTCACGACGACGAATCTGCACTTTCTTACCTGTGCTTCGAGGGAGGCGGAAACATTGACCTCCGCGATGAAGTCGGCCAGCGAGAACAGTTCGACGTGAACCGGGATTTCGGCGGCAACTCGCACGTCGGCCAACGTGCGGTCGAGGAGCGCGCGGATCCCCAGCAAGCTGCGCTTGACGACATCGCCGGTGGCTCCCACCACGCCGACTTTACCGCGTTGCACGGCGTCGAAGGCAAGCTGCGCGGTGTGGACGAAATTTCGCAGTTCGTGCCCCAGGAAGCCCAACCGCTCGTTGAATGCCCGTGCGCCGTTCTCGGCAACGATGAGTTCCCGAGCGTACGAGAATTCCGTCACCGCGTCGGCAATGGCATTGTCGAGGCAGCGGTTGAGAGTTTGGAACTCGACCGCCTGGATCGGCACGGAGTGTTCGAACGCCATTTCCGTGACGGCCTGACAAAGATCGCCGTAATCGTGCACCACTTGATCCACCGTGAACCCATGGTGCATCAACTCGAGACCGTGCTGCGCCGCCGTGGTGCCGATCTCCGATGAAGCCGACTTTCCCCCGTCCGCGGGCCCGGACACGCTGCGGCTTTGCATCGGGTCGGATGTCTGCTCCATCCGCAACGTCTTGATGAGTTGGTCGAGAAACAGCGGTATGCCATGCTCGAGTTCGTCGTCGGTCGCCTTGGGCGCACGCCGGCTCAGAACTTTGGTGCGGCATCGAGCAATCAAGTCAGCATGATGTGCGGTGAGGAATTCGTGAAGCACAGGTTGCACCCGCGGTAAAGTGGGGGGGGGTCGAGTGCCACACCGTCGTGATCTCGCGAACGCACAGGCTTGCCAGGAATCGCCATCCAGTCAGGATCACCGTCTGCGTTGAGCCCGTCTGTACGGTGGCGAACATTGGAAATCGACGCGGGAAAAGCCCGCGGCGCTGCCGCGCAACGCTGGGCGTTTCGGCCCTCCAAACCACGGAGTCACCTCGAGGTTAAACGTAATCCACTGATTTGATTAACATAACAATAAAAGTCACCGCGAACCCTTCGCTAACCGTAAGGCGGTGTGCATAATGGCATTTCGCCACAACGAACAATGAAAGGATGTCCGCATGGAGCGTCGCCTGCATACCCGTCACCGAGCGCGGACGACCGTGTATGTCGTCATGTCGGGACGAAAGAGCCGGATCTGCAAGGCGAAGAATTTGAGCGCGAGCGGCGTATTCGTCGAAACCGAGAATCTCGGACTGCGCAAGGGTCAACAGGTGCAACTCGCCTTTGCCATCAACCTCGGATTGGTAACGAAGATCCATCGCCGCACGGCCATCGTCGCCCATGTGACGCGCGGCGGAACCGGCCTCATGATGGAGCAATTCGCCGGTCGTTGACTCTCGCGCTGATTCGACTCTCCCGCTGATTCGACTCTCGTGCTGACTCGACTCTCCCGCTGACTCGACTCTCCCGCTGATTCGGCCGTGAGCCGGCTTTATCAGGCGCCTCCACCTGCGCTGCCCGATTCTTCTCTGTAAACTAGCATCGATGCCGCCTCTAGAATCGCCTCGCCCGGATGCCATCCGCATCCGCGGCGCCCGCCAGAACAACCTCAAGAATCTCGATCTCGATCTCCCGCTGAACGAGTTGATCGTCGTTACCGGCGTCAGCGGATCTGGAAAATCGTCGCTGGTTTTCGACACCTTGTATGCCGAAGGGCAGCGCCGTTACGTCGAGACATTTTCCCCCTATGCGCGGCAGTTCCTTGATCGCATGGACAAGCCGCTGGTGGATCGAATCGACGGGATCCCGCCCTCGATTGCCATCGATCAAACCAATCCGGTGCGCACGTCGCGCTCGACCGTCGGCACGATGACCGAGCTCAATGATCACTTGAAACTGCTGTTCGCGCGGGCCGCCGTTCCCTACTGCCGCGGCTGCGGAAAGCCGGTGCGCCGCGACACCCCCGAGACCATTTTTGCCGCTGTGGCGGAGCGCTCCCGGGCCGCCGGCGATGCGCGGGGCGGCCAACCGCGGCTGCTGGTCACGTTCCCGGTTCCCGTGCCGGAGAACTTTTCGGATACCGAAGTCAAGACCCTGCTTGCGGCACAGGGCTATACGCGGATCCACGAGCAGCGCGGCGCCACGCTGCAGGTTGTCCAGGACCGCTTTCGCTGGTCGGGCGTCGATCCGGGCCGCGCCGGCGATGCCATCGAGGCGGCGCTCAAGGTCGGTCACGGCCGGCTCGACGTCTACCCGCAAACCGATTCCGGCGAGAGTGCCGCACCCTGGCGCTTTTCCACCGATTTGCACTGCCCTGATTGCGACATTGCCTACAAAGACCCGAATCCGAGTACGTTCAGTTTCAATTCTCCGTTGGGCGCATGCGAAACCTGCCGCGGCTTCGGCAGGATCATCGGTGTCGACTACGACCTGGTCATCCCAGACCACTCGCTGACTTTGCGCGAGGGTGCCGTCAAACCCTGGCAAACGGAGTCTTACAAGGAATGCCAGGCGGACCTCCTGAAATTCGCGCGCAAACGCTCGATTCCACTCGACACGCCGTGGCGCGATCTTACCGCGCAGCAGCGCCGGTGGGTGCTGGACGGCGAGGGCGAGTGGACCAAGAACGTCTGGTATGGCGTCAAGCGCTTCTTCGCCTGGCTCGAGACCAAAGCGTACAAGATGCACATTCGCGTCCTTCTGTCTCGGTATCGCTCCTATACCGAATGCACTGCATGCCGCGGCGCGCGCCTCAAGCCCGAGGCCTTGCAGTGGCGTATCGGCGAGCCCGGATTGAACATCCGCGAGTTGATGCTGTTGCCCATCGACAAGTGCCGCCATTTTTTTGCGATGCTCACACTGCCCGCGCCGCTGGGCGAAACCGTCGACCTCTTGCTGCGGGAAATCCGCGCGCGGTTGAACTATCTCAGCGACGTGGGCCTGGGCTATTTGGATCTCGATCGACAATCGCGCACCTTGTCCGGCGGGGAGGTGCAGCGGATCAATCTCACCACGGCCCTCGGTACGTCGCTGGTGAGCACGTTATTCGTGCTGGATGAGCCTTCCATCGGTCTGCACTCCCGCGACGTGGGCCGCATCGTCGGCGTGATGCAGCGCCTGCGGGACGCCGGCAACACGCTGGTGGTCGTCGAACACGACCCCAAGGTCATGCTGGCAGCGGACCGCGTGCTCGACATCGGCCCGGGGCCCGGGGAGCACGGCGGAGAGATCGTCTTCTACGGGCCGATCCGCGACTTGGGCAGAGCGCGGCATTCACTCACCGCCGACTATCTGTTCCGCCGCAAGACCGTGGAAATTCCGCAGGCTGTGCATGCGAGGCGCGCGCCCGACAGCGTGCGTCCCGCGGACGCCCTGCGGATCGAAGGTGCCGCGGAACACAACCTCAAGAACATCGATGTGGATATTCCATTGCGACGTCTGGTGTGCGTCACCGGCGTGAGCGGATCGGGGAAATCCACGCTGATCCATGATGTACTGTTTCCGGCGCTGCTGCGGGCGAAGGGTAAACCCACTGAGAACCCGGGCCGGCACCGCACGCTCGAGGGAGCCCAATTCGTCGGTGACGTTGTGATGGTCGACCAAAGCCGCATCGGCCGCACCACCCGATCAAATCCGGCGAGCTATGTCGGCGCCTTCGATGCCGTCAGAAATCTATTCGCGAGGCTGCCGCAGGCGGTCGAGCGCAAGTACACGGCCGGGACTTTCAGTTTCAACGCCGGCAATGGACGCTGCCCCGCCTGCGGCGGCAATGGCTTCGAGCACGTGGAAATGCAGTTTCTGTCCGATGTTTATCTGCGGTGTCCCGACTGCGATGGCCGGCGTTTCCGGGCTGAAATCCTGGAGTGCAAGCTCGCCCGCGGTGTCTTCGAGCCGAAAAGCATCGCCGATGTGCTCGACCTTACGGTCTCCGAAGCGTTGGCGTTCTTCAGGGATGACGCGGAAGTATGTTTGCGCCTGGCGCCCCTTGCGGATGTGGGACTGGATTACCTGCGGTTGGGCCAACCGGTGCCCACCTTGTCCGGCGGTGAAGCGCAACGCCTGAAGCTCGCGGGTCATCTCGCCGAGAACGCGGTGCGCGAGCAGTCGGCACTTGCGATGGAACGCCGCGCCCGCCGCAACGAAGCCGCCGGCAGGCCGGTGCCCCGCAAGTCGGCCTTGGGCTCGCTGTTCCTGTTCGACGAGCCCACCACGGGCCTGCACTTCGACGACGTCGCAAAGTTGCTGCGGGCATTCCGGCGATTGATCGACGCCGGACATTCGCTCCTCGTGATCGAGCACAACCTCGACGTCGTGCGCGCCGCCGACTGGATCATCGATCTGGGTCCCGAGGGCGGCGATGCGGGCGGCTCCATCGTCTGCGTCGGCACGCCGGATCAGGTGATGCGCGTCGCCGCATCGCATACCGGCCGTGCCCTGCTCGAAGCCGCGGACGACGCTTCCTTCGGCGGTGCGGTACAGGATTCCGAGAGCCACTTGCATCGTGTTGCGGCGCCTACCGTCATCGAAATCCGCGGCGCCCGGGAACACAACCTCAAGAACATCGACGTCGACCTCGACCGCAATCGCTTCACGGTGATTACCGGCGTGTCCGGCAGCGGCAAGAGCAGCCTGGCGTTCGACATCCTGTTCGCCGAGGGACAGCGGCGCTACCTCGAGTCCCTGAATGCCTACGCACGGCAATTCGTGCAGCCGGCGTCGCGCCCGGACGTGGATGCCATCTTCGGCATACCACCCACGGTTGCCATCGAGCAGCGCACCAGCCGCGGCGGCCACAAGAGCACGGTCGCCACCCTCACGGAGATCTATCACTTTCTGCGCCTGATGTACGTGAAGTTGGGCGTGCAACATTGTCCCGCGTGCGACACGGTCATCGAGCCGCAATCGGCCGACGCCATTGCCGCACGGGTGCTCGCGGACTACCGCGGTCAGAGAATCATCGTCCTGGCGCCGCTCGTCGTCGCGCGCAAGGGTCTTTACACGGCACTCGCCAAGTGGGCCCGCGGCAAGGGATACCAAGAGCTGCGTGTCGACGGATCCTTGCTGCCCACGGCCAAATGGCCGCGGCTCGATCGCTTTCTGGAACACGACATCGAACTGCCGGTGGCTGCCATGACCGTAAACGCGGACCGCGAATCCGAACTGCGCGAGGCGCTCAATGTCGCGTTGGAACACGGCCGCGGCGTGCTGCATGTGATGAAATCCGGCGGCGGTACCAAGGGAAATGGGAGCGCTGCAGGCGACGGTGCCCAGAAGGCGGTCTTCTCTACCAAGCGCGCCTGCCCGAACTGCGGCACCGGCTTCCCCGAACTCGATCCGCGGCTGTTCTCCTTCAACTCGCGCCATGGATGGTGCAAGAGCTGTTTCGGCACCGGCCTGCAGATTACGGAGTTCGATGAGGAACAGAGCGGCGAAGAATCCAAGTGGCGCGACAGCGAGGAATCACGCTCCGCCGGCCGGGCGGAAGTCCCTTGCCCGGACTGCGCCGGCGAGCGCCTCAATCCGGTCGCGCGACACGTGCTGTTTCGCGGACGGTCGATCGCGGCGTTGACCAATTTACCGGTGCAGGAATTCGCTGCCGCCATGGCGAAGATCAACCTCAAGGGCCGCGAGCTTGAGATTGCGCGGGACCTGGTGGCGGAACTGGGCAGCCGCACCGCGTTCCTCTGCGACGTGGGCTTGGGCTACCTGCAGCTCAATCGCGCCGCGCCGACGCTGTCGGGCGGCGAAGCTCAGCGCATCCGGCTGGCCGCGCAGCTGGGGTCCAATCTGCAGGGCGTGTGCTACGTGCTCGATGAGCCGACGATCGGTCTGCATCCGCGCGACAATGTCGCCCTGCTCAACACCTTGGATCGCCTGCGCGCCAAGGGCAATACCCTGGTGGTAGTCGAACATGACGAGGATACGATCCGCCGCGCCGACCACGTGATCGATCTCGGCCCGGGCGCAGGCAAACGCGGCGGCCTGCTGGTGGCCGAAGGCACGGCAAGCGAGCTCGCGTTTCTGGCGAATTCCGCAACCGGCCGCTGCCTGGCGGCACCCTATCGGCATTCAAGATCGCACCGCCGCCCGGTCGGCCGCGACACGCCGTCGATAGAAGTCTGCGGCGCCAGCCTGCACAATCTCGACCAGGTGGACGCACGCATTCCGCTCGGGCGATTGACCGTAATCACCGGCGTCTCCGGTTCGGGCAAATCGTCCTTGGCGCGCGACGTTCTGTTGGGCAACCTCAGACGCCTGTTGGCACCCCCATCGCGCTCGACCCGGTCGCGCTCGAAGAACTCGCGTCCGGCGGGGAGCCCCGTCAATCGCGACCAGACCGTGGCGGGCTGCGAGTCCATCACCGGTTGGGAAACCGTCAGCCGCGTGCTCGAAGTCGATCAATCGCCGATCGGCAAGACGCCGCGCTCATGTCCTGCCACCTACATCGGATTTTGGGACTCGATCCGCAGGCTCTATGCGGAAACCACCGACGCGCGGATTCGGGGCTTCACGGCCAGCCGCTTCTCGTTCAACGCGGCCGGCGGCCGCTGCGAAGCCTGCGAAGGCCAGGGCATGCAGCGTATCGAGATGAATTTCCTGCCGGACGTGCAGGTGCTGTGCGATGTGTGCGGCGGCGGGCGTTTCAACCACGAAACGCTGTCGATTTTATTCAAGGGCAAGAGCATCGGCGAGACGCTCACCTTGAGCGTCGAGGACGCGGTCGAATTCTTCGCGGCCCAACGCAGCGTGCAACATCCCTTGAGCCTGCTGGCGGATGTGGGCTTGGGCTACTTGAGTCTGGGCCAGCCCAGCCCGACCCTGTCGGGTGGAGAGAGCCAGAGGATCAAGCTGGTGACCGAACTTGCGAAAGTTCGCACCGACGCGCTTGGCGTCGATATCGCACGCCGCGAGCGCCAGCACACGCTGTACGTGCTCGACGAACCGACCGTGGGCCTGCACATGGCCGACGTCGAAAAGCTGGTGAAAGTCCTGCAGCGCCTGGTGGATGCCGGCAACAGCGTCGTCGTCATCGAGCACAATCTCGACATCATGGCCGAAGCGGACTGGATCGTCGATTTGGGTCCGGAAGGCGGTTCGGGCGGCGGCCGCATCGTCGCGCAAGGCATGCCGGATGCAATCACGGCCAAACCCGGTAAGAGCCACACCGCGCGCATTCTCGGCGGGTTCCTGGCGGAGCGCGGGATCGACTGATCGGCCGCGCCGCCTCCGTGAAGTGGCCGATTGCGTGATCGACCCGGCTTGATGGCGCGTTAAGCGCTCGGGCGAGGTGTGTTCTGTGTACGCTAACGCACGGACCGCCACAGATAAAGAGCGGAACATACAAAAAGGAAAACATACGCCGCCTGAGCCTTGCGGCATTCCACCGCATCAACCTCGTGGCACCATCGGCACCTTGAAATGCAGAAGAGACCGTGATGGGAACGAACAGACCGATTCCTCAATCTCTGCCCAAGATCGCAACGGGCATCCAAGGATTTGACGAGCTGAGTCACGGTGGCTTGCCCCGGAGCCGTATCAGCCTGCTGAAGGGCGGCCCAGGTTCCGGAAAGACCGTGTTCGCCCTGCAGTCCCTGGTTAACGCAGCGCGCGAACGGGGGGAGTCAGGCATCTTCGTGGCGTTCGAAGAGAGTCCGCGTCAAATCATCGCCAATGCCGGCGGTTTCGATTGGGATCTGCCCACTCTCGTCAAGAACAAGCTCTTTTTCATGGACGCCAACCTGTCGCCCGATATCGTCCAATCCGGAGAATTCGACCTGCGCGGCCTGCTGGCCATGCTCAAGGCCAAGAAGGAGGAAATCGGCGCACGATGGATCGTGTTTGACGGCGTCGACGTATTGCTGACGTTGCTGCAGAACCCGAAGTCGGAAATGCGGGAGATCTACCGCATGCGCGCTTGGCTGGCGGAGAACGAGCTGGATGGGGCCATTCTCACTGCCAAGATCGATGGTGCAGGTTCGCAGATCGCCAACTACGGCTTCCTGCAATTCATGGTGGACTGCGTGATCGGATTCGAGCAGCGCCTGGAGTGCGGGGTCTCTTTGCACCGGGTGCAAATTTTGAAGTATCGCGGCTCGCCCTTCGCCAAGGGTGAGTATCCGGTGAGCTTCGGGCCGGGCGGGATGGAAATCGTTCCTCCGGAACCGACCGAGATCAAGCAGGTCGCCTCGGGCGAGCGGGTCTCTGTCGGCTTCGACCGGCTCGACACGATGCTGGGTGGAGGCTTGTTTCGCGGCAGCAGTACATTGATCACGGGCGTGCCCGGCACGTCCAAGACGACGTTGTCGGGTAAGTTCGCGGAGGCGGCCTGCCGGCGGGGCGAGCGAACACTGTTCGTGAGCTTCGACGAAGGCCCCGAACGGATCGTACGCAATCTGATGTCGGTTGGAATCCAGCTCAGGCCGTATCTCAAGAGCGGCCTGTTGCGGATGTATTCGGGCCGCACGGAATCCGTCGCCGCCGAGGACCACCTGGTAACTCTCAAAACGCTGATTAGCGAACATCAGCCGCGCTGCATGGTCATCGACCCTCTGTCGGCCATCGCCAAGGCTGGAGGGCTCGCGGCCGCGCGATCCGTTGCCAACCGCTTCATCTACACGGCGAAGGACCAGAAAATCACCGTGGTGGTCACTGCCATCAACGAGGGCAACGAGCCGGAAACGGAGTCGACGGATCTGCAGATATCCACAATCGCGGACACCTGGATCCATCTGTCGTACCTGATCCGTGGCGGTGAGCGCAATCGGGCGCTGACGATCATCAAATCGCGGGGTACTGCTCACTCGAACCAAGTGCGCGAGTTGACCTTGAGCGATGCCGGTCCGATGCTGGCGGATGTCTACACTGCTGGCGGCGAGGTGCTGATGGGCACCTTGCGCTGGGAAAAAGAAGATGAGGAGCGGGCCAGGAGGCTCGAACGTCGCACCGAGATCGATCAAAAGCGTGTGTCGCTGGAACTTGCCGAGGCGGACACGCGGGCGCGGATCAAGGTCTTGGAGCACGATCTGGAACGGCAGCGGATTGAGCTGGCGGCGTACTCGAGTGACGATCAAGCGCGCATAGTTTCCTCGAGCGACCGGGAGAAAGTCCTGCGCAGGATTCGTAGCGCGGACCCGGCGGGGAGCGCCGGAAACGGGGGCACCGCCTCCGTGGCGACACACCGCGGTTCCAACGGTTCCGCGAAATTCGGCAAGAAGAATAGGACGGAGTCGCGCGATGGCCCGTAAGAAAACCAGTCGCGCGGCGTCGGATACCGCAGCCTCCACGGTTGTAGTGATGGTCCTTTATGTGACCGAGAGCGGACCTAATTCGGCCCGGGCAATAGCCAATCTTGAAGCGATCTGCGAGGAGCATTTGAAGGACAGATATCGGCTGGAAATCATCGATGTTCTCGAATATCCACGGCGCGCGCTGGCCGATGGCATTGTCGTCACCCCGAGCCTCGCCAAGGTGTCTCCCTCGCCGGCCGCGACGGTGGTCGGCAATTTGAGCGATAAAATCGAGGTGCTTCGCGCGCTGGGGATCAGAGGATAGCTTCGGTGCAACACGCCGGCCCTTCTTACACCCTGTCCGGCACGGAAGCGGAGCGTGGCTTCAAAAGAGCGATCCTGCGGCTGGTCAAGGGCGGCGCCGAGCGTCTGGCGATCGAAGCGGGGCAGATTGACGCCATCATTGATCCCGCGAGCGGCAACGCGATCCTGCTGCCCGAGGCGCAGTGGGCACTGAATGGGCGCAAAGCGGAAGCTAACTCGAACCGCTTCGCGCGAGCCATCCTCGACGCGCTCTGCGTCCCCATCGTCGTGCTCGATGAGACCGGGATCGTGCTCTCGGCAAACCAGACATGGTGCGTCTTCTCGGTCACCCACTCGGGCATCGGCGCGGGCGTCACGCAAGGCTCCAACTATCTTGCGACCTGCGATAATGCCCGCGGCAATGAGCAGGTCGATGGCGTAGCTATCGCAGCGGGGGTCCGTCAAGTGATCGGCCGCGAGCGCGCACTGTTTCGTTACGACTACACCTGCAACTCGGCTACCGGGCAGCGCTGGTTTTCGCTTTGCGTTTCAAGCATAGCGGGAGACGACGCGGCTCGCGCCGTCGTTTTATACCAGGACATCACCGAGCGGAAGCGGGGAGATTTGCTGCTGGGTCTCGAGAACAGGGTTCTGTGCTGCCTTGCCGACGCAGGGAACGCAACTGAAGCAGTGAAATCGGTGATTCGCGCCGTATGCGAAATGCAGGGTTGGAAATGCGGTCGATACTTCAGTTTGGATCAGTCGGCCGGCGTGCTGCGCTTTAGCGAGTCCTGGGGCATGCCACTCGCGGCAGTCGAGCATTTTTTGGAAGAGTCGCGTGGACTTGTGTTCCATCCTGGGGCCGGGCTCGCGGGCCGGGTGTGTCAGTCCGGGCAGCCACTTTGGATACTCGATGGTAGGCAAGAAACAGGTCTGTCCCCGACGGCTTTGGCCCCCGAAACCGGCGAGGATGGTGCGTTCGTATTCCCGGTCACATCGGAGGGCACCATAGTCGGCGTACTCGCATTCTCGAATCCCACCATCCGCGAACCAGACGACCGCATGCTGAATTCGGTGCAATTCATCGGCAGTCGACTTGGGCGATTGCTGCAGCGTCTGGAGGCGCTGGACGCGCTGCGGCGGAGCGAGAGTCGCTTCCGCGCATTGAACCTTTTGACCTCCGATTGGTACTGGGAACAGGATCGGGCCTTTCGGTTTACTCAAATCAACGCGGGCAGCCCTTTTGGGAGCACCGATATCCTCGGCATGACGCACTGGGACCTGCCGAATGTCGTCCTGGCTTACTCGAACTGGGCCGAGCACAAATCGCACCTCGACGCGCGGTGGTCATTCCATGACTTCGAGTTCGCGACCGTCCAAGCGGACGGGCGGCATGCCTATTATTCGATCTGCGGACAGCCGGTGTACGATGAAGTCGGATCGTTCAAAGGCTATTGTGGCACCGGATCGGACATCACCGAACGGAAACGGGCCGAGGTCGCGTTGCGCAGAGGGACCCAAGGGGACGTTGCTTCAACAACGTGACGTTTTGACCCCGAATTGGCGGTCGCGGCAAGGTTAGGTCGGGGTCGCTCCGGCTTCCGCAGCATCTGTTGGATTCCATTAAGATAGCGGCCACTTCCCGTAACTCCGATGGCAGCATGACTCCGACGATCGCCTCCTCCCTGCGCGCGACTGCGGCCGTGTTCACGACCCTGATAATCATTTTTCCCGCAATTTGGGGCGGCTTCGCCCTGTGGTATCAGATACCGGGCGGGCAGTCTTTCAAGGGCCTGTGCGTGGTGCTCTGGGGCGCGTTCAGTTTCGCGATGTTGATCGCGCTTTGGCAAGGCCGTATCGCGCTGGGAGTGATTGCGTTTACCGTCGCGCTGATCGGGATGCTGCTGTGGTGGACGCGCCTGACGCCGACGAACGATCACGATTGGGCCGACGACGTGGCGCAGATCACCACCGGTACCGTGGACGGCAGCCGGGTCACGTTGCACAACGTACGCAACTTCGATTGGCGCAGCCAGACCGACTACACCCAGCGCTGGGAGACCCGCGACTACGACCTTGACCGCCTGCGAACCGTGGACATGATCATGTCGTACTGGAGCCGCCGGGCCATCGCGCATATGTTGATTTCCTTCGGCTTCGACGCCGGCACGCGGGTAGTATTCTCGGTGGAAGTCCGCCGCCAAAATACCCAAGCGTTCTCCGAGATCGGCGGCTTCTTCAAGGAGTTCGGACTCAGCATCATCGCCGCCGACGAGCGCGATGTCGTCCGGCTCCGGACCAATGTGCGCGGTGAAGACGTCTTTCTATATCGCCTGCAACTCCCGCAGCAGGCGATGCGCTCGCTCTTTCTGGGCTACGTCGGCGAAGCCAACAGCCTCGTGGACTCTCCGCGGTTTTACAACACCATCACCGTGAACTGCACCACGCTCGTCTACCAGATGATGAAGAGAATCGTCGGCCGCCTGCCGCTGGATTACCGGCTGCTGTTCTCCGGTTATCTGCCGGAATACGTATACCGCGTCGGCGGCCTCGACCGCCGCTATTCGCTCGAGGAGCTTCGACAACGCGGCCGTATCACCGAGCGCGCAAGGATATCCGACCGCAGCGAGAGCTTTTCGGCGGATATCCGCCGGGGAATTCCCTAGCCTTTGAATGCCGCCGCCAATTGCGACGCCGCCTTCACAAGCAGCGACGTATCGACGCCGACGGCGACGAATGTTGCGCCCTGCGCCAGGTAGTCGCGCGCTGTCTGGTTGTCGCTGCTCAAGCACCCTGCTGCCTTGCCAGCCTCGACGACCGTGGCGATCCCTTGGGCAATGGCAGCCTGCACGGCCGGATCGGCGGGCTTGCCGATCAGGCCCATGGACGCGGACAGATCGGCCGGGCCGAAGAACACGCCGTCGACGCCCGGAACAGCTGCGATCTCCCCGAGATTCCTGAGCGCCGCCGCGGATTCCACCTGGACGAGGACGCACATCTGCTCATCGCTGTGATGCAAGTAGCCGTCGATCTGATTCCAGCGCGAGGAGCGCGCCAACGCGCTGCCGACGCCGCGAATTCCGCGAGTCGGGTAGCGCGTGGCCGCCACCATGAGGGCCGCCTGTTCTGCAGTTTCCACCATGGGAATCAGCACCGTCTGCACTCCGAGGTCGAGGTACCGCTTGATCAATTCGACGCTGCCGTGAACGGGCCTCACGATGGCATGCACCGGATACGGCGCGACCGCCTGCAGCTGCCGCAGCACGCTGCGGGTATCGTTGGGCGCGTGCTCGGCGTCGATCAGCAGCCAGTCGAAGCCCGTGGTCGCCAGGAGTTCGGCCACGTAGGAGTCCGCCAACCCGACCCATAGGCCGATTTGCGGCCGCCCGTCTTGCAGAGCTTGTTTGAAGGCGTTGACGGGCATTTGCATCTGTGGTCTCCGCTCCAGAAACTAAAGGCCGCTCAGACGAAGCGCAGCGAAATGGCGCCGAGCGGACCGTAGTCGGCCTGCAGGACATCGCCGCGCGAAGCTTGAGTCGGCCGGGTAAACGAACCGCCTAATATGATGTCTCCGGCATTCAGCTGTTCGCCGTACGGGGCAATCTTGTTGGCAAGCCACGCGACGCCCGTGGCCGGGTGATTCAGGACGGCGGCCGCCAATCCCGTCTCTTCGATCACCGCGTTCTTGTAAAGAAGCGCTCCCACCCAGCGCAGATCGACCTCATCGGGCTTCACAGGGCGTCCGCCGAGCACGACTCCGGCGCACGCCGCGAAGTCCGATATGGTGTCGAACACCTTCCGGGGAGCTTTGGTCTCGCGATCGAACTGCTCGATGCGAGCGTCGATGATCTCGAGCGCAGGGGTTACGTAGTCCGTGGCCTGCAACACCTGGAACAGGGTTACCCCGGGCCCCTTGAGCGGTCTGCCCAGGATGAACGCCAGTTCGACTTCGACGCGAGGCGCGATGAAGCGCTCGAACGGCACGTCGCTGCCGGTTTCGAAGAACATGTCATCCATCAACGGCGCATAGTCGGGCTCGGTGATCTGCGATGCCATCTGCATGGCGCGCGACGTCAATCCGATCTTCCGTCCGCGGATGCTGCGGCCGTCGGCCTGTTCCAACTTCACCCATTCACTCTGGATGGCATATCCATCCTGCACCGTCATGGCGGGGTATTCGCGCGAAAAATGCCGCAGCTGCGTGCGGTTCCTGCGCGCCTCGTACAGCCGTCGTGCGAGGGCGCGCGTGGTTTCTTTGGACATCATGGCGGGTACTTCCGGAAGTCCGGCTCAGGTTTTTGGAAAGCGTGCGTGCAGGTTGTTGTGCTTGAGCGTGCCGGTCTCGCTGAACTCGTTGAGTTCCAGCGACAAGGCCAATCCGCGATTCGCGTAAGACTCCGCAAAATGCTCTTTCATGACGTCGAACAGGCCATCACAGGCCGCTCGTTTGACGGCGTCACTCCTTCCGGCTCCGATCTTCAGTATGGCGTGTACGAATCCCGCGTCGCTCAAGGTGCCGTCGGCAATGCAGTACTCGTCGCAGGGAATGGCGCGCACCCGCACGCCTCCGGGCGGAAACACCGGCGAGCCGCCCGCTTCCAGCGCCGTCATGTACCGCGCGAGCTTGCGGCACAGATCGCCGAACCCGCCGCCGTGCCGCAGATTGCCGCTGTATTCGAGAGTCATGTGCGACATGCCTATTCTCCGATATCCATGCCGGCCACGGTGCAGCCGACCGCAAAGATGGGGATGGGCCGGTAGTGCTGTACTGTCCCGCGGCCACGCGCGGCCGCGGCAATGGCGATGAACGCGCGGATTTCGAACCCGCCCTGTCCCGCGTCCCGGTAGGTTGCCTCGTCGGTGTACGACAGCATGGCGGCCTTGTCGTTGGCCGCCCAACACCTCAGGAATTCGCGATCCCAAGCCTCGTTGATTCTTCCGGAGTCAGGGGTCGCGGGCCAATGCGAGATCCCGCCCGCGCCCACCACGGCGATGCGTTGCGGAAGGCCATCCGCGGCGCGGCGAATGGCTTCGCCGAAGGCCCACGCTCGATGCAGCGGCGTCAACGGCGGCCCCTGGCAATTGATGTTGACGGGGACAACGGGGACATCGTAATGCGGCGTCAGAAAATGCAGCGGCACCATGATCCCGTGGTCGAATTTCCATTCCTCGGCATAGGCAACATCCACCGTTTGCATGATCTCGCGGATCATGCGCAGCGACAGTTTCGCATCGCCGGGGACCTTGGTGCGCGCGATGCCCAGCCACGCGGGGTCTTCTATGGGCCCTTCGTACTGGTCCGCCATGCCCACGGCGAACGCGGGCATGTTGTTCATGAAGAAATTGGCGAAATGCTCCGCCGAGACCACCACGAGCGCATCCGGGCGGGCCTCAGCCAGACGCTCGCCCATGCCGCGAAACGCCGAGTGAAATTCCTGGACGATGGCGGCATCGCCCATCCGCGCCCGGCCCGTGATCCCCGGCGCATGGCTCACGATGCCGGCGAACACCAGGCTCATACGTCGGCAACCTTCTCTTCCAACCCTGTCGTCATGGCGTACAGGCCGGCGCGGACCGGTCCATACTTGCGCACTCCCTCACGCATGGCGGCGATGTAGGCGCTCCATTCCATGCCGAGCAAGGCGGCATAGTGCATGAGCAGCTGACCGTTCGCGCCCAGGACGTACAGCAACCCGATATCGCCGGCAGTGATTGCATCCCGCTCCTCCTGCGTGAGGCCGTAGGGCGAAAGAACGCCGGCTCTCTCCGCGAGAAATCGCTGTTGCACCGCCGGGTCGCGATTGATGTCGAACAGGAATTTCTGCATTTGGTACAGACTCATGGTCTTAAGCTCCCCAATGCGGAATGTGGTGCGAACCCAGACTCACACACACGTTTTTCGGCTCCAGGAACACTTCATAGCTCCAGGTGCCGCCTTCGCGGCCCGTTCCCGAGGCCTTCGTGCCGCCGAACGGCTGGCGCAAGTCACGCACGTTCTGACTGTTGACGAAGCACATGCCGGCTTCGATCGCCGCGGCCACCCGGTGCGCGCGCCCGATGTTCTCGGTCCAGACATAGCTGCTCAACCCATAGGAGATGTCGTTTGCCTGGGCGATGGCGTCCGCCTCGTCCTTGAAGGGAATGAGACAGGCCACCGGTCCGAAGATCTCATCCTGGGCGATCCGCATGCGGTTGTGCACATCCGCAAAGACCGTGGGCTTGACGAAATTTCCGTTCCTCAAGGCCCCCGTCAGCGGCGGGGAATCGAGGCCGCCGCAGAGCATTGCCGCCCCTTCCTGCGGGCCCAGTTCGATGTACCGCCGCACTTTGGCAAGGTGCTCCGGGCTGATCATCGGACCCACGCTGGTGTTTTCGTCGAGCGGATCGCCGACGCTGATGCGCTTGGCACGCGCGGCGAATTTCTCGACGAAGTCTGCGTAAACCGACTGCTGCACGAGGATGCGCGAGCCGGCGGTGCACCGCTCTCCATTGTTGGAGAAGATCATGAATATCGCCGCGTCCAACGCCCGCGCAAGATCCGCGTCCTCGAATACGACGAAGGGACTCTTGCCGCCGAGCTCCATCGAGAATTTCTTCAAGCCCGCGGCCTTGACGATGCGATTCCCCGTTGCGGTCGATCCCGTGAACGATATGGCGCGGACGTCGGGATGCCGGCACAGCGCCTCGCCCGCCTCGGATCCATAGCCGTGGACGACGTTGAGGACGCCCGCGGGAATTCCGGCCTCCAAGGCCAATTCGCCGAGGCGCGCGGCGGTCAAAGGCGACAGCTCGCTCATCTTCAAAACCGCGGTGTTGCCGAACGCCAGTGCCGGCGCCACCTTCCATGTGCTGGTCATGAAGGGGACATTCCATGGCGACACGAGTGCGCACACGCCGACCGGGTGAAACAGGGTGTAGTTCAGATGCGTCGGCGTCGGGTAGGTGTGGCCATCGACCCGCACGCACATCTCGGCAAAGTAGTGGAAATTATCGGCGGACCGCGGCACCAGCTGCTTGGCGGTTTGCGCAATGGGCTGCCCGGTGTCCCGGGTCTCGGTCCGGGCGATCTCGGGGACGTTCTTTGCTATCAAATCTCCGAGTTTGCGCAGCAGCGCTGCACGCTCGGGCGCGGGTTTGGCCGCCCAGCGCGGAAATGCCGCCTTGGCCGCCACGACGGCCGCGTCGATTTCCTTGGCGCCTCCGCGGGCCACCTCGGCAAGGACCTCCTGAGTCGCCGGATCGACGGTCGGGAAATAGTCCGCACTCTTAACCGCTGCGCCGTCGATCAAATGTTGGATCTGCATGAGGCTCCTTGTCGCCGCGGTTCAAAGCCCGAGTTGCCGCGGCTCAACGTCCGAAGGATTCGTCGGCCGCGATAGTATTGACGAGCCGTCCCAAGCCGTCGATCTCGCAGATTATTTCGTCGCCCGGCATGACGTTGGCCACGCCCTCCGGCGTACCCGTCAGGATCACATCGCCCGGGACCAGCGTCATGAATGCACTCAGGTATTCGATCAGGTATGGAATATCGAAGATCAGATCTCGGGTGTTGCCCTGCTGCCTCAGTTCGCCGTTCAGATGAGTCCGCAGCCCCAAATTCGCGGGATCCGGCACGTCCGATGCGTCGACGAGCCAGGGCCCAAGCACCGTCCCGCCGTCGCGATTCTTGACGCGCAGATTGGGCCGATACCAGTTTTCGAGATAGTCGCGAATGGCGTAGTCGTTCGCAATGCAGTACCCGGCCACATGCCGCATGGACGCGGCGCGGGCGACGTTCTTTGCGCGGCGACCGATGACCACCGCGAGTTCGCATTCGTAGTGCATGAACTTCACGCCGGCCGGACGCCGCGTGCTGCCGCGATGACCCAGCAGTGAGCCCGGGCCCTTGAGAAAGACCAGCGGTTCTTCCTGAGAATTGAACGCCAACTCCTTCGCATGATCGGAGTAGTTGAGACCGAGGGCGATGATTGTTCCCACCTCGAACGGCGGCAGCCAGACGACTTCTGCACCGCTGACGAGCCGGCCGTCGTCGAGCAGCAATTCCTCCGCCCGGTCCTGCGCTCCTTGCGGATTGCGAGCCGGAGTCGCGGTATGTATCGCGCCCGAATAAGCGACCCGGGCGCGCATCATCGCGCCGCCATCACGAATTCGTTGGACAGAGTCCCGAGCGCGTCAGCCGCGATATCGACGCGCTGTCCGGCGCGCACCCGCGGAGCGGGCCACGCGACCCCCAGGGCGAGCACGTCGCCCGGGATGAACGTCATGAATTCGGTGACGTCCGCCAGCAGCCTGGCCGCGGAACGCACCAAATCCGCCGTGCTCGCCGTCTGAACGAGCGCGCCGTCGACATAGGTCCGGAGGGTCAGCGCGTCCGGATCGGCGACCGCGTCGCGGGGGACCACCGCGGGGCCCAAGGGACAGAATCCGTCGCGAGCCTTGAATCGAATCGACGGCCGGTAGAACGTATCGTGGGGAACGCTCACATCGTTCACGATGAGGTAGCCGGCGACATGGTGGAGCGCTCCCTCCTCCCGGACACGGCACGCGGTGCGGCCGATGACCAGGCCGATGCAGGGGCCCGCCTCCAGTTCACTCATGCCGGCGGGAATTTGGACCTGATCGCCCGAGGCCGCCAGCGTATTGCGCGGTTTGATGTACAGCACGGGGGCACGCGGCGGCGCCCCATACGGCGGCTGGGCCGCCCTGCTGCCGAGTTCGGCGAGCGCGCTCCGGTGATTGAGCAGGGTCCCGTATACGGCGCCGGTCAGGCGGAATGGCGCGATCTCGAATGGAATCGTACACACGGCAGCCGACACGTCTTTCGCTCCCCGAAAATACTCACTAATATATTAGTGATCGTTCCACTTATCGTAGAGTGTGTCAAGAAAATGCGCCGCAAACCGCCCGCAACGCCGACCATCAGGCGCCGCAATCTGCCTTTGACGATGCTCCAGGCCCGGGAGCACGTAATCGCTCATTTCCGCCCGATTTTGAACGCCCATGGGATCACCGAGCAGCAGTGGCGGATCGTCCGTCTGCTGCTCGACACCGGGCCGCTCGAGCCGCGTGAAATCGGGGAGCTGTGCCGCCTGTCGAGCCCCAGTCTTGCCGGGGTCCTGTCGCGAATGGAGAACATGGGATTCGTGCAGCGCAAACGCCTGGCGGACGACCAGCGGCGCCTGCTCGTCTCGTTGACGCCGCGGAGCCGGGCTCTGGCAACCCGAATGGCGCCGCTGATCGAGGCCGCCTATGTCCGGATCGAAGATCTGCTCGGCAAGGAGTTTGCGGAGGATTTCTACCGGGCGCTCGATGATCTCATCGTCAAGTTGCGACCCTGCTGAAGTATAGTCGGCGCATGCCGCGTTCCTGCGCTTTCTTGATATGGCTGGCACTCGGACTTTCCTGGTGTGTCGGCATATTGGGCCGTGGTTACTGGACCCCGGACGAGCCCCGTGAAGCCGATATCGCATGGCGAATGAGCTGGCAGCCCGCAAAGTCGGTTCCATTGTTGGCGGGCGAACCATTCTGTGAGAAACCTCCGCTCACCTATTGGGTGGCCGGCGCCACGATCGGCCTCTTCGGAAACGATGCGTGGGCGGCGCGGCTGCCCAACGTGCTCTACGCATTGGTGACGGCGCTGGCCGTCGGCTTGATCGGACGGCGCAGCGCGGGATCGCTCGCGGGACTGGCAGCCGCCGCCGCGATCAGCACGTTCCTATTGTCGTACCAGGTCGCGATCTGGCTCGCTACCGACGCGCCGTTGCTTGCCGCGGTGGCGGTCGCGCTGTGGGGTCTTTATACCGGTTTCTACGCCTCGAGCAGCGGCGAGCGGCTGCGCGGCTACTCGTGCATGCACGCCGCTCTTGCCGCAGGCTTCCTGGCAAAGAGCGCCGCAGCCTGGATGGTACCGGCGTTGACCTTCATCACGCTGCTGGCGTGGGAGAGACGCTGGCGTGAACTATGGCGCTGGGAGTTGTATGTGGGATTGGTTCTGCAGGCGCTGCTGATTCTTAGCTGGGTTTGGGTGGTCTACGCGGGCCCCGACGGGCCCGCTCACCTCAAGGTGTTCTTCTGGAACAATCTGGTGGGCCGCTTCGCACACGTGGACGCGCCGCAAGAATTGCAGTATGCCGCCGCACACCGCAACACCCCGGGCAAGTATTTCATTGAACTGCCCGCGTATCTGTTCCCGTGGACCCTGCTGGTCTTGGCCGCGGTCCGCCGCGCCTTCCGCCGGCGGCGGGATCCGCTCGATCGGCGGAGGCCCGTGCGCTTCGCGGCCGCCGTCTTCGTGCCTGCCTTGTGCGTGCTGTCGGTCGCCGCTACGGCGCGCAATATCTATTTGGCGCCCGCGCTTCCGGGCGCGGCATTGCTGCTCGGTTGGTGGGCGCGGGATCTCGAGACGGCACACGACCGATGGGACCTTGCGGCAATACGCGGAACATCGCTGCTGATGCTGCTGTCGGTGGCAGTCTTCGCCGCGGCGATTCTTGTCGTCGGGCGCGACTCATGGGATGCCTTGCATGCGCGCGCCGCGTACGCGACGCTGGCCTTGGTGGGGCTCTCGATCGCCGCGGCGGGCTCGGTCCTCTGCTGGCGCGCCGCGGGGCGAGGACAGTGGATGCGTGCGCTGTTTGCGCTGCTGCTCGCTTACTGCGCATTGCTGGCGGGGCCCGCGTCGCAGATCTACCGTAGCGCGGACACTTGGCAGGATCTGGCTTCCATAGGTCGGGCAGTGGGACTTGAGGCCGGCGATCGGCCGATGATCCTGTTCGCCCCCGACGAGACCACACGCGCATTCGTCGATCTTTACGCCCGTACTGCGGTCAATTTGATACCCGGCCCCATCACGCCGATGTCGGCGGGGCGTCTGCGCGCCGATCTCGCCGATGCGCCACGCAGCGTCGTACTGACTCAGCTTCCAGGACGGGGCGAGAGCCGCACGGTGCGGGAGCTCAAGAACCGGCTGGGAATCAATCCACGCTCGACGACGCCCCGCCCGGACCCCGACCCGACTCCGGACTGGGCTTTCGACGCACGGCTTCGCATCGCTCACCTCTATGCGCTGCCGAACGGCCGCCGCTACGCCCTGCTCGAATCAGACGGCGCCGCTGCATCGCGATAGACCTGCTGGTACTTGAGCGTTTGGCTTCTCCACGAGAAATCCTCGGCCATCGCATTCTGCATCAGCCGGCGCCAGGTATCTTGATCGGCAAACCAGTCGAGCGCGGTGCCGACGCCCCACCGAACCGCGGGAGCATCGTAATCATTGAAGACGCATCCCGTACCCTGGCCGGTCGATGGATCGAAGTGCTTCACCGAATCCGCAAGTCCGCCGGTCTTGCGCACGATCGGTATCGTGCCGTACCGCAGACTGTACATCTGATTCAGGCCGCAGGGTTCGTAGCGGGATGGCATCAGAAACATGTCGCTCCCGGCCTCGATCAGATGCGCCAGCGGTTCGTCGTGGCCCGAGCGGAATGCCACTCGTCCCTTGAAACGCCGCGCCAAATCGTCGAAAAATGCAGCGTATCGGTCATCGCCGCTGCCCAAGACCAGGAAGCCGAATGCGCGTTCCTGCAGAAGAGCGGGCAGAGCGTCGAACAACAAATCGATCCCCTTCTGTTCCGCCAGTCGCGTCACCATGCCGACGAGCGGCTGGTGCGGCTCGAGGCCGAGCCCCATCGTCGCCAGCAGGCGCCGCTTGTTGGCGAGCTTGCCGCGCAGATCCGCAGGTCCGAAATGCTCGGTCAGGTGCGGATCGCGCTGCGGGTCCCATTCACGGTAGTCCACTCCATTCAGAATTCCAATGACGCCGTTGCGGCGCTTTCCGAGAGCTTCCTGCATTCCCATGCCTAGCGGCGTCTCGCGGATTTCGCGGGCATACGTGGGACTCACGGTCGTCACCACATCGGCAAAATTTATTCCGGTTTTCAACGGGTTGATTACCCCGCGCGCCAGGTCCGCCGCATCCAGCCTATCCTCGAATGGTCCGAGCCCGAGGTCGGCGATGGCCGCGGCCGGCATGATCCCTTGGTAGCCGATGTTGTGAATGGTCAAGACCGATCGCGAGTGCTTGAACTCCGGCGCCGATGCGTAGATCGTCCTCAAGAAGAGCGGCAGAAATGCCGTGTGCCAATCGTTTACATGAAATATATCAGGCACCCACCGGAGTTGCCGGCAGCTCTCGACAGCGGCGCGGGTGAACAGCAGGAAGCGCCGATGTTCATCCGCATCGAAAGTGTAAAATGCCGGCCGATCGAACAGCTCCGGGCAATCGATGAAGAATATCGGGATCTCGGTGCCCGGAAATCGCGCGCGATGCACCGAATAGGTGTACTTCGTCGCGCCGATCGAAATCCCCATGTTTTGGAGTCCGGATACCGGCTGGAGCTCGGATTGAGCTCGACGTACGGACGCGTACAACGGCATGAAGGCGCGAACGTTGTGGCCCAGTTCCTTGAGCTCCTTGAGCAAGGCCCCTGCCACGTCGGCAAGTCCGCCGGTTTTTGCATACGGCATGATCTCCGAACTCAGTATGCACAGCTTTAGGGGAGCCACGCGATGCAGTCTAGCAAACGCACGATCGGCACCGCCAAAAACCTGGTGCGATCCAGGTCTTACTGTGGCACCCTGGGGCAGCGGACACCTTGGCTGGAAATGCTTCGCCAAACGAAAACTTCAGGATTGTATGCGACACGCTGCTCGTAACAACACCGGACGCTACGTCAGCCGATTGACGAGCGGTACGCTGGCAGTGGTCATGGCGGGTGGCCGGGGGGAACGGCTCAAGGGGTTGACGGAACATCGCTGCAAACCCGCGACTCCGTTCGGCGGCAAATTCCGCATCATCGATTTCGTGCTCTCGAATTGCGTCAATTCCGGCATTCGCCAGATTGCCGTGCTGACCCAGTACAAGGCGCAATCCCTCATCCAGCACATTCAGCGCGGCTGGAGCTATCTGCGCGGAGAACTGGGCGAGTTCGTCGAATTGATCCCGGCCCAACAGCAGATCGGTTCGCACTGGTACCGCGGCACCGCCGACTCGGTTTTTCAAAATCTCGATTTCATCCGCTCGCACCATCCCACGCACGTGCTGATCCTGGCCGGCGATCACATTTACAAGATGGACTACGGTCCGATGATTGCCTATCACGAGCAGTGCGAGGCCGACATCACGGTGGGTGTGGTCGACGTACCCATCGAGCGCGCCAATGAATTCGGCATCCTGACCACCGATGAAACCAATCGCGTGGTGAAGTTCGCGGAAAAACCCCAAAATCCCGATCCGCTCATGTATGACTCCAATCTCGCGCGCGCCTCCATGGGAATCTACGTGATCGCCCTGGACCGTCTCGAGAAATTTCTGACGGACGATGCGGCCAACGAGAGCAGCAGCCACGATTTCGGAAAAAACATCATTCCCCCCGCGATCGAGAAGATGCGCGTATTCGCGTATCCGTTCGAGGACGTGGAGACGCGGGCGCAGAATTATTGGCGTGACGTCGGCAACGTGGACGCGCTCTACGAAGCCAACATGGAATTGGTCGCCCTCCATCCCGAACTCAACATCTACGATCATCAATGGCCGATTTGGACCTATCAAGCCCAGCAGCCGCCCGCGAAGTTCGTGCTCGATGAGGAGGGACGGCGCGGCATGGCGGTGAATTCCATGGTTGCCGGCGGCTGCATCATCTCCGGAGCGTATGTTTCACAGTCGCTCCTGTCGAATGACGTGCGCATCGAAGACAGCAGCATCATCGACAGCTCGGTCTTGCTTCCGAGCGTGACCATCGGCCGACGCGTGAAAATCAAACGCTGCATCGTGGATGAGAACTGCGTGATCCCGGACGGGATGGAAATCGGACACGATCCGGTCGCGGACAAGGAACGCTTCTTCGTCACCCGGCGCGGCGTCGTGCTGGTCACGAGGGATATGCTGAGCGTTCTGCCGGGCCTCGCGCGCTAGGCGCGCAACTCGAGCGCGTCCCACGCCGCCATGACATCGCGCGCGTCGATCCCGAGCATGCTGGGTTCACCGTCCACCTGACCCGTCAGCACCTTCACATCCGCGCCCGCCGATCCCCAAGGGCGGTACAGCGACGTCGATGCCTTTCCGAACAGTACCACCTGCGGGCAGCCGACGGCGGCGCCGGCGTGCGCCGGTCCGGAATCCACCGTGACGAGGCCTTGGGCATGCGCGAGCAGCGCCACCAATCGCGGAATGGGCAGATCGTCCGCCGCATTGTGCAACCCGTCGACGCCTGCGCAAGCCATGATTTCCTGGTTCAGCACGAACTCCGGGCCCGTGCCCAGCAGCACGATCGCGTACGACGGGTTGCGCGCGCGCAGATGCCGCAGAACCGCCGCCCACCGCTCGTTCGGCCAATACTTGCTGTTCACTGCGAGGCGGCGCAGCCCACGGCGCATGGTTCGCTTGTTGCCCGCCTGGACGGCAATGAGCGGGCGTAAGGACAGGCCCCGCGCCCGCAACCAGCCTTCCAGATCCGCCAGCTGCTCGTTGCTGACGTCCAGATGGCAGCCACCGGAGCCGTCGGGGAGATCCTCATCCGCCGCACATCCGCCGCCCGGTCCCGCGCTGCTCGCGGCGGCGGGAAGGATCCGCGCCAGCCTCCGCCACTGTTGCGTGGCGTGTTCGCCGGGCAACAACGGATGATCCTTGGCATTCACGATGAACTCGTCGCGAAACCCGGCGCGCACCAGCATTGGACGGGCTGCGTCGTTGCCATCGCAGAACCATGTCGGGCCCGCGCCGCGGGACCGAAGCCGTCGCACCGCCCTTTGTTGATCCAGGCTGAGCCAGTACGGCGTCTTGCGGCTGCGGACGCAGAGAATATCGCCGACGCCCGATTGTCCGGCCAGCAGCGGTTCGCTCCACGGCCCGGAGGTCAGAATGTCCACCGCGCATCCGAAGCGCACGCTCAAATCGCGGATCAGCGACGTTACCAGCACCATGTCGCCGAACGCTCCACATCTTACGACCAACGGACGCTCACACAGTCGGGACATCGGCCTCGGGACCTCCGGAGGCGGGCGCCGCAACGGCGTCGGCAATACCCAGACGGATGCTGCGCCAGCCGCCGAACCGGTAGTAACCCAGCGCCATCGCGAGGGAGGTCAGGGACGCGAGCGGAAAGCTCCACCAGATCGCCTCGGCTTGCCAATGGCCCAGCATTTCAAAAGCGAACGGGACGCGGACGCCCATAGCGAGATGATCAGGATCAGGAGCGGTGGCATCACGGCACCGGTGGCGCGCACCGCTCCAAACAGCACCATCGACACGCCGAAGAGCGCGAACGACCAGAGAATCACGGCGTTGAGGTGCGCGAGGTAGATGAAGGGCGTACGTGAGTCGCCGGCTCCCCGCAATACCGCCATGACCCACCCAAACGGCGTTGACCGACCCGTTCACCGTTTGCAGGACGTTGCCGAACAGGATCGGCAATGCAAACATCAGCAAGGCGCGTGGAATTGAACCCTCGGTCAATGAGAACTTGGATTGCACGAACGCTCCGATCGAACATCGGCATTCAGTATAATCAACCATGGTCTCCGATGGCGCATTGACCGGTCTCGCGCTGCAGGCGCACTGCCTGTTGCGCTCGCTTGACGACCCGGCGCTCGCACCGTTCCTCGCCGATTGGCCGGACCGCGAACGGCTGGGCCGGTCCGACTCTCCCACAATCGCGTCCGGCGCGCGGATTTCCGCCCCTGGATCCGGTTCGAAGTTGCCGGTGTTGCGCTGGCTGTCGGATTTCGCGGCGGATGCCTCCGGGTTCGGTGCTTCCCTGGTTGCCGAACTCTGCCGTACCCACCACCTGTTGAGGTGGCGGCAAACCTATGCCGAAGGCGAGGTCGGCGATGCATTCCTGCGGAACTATGGCTACGCCGAGATCGTGGGCACGAAATCGATTCCCAGCCGGCGGTTGGCGTGCGGCTTTTTGATCTTGGGTCCGTCCACCCTCTATCCCCGACATCGTCATGAGGCGGAGGAGATCTACATACCCCTGAGGGGCACGGCACGATGGCAGCAGAGTGACGCCGTTTGGCGGACGCGGCGGCCGGGAGCGGTGATTCACCACGCGAGCGACGAGCCGCATTCCATGCAGACCGGCGCGGAGCCGTTGCTGGCCTTGTACCTCTGGCGCAGCGAGGAATTGAATCAAAAGGCGCGCCTCGACGGGAATGCGCCGAACTAATCCAAAGTGAGACACTCAATATGTACTGGCTCAAGACGCGCGGACTCCACATGCACTCGCGAACTTTTTCAACGACAGCATCGACGCTGCTGGCCACGCTGGTAGCGGCCCATGCCGGCGCCGAGGCCGGCGGCGACGTGATTCCCGATGTCCTGCGACCTCCGGTTGGACAGGTTCTCGCACTCGCAGCCCGCGGCACCGGGGTGCAGATTTACGAATGCAAGGCGGCCAAGGAGGACCCATCGCAGTATTCGTGGACCCTGAAGGCCCCGGAGGCCGATTTGAAGGACTTATCCGGCAAAGCCGTGGGCAAGCACTACGGCGGCCCCACTTGGGAGGCGAGCGACGGCAGCAAGATCATCGGCGAAATGGTCGCGAAACGCGACGCACCCGAGGCTGGCGCGATTCCCTGGCTTCTGCTGCGCGCCAAATCGACGTCGGGGAGTGGAATATTCAGCGCCATCGCATCGATCCAGAGACTGCAAACCAGCGGTGGCAGCCCGCCCGCCGCCCCGTGCAACGGCTCGCAATCGGGGAAGGAGTCGCGCGTGCCGTATTCGGCCGTGTATCGTTTCTACAAAGCGTCCTGAGGCACGTCCAGCCGCTCGATCGCGGCGGGCCGATTGGCGGTATATTACAAGGTATGCGCACATTCCTCGGTATCGCCTGCCTGAGCCTGGTCTATCTCACCGCGTGTCCACCCGCAGCTCATGCCGCTGAATCGACCTCGCCCGTGGGCCTCTGGAAGACCTTCGATGACAAGAGCGGAAAGGCACGGGCAATCGTGCGGATCTACGAGCAGGACGGGAAGCTGTTCGGCCGGATCGAGCAATCGTTCACTCCGGGAAGCGAACACCGCGTGTGCGTCCCATGCACGGACGAGCGCAAGAATCAGCCCATCATTGGACTCTTGATCATTCGCAACATCAAACGGGACGGCAACGAGTATTCCGGCGGCGACATTCTGGACCCGGAGTCCGGATCCGTGTATCGCTGCAAGATGCACTTGGAGCAGGACGGCACTCGCCTCGTCCTTCGCGGATATATCGGTTTCTCACTGTTGGGGCGTTCACAAACCTGGCAGCGGCAAGACTGACGACAACCGGCCTAATTTCGCCTTTCGCCGACTGAAGTCCCTTCCCGTCCCGGTATGGCAACCACGTCGATCCAGATGGGATTCGTGTAGGCCTTGCGGCCCCGCGTATCTTCGACGATGAGGGAGTACCACGTGGACTGTTGAGTAGTCAGGGGAAAGTCCGCATGCGTCTCCTGCGGACCGGCAAACGATCGGTCCTCAAGGACCGCGCCCGCGCCGATCAGTTGTACGCGCCGGAGGCCGTCCACCGATTTGAAATCGAACCCCAGATTGAACGATTCGCCCGGTCTTACGCGGCGCTGTTCGCCGAACATGACCGAAGGAAAGACCAGTGGTCCGCGTGTCACATACGCGTGGCCCGCCCTCAAGCCTTCCGTGAATGCCGCCGCACTCACCGCTCCATCGACGTGTGCGAACGTCCTCACTTCGCCCGATTCCGAATTCCACACGTCGTGCGTATCGGTGCCGGCGCTGAGATAGTAGCGGTGGCCGGCGGTCCAGAAGTCCCACAGCGCATGCAGCACCGCTTCGTCGTCCTCTGGCGCCGCGGCATTGATCTCCAGCAAATCGAAACCCGGATTGAAGCCGCCGGGCGCGACGCCGGCCGCAACGCTCGTGAGGTAACCATAGGGTATGAATGGATGATTGACCTGCACGACGCGAGCCCCCCGGCGCCGGGCCTCCGCCAGGATCTCATCGACGGTCGCGACGCTTGTATCGACAGCCGGACCTTGCCCCAGACTCCAAGGATACGCATTGAAATGACCCCAGGACGCCGACAACTCGACGGCGGGGATGAACGGAACTCCCCGCTCGTCGGCAATCGCCTGCAATGCACGATGATTGGCGGCTGAGTCATGATCGCTGACGAATAAAAGATCGAGCCCGGCGGCCAGTTGCGACCGCGCCAGATCCGCGGGAGGCGTGACGGCTTCCGCCTGATCTGCGTGGTGGTGCAAATCCGCGGAATACCAACCCTGCGTGGTCGGATCGAAGAGCCTGGTTACGGCGACGTTAAGGGCCACGGCGCCACCCGGCTCCACGGTCGCCGTGACTTGCCGGCTGCTACCCGAGAAACCGCCGCCCGATGACACGGTGAACACGTAGTTGCCGGGAGCAATCGGCAAATCGACGCTTCCCACATGGTCGAGCTCGGTGAAAAAAGTCGTTCTGCCGAGAAACTCGGCCACCGGTTTCTGTCCCTGCATGATGACGATGCGCGCGTCCAGCGGTCTGCCGTCGCGCGCCTCCGTGACGGTGAACCGGACCCGGCCGGGCTTCTCCAAGTCGCGGAAGTCTCGGGCCTGCGCAGAACCGGCCGACACTTTCACGCGGATCTTACGGCTCTGCGAGTGATTCTCCGCGGTCGCGTACAGGGCATAGCGGCCTCGGGGCAGGATGATCTCGTATTGTCCGTCACGGCCCAAGACCCACGCATAGGGTTTGCCGCTCTTTTCCACGACGACCACCGGATGCTCGATCAAGGCTCCGTCGTGGCCTCGCACGGTTCCGTGAACGCTGCCCGATGCGAAAGATCCTTGCTCGATTTCCGCGCGAACGATGGGCGCCAGATCGCCGCTCGGCCTCACCTGCAGCCAGCCGTCGAACACTCGGCTCTCGCCCGCCTCCAGCGTGTGCAGCAGGTACAAATCCTTCGATGCATCCCCCACATGATCGAAATACGATGCATGCAACGCCACCGCCCAGTCCGCGTCATAGGCAACCACGCGATTGGCAAGCGCCGCGCCGGCTTTGCCTTCCGCAACGCCCTGCATCCCCGGTACGCCGAGCAGAAATCCGCTATTCGGCCAAAGAGTGAGCCCGGACAGCAGGCCGGCCAGCGCTGCAGGTCCGCCGTTGGTCATCGTCGTTCGAATTTCGACGCGATCGGAATTCGACTCCAGCGTGTATCGCGTGACGATGGTCGCCTTGCCCCAATCGCGGGTCGTGCGGATGACCGCGCGAGCAGGCCCCCGATCGAGGATATCGACATGCTGGTAGGTGCTGGGCCATGCCGACCAGTGATTCGGAATGAAGTCCGCAAACACGACGCGGTCGCGACCGATTCTGCCGTCGATCACGGGAGCCAGATCGATGAGCGCGCCGCGCGGGACACCATACGGGGCGGCGGATTGCACGGCCAGCGCGAAAGCGAGGTGCTCGTTGAGGACGGTGATATCGCCCGCCGCTTTGGCATCGCCGTTGACGATGGGCGTTGCCCCGACGATGACTTGAACCTCTGCGATCGCCGCCGTTGGGTTGGCGATCGCCATGCAGGCCAAAGCCGCCGCCATGGCCGACGCGGCGGTCTTGATCACGGGATACGTGCGCCGCCGGGGGAGCCGCTCACATCCTGATACAGATCCAGAAACTCGCCCGCCGCTCTGTGCACGTTGTTCTGCCAATCCGCGGCCGCTTCAGTGTCGGCTCCGTCGGACACGTATTTGGCGCACGCGAATGCCGCGCCTTCGAGCCAGCATGCTTTCGCAAGCGCATACGCCTCCATGTCGAGGACACCGCATGCCGCAATGGCTGCCGCATCCGAACCCGCGGTTGCGAACGAATCGCCGCTGCCGCACGTCGCCGTAGGCAGGTGGCTGAAGACGGGCTCGAATTTGAGCGCAAGAGGCGCCGAGTCGAAGGGAGTGACTCCGGGCGGAAAACCCAGTCCGCGTACGTCCATGTCGCGCTGTATGAATTCGCGGCACGCCACCAGCGTGCCGGTGCCGTATACCCGGCTCCCGGCCGTGCCGAAATTCAAGACCAGGGGGAGAGGTTCGCCGCCATGGATGTAGCGCGAGAGCTCCCGGGTGAGGGCGATGGCGGCATTCACTTTGCCGACACCGCAGAACAATACCGGTACTCCCGCCGCTTCGAACACTCCGTCCGACTCGGCCGGCAGCGCCATGACGACCAACGTTCGGGGCAAAACGGTCCGCATCAATACTGGACCGCCGTGCGCACCGAGAGAGCCCGCCAGCGATAATCCGCGACGATCTTCAGGTCGATCAACGCGACCATCGCCCCGATCTCATAACCCGCCTGAACGCAAAGATCGGCCGACGCCGTCATGGTGCCGCCGGTCGCCAGCACGTCATCGACCAGCAGCAAGCGGCCGTGCCCGCACTGCATCTCCAAGACGCTCGATCCGTACTCGAGATCATAGGCGACGTCGACCACGGGCGGCGGCAGCTTGCCCTGCTTGCGCACCAGCACGAATCCCTTGCGCCGGCGCGTTGCCAGAGCGGCTCCCAAGATGAACCCGCGCGACTCGATGCCCGCGACCGCGTCGATCCCGCTCCATTCCGACTCCTCGAGCAAGCTGTCGAGCACCTGGATGGTGGTCTCCAAGTGCTCGCGCAACAGCGGCGAGATGTCGCGAAACAAAATGCCGGGGAGGGGAAAATCCGGCACATCGCGAATCAGCCGCTTCAGCTCGACCACGACTATCGGCCCGCGGTGCCGGTCTTGGTTTTTTCGATGAACGCGGCCACGTTCGCGTGCAGCGCTTTCAGGTCAGGCTCATGGGCGTAGACCATGTGCCCGGACGTATAGAAGTGCATGTCGAAATTGCCCCTGAGCGAGGCTTGAATCGGCAGCTGGCGCAGTTCGTACACCGCCGCGAAGTAAGGGGTGGCCAAATCGTAGTAACCGCCGTGGAGCTGGACTTTGAGATTGGGATTCTGCTTCATGGCGACTGCGAGGTCGAGCATCACGTTGGTCGGACCGGGAATCTTCTGCGGCGCGCCCGGCGGCTGATGGAGATAATCCCAACTCTTCCAGAGATCGGCTTCCGGCTTGTAGATCTTGTTGTCGCCGAATTTGAGCGTACTGCGCACATAGTCGTTGAATGCCGATACGTATGCCGAGGATATCGAGGCGGACTGCGGATCGTAATCGGCTTCCTTGCTCAAGGGATCGAGGGTGGGGCCGGCGAATCGGCTGTCGAGGCGCCCCGCGGTGACATCGCTTCCCAGCAACGTCTTGTCGAATTCTCCACCATTGACCCGGAGGTTCGCCCGCTCGATATAGTCTGCGGGAAGCCCGGTATAAGCGCTCAAGCGGGCCGCGACCGCGGACTTGCGCTCGGGCGTCAAGGTTCCGCCCGCCGCGAGCGCTTCGGTATATTCGCTGAGGGCAAAATTCTCGACTTCTCGGAGCAAGGGTTCGAGTGCGGCCGGCTGGCTCGCCAATTTGTGGTGATACCAGGCCGTCGCCGCGTATGTGGGCAACGCCAGGACATAGGGCAGATCGACCCCCGGATTGTATTGGGGCGCGTCCGCGCTGTCGTCGAAATTGAGGATCTGCGACAACAAGATGACGCCGTTCAGATCCAGCGACTTCTCGCTTTGCAGGATGTTCGCGAGCACCGCCGAACGCGTGGTGCCATAGCTCTCGCCGAACAGGTATTTCGGCGAATTCCAGCGGCCGTGGCGCGACAGAAACTCGACGATGAAGTTGGCGAAGGCGTGCGCGTCCTGATCGACGCCGTAGAACGCCTTCTCCTTGTCCGCTCCGCGCAGATGACCGAATCCCGTACCGGGAGCGTCGATGAATACCAGGTCGCTCACGTCGATGAGGCTGTATTCGTTGTCGACCACGCGGTAGGGAGCGGCAGGCACGTGCTTGTCGTCCGCCGTCACCACCCGCTTGGGTCCGAACGCTCCCATGTGCAACCACACGGTCGATGACCCCGGGCCTCCGTTGAACAGGAACGTGATCGGCCGATGCGAATCTTCCTTGTCGCCCTTGAAGTAGGCAACATATGACATGCTCGCCTCGGGCGGCTGCGGCGGCGGCGGACCCACGCGATCCTCCTTCGGCAGCGGAGCATCGTCGTCCATGGGGTCCTTGACGTGCACGACTTGGATTCCCGCCTCGGCCTGGTAGACGACGGTACGGCCGTCGACGGTCATGGAAGCCTGCGTGACCCGGCGCTCGTCATGCAGGAAGCGCGTCGACTCGGTAATCTCGGCCGCAGGTGTTTTCGCGTCGGAATCATCGCTCGTAGAAGAACGCGGTGCCGCGGCGGCCAGGGTGATGCCGGACAGGCCCAGCAGCAAAGGTCCCAACAGACAACGAAAAGTCAAATTCATTGCAACTCCCCATGAGAAGGCGCAAGCGCCAGGGGCGCGATCATAATATGCGCAGCGCGGGCTGCGCACTGAATTGCGCGACGTCGGGGATGCTATCCTTGCGCGCTTTATCGCCATCGACGGTTCCGGCAGGGCAATGAGATCAGCATGATTTTGGTCATCGACGTGGGCAACACGCGCCTGAAATGGGCTTGGCTGACGAGCACCGGTCTGTCCGATCAGCAAGCCGTGGTCCACCGCGACGCCAAGGCCGGCCTGTGGACGGCCGCCTTGTTCGAGTCCGGCCAGAAGCCCACCCGCGTTCTGGTCTCCAACGTCGCCGGCCCAATGATGGCGAAGACCTTGATAAGGCTTGCGAAAAAGGCGTTTCACGTGAACGTTGAATTCGTGACCGCGGCGCAGGAATTCCATGGGCTCACCAACGGCTATCTGGATCCTTCTTTGCTGGGCGCGGACCGCTGGTTGGCCCTGATCGGTGCCTGGACCCTGGCACGCTCGGCGTTGTGCGTGGTTGACGCGGGTACCGCCGTCAAGGTCGACAGTGTGGATGCCAGTGGTCAGCATCTGGGAGGTCTGATCGCTCCGGGCATCCATATGATGCGAGAAGCGCTCATGAGCAAGACCAGCGATATCGCGGAGGCGGCCGAACACAGCACTCCCTCCCTGGCCGGAGTGCTCGCGAACAACACCATCGGCGCCGTCTCGCGCGGCGCGGTATTCGCCCTGGCGGGGATGGCCGATCGCGCAGCCGAAATCATCGAGCAAAGCACGGGCATCAAACCAAAGCTGTTCATCACCGGGGGCGACGCCGGCATGATCACGGGCACCATGCGTTCCCATGGGCAGGTCGTGCCGGATCTGGTGCTGCAGGGGTTGGCCGTGATCGCGTCGCAATCCATGGAGGAGACTGTCCTGGGACGCCATGTATCGGCCGGGCCCTAAGAATCTCATCACCGACGTGCCGGGTTTCATGGTGGGGCACGCCACCGATGAGCGGGTGCAATCCGGTGTCACCGTACTGGCGTGCGCGAAGGATTGGCCGGCGGGGGTCGACGTCCGGGGCGGCGGCCCCGGTACGCGCGAGACGGAAGCTCTTGCGCCGGAAAATCTCATTGGGCGCGCGCATGCCGTGGTGCTCGCCGGCGGATCGGTGTTCGGCCTTGCCGCCGCTGACGGCGTCACCACCGCCCTGTCGGCCAAAGGCATTGGATTGACGTTGCGGCCGGGGTCTCCGGCCATTCCCATCGTCCCCGCGGCCGTGCTTCACGATCTGGGCAACGGCGGCGACAAGGCGTGGGGACTCGAGCCCCCGTACCGCGCCCTGGGCGCGAGTGCCTTGCACGCAGCCGGTCCGGATTTCGCCTTGGGATCGGTGGGCGCGGGGCGCGGCGCCATGGCTGGCCAGGTCAAGGGCGGCATCGGATCGACCTCGATCGACCTGGGCGGCGGACTCATCGTCGGCGCCATGGTGGCAGTGAACTCCGTCGGATCGGCGCTGATGCCCGATGGCGTCACGTACTGGGCGTGGCCGTTCGAATTGGACGGTGAATTCGGCGCATCGAAACCACCCGGCGCCCAGGCGGACATGGGCAATCCGGCACCCGATGAATCGCGCATGCCGGCGCAGGACAGGCTGCGTCCCGGCGCCAATACGACGTTGGGAGTGGTTGCCTGCAATGCTGCATTGACGACGGCTGAATGCACGCGCGTGGCAATGATGGCGCAAGACGGCATCGCGCGTGCGGTGCGGCCCGCGCATTCCTTGCTCGACGGCGACACCGTGTTTGCACTTGCGAGCTGCACCGTGACGCAAGGTGAAGGCCAGCGGCGCGCGATCGACGTGAGCCGCATCGGTTCCGCGGCCGCGGATTGCATGGCGCGCGCCATCGCGCGTGCGGTATATCGGTCGCGCCCGTGACCCGCGCCGGAGCCGCGTCACAAACCCGCAATCGCAGCCCCAATGAAACCCAAACACCTGTTTGAATTAGTGCTGCTCTCGGCGGTCTGGGGAGTTTCCTTTCTCATGATGCGCATTGCGGTGGTTACCTTTCCGCCCGTGTGGATTTCTCTCCTGCGCTGCGCCCTGGGGGCGAGCCTGCTGTGGACGGTGCTGCTGATCGGCGGCTACTCGCTGCCGCCGCGGCGCCTCCTGCCCTGGATGTTGTTTCTCGCGATGCTCAACAATGCCGTGCCGTTCACCTTCTTTGCCTGGGGCGAACGCACTGTGCCGAGCAACATGGCCGCGGTTCTCAACGCGACGGTGCCCATCTGGACAGTGTTGTTCTCTATTCTGGTTTACCGCGACCGCGCCGGGCTGCGGACTATCGCAGGCGTGCTGCTCTCGTTCGCGGGAGTGGTCATCGTCATCATCGGCCAATCCGGCAGCGTGGCGCATGAGGCTTCGTCGGGCATGCTCTTCGGCATCATCATCATCGCGCTTGCCGCCGTCTCCTATGCCATCGCCACGCTGGTGGCCAAGACCAAACTGCGGGGCCTGGATCCCATGGGTCTGGCCACCACGCAGCTCAGTCTCGCGACCGCTCTGTTGCTGCCGGTCGGGCTTGCCGGAGAGCACCCGTCCGCTCTGCATGCAGGTCCCATAGGCGCCGTCGTCGTGCTTGGATTCGCGGGAAGCGGTGTGGCCTACCTGCTGTACTACCGCCTGCTCGAGGAGATTTCCCCCACGCAGCTCACGGGAGTCACCTATCTGATGCCGATCTGGGGTCTCTTCTGGGGGCTGTTCGCCCATGAATCGATCGGGCTCTCGGCATGCATCGGAGTCGCCATCACCATCGCCGGGTTGGCGCTCATGAACAGGCAGGCGAAGCCCGCGCAGACGCAACCCGTCATCGCAGCGCGGGGTTGATCCGCGGTGTGGCGGCAATCAGTGCCCGCGTGTACTCGTGCTGCGGGGACGAGAACAGATCGGCCGTCGGCCCGTGCTCGATGATCCGGCCGCCCAGCATGACGTACACACGGTCTGCGATCGCCCGGACGACATTGAGATCATGCGACACGAATAGGTAGGCGAGTTTCAGGCGCCGCGACAACTCGCCCAGCAGTTCGAGAATCTGGGCACGGGCCAATACGTCGAGCGCCGATACCGCCTCGTCGAAGGCGATCACCGCGGGCTCGGTGATCAACGCGCGCGCGATCGCGATGCGCTGCCGCTGACCGCCCGAAAATTCATGGGGGTAGCGCAAGCCGTCGGCCGCTGCGAGGCCGACCTGTTCGAGCACGGCGGCCACCCGGCGCCGCCGGTCGCCGGCGGTGGGCGGAGCATCCATCAGGTGATAGGGTTCCGCGATCAGCCGCTCCACCGGCCACTGCGGATCGAAACTGCCATAGGGATCTTGGAACACCACTTGAATGGAGCGCCGCAGCCGGCGCAAGTTGGCGCCGGTGGCCGTCGAAAACGGCTCGCCCAGCAGCCGTACGTCGCCGCCCTGGGGCGGATCGAGCGCCAGGATGGCACGCAACAAACTCGATTTGCCCGAACCCGATTCCCCAACCAGGCCGACGTTCTCGCCCGCGCGCAGATTCAACGACACATCATCCACGGCGCGAAAGGCTGGCTTTGCATGCCACAACGATCGCCGCGAACGTCGATACTCGCGGGTGAGACCACGCACTTCCAACACGGGAGGCGCAGTGTCCTCACCCGCAGCCGCATCGGCCGCGCCGGCCGCGTGCTTCATCGGAAGCTCAGCCGCCGCGAGCAGCGCGCGGGTGTACGGATGGCGCAAATGACGCATGGAACGCCGGATCTGCCCGGGCTCCTCGCCGTCGAGCGCACGCTCTTCGACGACCTTGCCGTCATTCATGACCACGAGACGATGGGCGATCCGGGCGATGACGGCCAGGTCATGGCTCACCAAGATCAAGCCCATGCGGCGTTCCGCAACCAACTCGCGAAGCAGCGTCAAGATATGGGCCTGGGCGATCACATCCAGCGCCGTCGTGGGCTCATCCGCGATCAGCAGCGCGGGCCGGAGCACGACCGCAATCGCGATGGCGACCCGCTGCCGCTGACCGCCGGACAGCTCGTGCGGGTAGCGATTGAACCCGCCCGCTTCGCCCTCGAGACCGACGGCATCGAGCGCCTCGCGCGCCAGCGTGTTCGCGCGGCGCCGGCCGGCCGCGCCGTGCAGCAGGACGGTCTCCGCGACTTGATCGCCGATCTTCATGAGCGGATTCAGCGCTGTCATGGGCTCCTGGAAGACCATTCCGATGTCGCGACCGCGCATGGCCTGAAGCTCCGCTTCGCTCTTGCCCGTGATCGCCGCGCCGTTGAGATGAACCGCCCCGCTCGAGCAGGCGCGAGGCGGCAACAGCCGCATGATGGCGAGCGCCGTCATGGATTTACCGGAGCCGGATGCGCCGGCCAACCCCACGATTTCACCCGCATCCATCCGAAACGACAATTGCCGGATGATTTGCGCATCGCCGATCGAAACGTTTAAGCGATCGACGGCCAGGAGCGGTGCTGCAGTCATTGGTCCCGCAGTCATTGGTCCCGCCGCGACCGAAGGCCATCTCCGAGGAGATTCAGGCCGAGCACGAACAGCAGCACCGCGCATCCCGAATAGAGCGCCAGTGAGGGGCTAAGCGCCGTCAGCGTTTGCGCATCGTTCAACATCCGTCCCCAACTGGGCGTCGGCGGCTGTGCCCCCAGGCCCAAGTACGCGAGGCCGGCTTCGGCAAGCACACCCAGGGAGAACTGAATGGTTCCTTGCACGAACAGCAAACCGAGCAGATTGGGCAGAATGTGCTCGGCCGAAATCAACGCCCAGCCTTTGCCCGCCACGCGGGCCGCCGACGTATAGTCGCGAGTCCATAGTCCCAGTGCTCCGCCGCGGGTGACGCGCGCGAACACCGGAATGTTGAAAATTCCGATCGCGATGATGGCGTTGACCGCCCCGGGGCCGAACACCGCCGTAATCAGGATTGCGAGCAGCAGCGACGGAAATGCGAATATCACATCGTTGCCGCGCATGATAATTTCGCCGGCCACCCCGCCGCGCGCGGCGGCGATGAGGCCCGCAGGCACGCCTACGCTCACGCCGATGGCGACCGACAGCAATGCGACGCCTACCGAGTTCCCCGCCCCGGCCATGATCATCGACAGTACATCGCGGCCCAGTTGGTCGGTTCCGAACCAATGGTGCCGGTCGGGCGAATGCAGCTTGTCGACGATGTGCAGGGTTCCCGGGTCGTATGGGGTCCAGAACTGCGCGACGACGGCCATGGCGATGAAACCGCACGTGATCGCGGCGCCCACCGTGAAGGCCACGCTGCGCCGGGGCCGGTCCGTCATGCCTCAAGCGCCGCGCGCAGCCGCGGATTGACCAGGACGTATGATAGATCGACCGCAAACGTCACCAGCACCGCCGCCATCACCAAGATCACGACCACGCTCTGCACCACGATGAGATCGCGCTGCACGATGGCCTGGAAGACCAGTCTTCCCAGGCCCGGAAGGAAGAACACGTTTTCTATGATGACGCCGCCCGCCAGCAAAAAGGTGAACTGCATCCCGAGAACGGTCAGCGCGGCGACGAGAGCATTGGGCAGCGCGTGCCGCCACAGCACCTGCCATTCACCCGCGCCCTTGGCGCGGGCGGTCCGGATATAGTCTTCGTGCAGAGTCTCGATCAGCGCTCCACGCAGCACACGGGCGAGAATCGCGGCCTGCGGCGCGGCCAGCGCGATCGCCGGCAAAGTCAGCGCGCGAACCCCGGGCCAGAGTCCGGCGGCCCAACCCGGAAACCCGCCGGCCGAGACCCAGTGCAGGGTTACCGCGAACAGCAGCACGAGCAGCAGCCCCAGCCAGAAGTTGGGCAGCGCGAGTCCGATCTGCATGACACCGGTAAGCGCCCAGTCGCCCGGGCGGCCGCGGCGCGCAGCCGCGATGAGGCCGAGCGGAAAGGCAACGAGGGTGGACAACAACAACGCGTACAGTGCGAGCGGCAACGAGAGCTGCAGGCGATCGGCGATCAGCCTCGCCACCGGAATGCGGTAGGTGTAGCTCATCCCAAAATCGCCGTGCGCGAGTCCTTCGATCCAGAGGACATAACGCCTGAGCGGAGCGACGTCCAATCCCAATTGATCGGCCTGCAGTCCCATCATGTAGCGTACCGGATCCCCGGGCACCACCTGCACGAGCAAGAATACGACGGCCGTGGCGGCAAGGAGTGAGCCGATCAGCACCGCGAGACGGCCGCCCAGAAAAACGACGCCGAATCGCCGCGCCGCCGATGCCATCAAGGCCAGCACGGCGGCGGCCGCGAGCCAGCCCGGCCAGCGCAAGGACTGCGACCTGGCGGAGGATGCACCGGTGTGCGCAGCGGCGGCCGCTTGATCGTAGTGTGCCTGCTTCAGGTCGATCACGTTCAACACGTTGTCGAACACCAGGCCCTGGAGATGGATGTTCCACACGGCAAGTTGCGGATATTGGAACAAGAAGCCGTTCACCGCGTCGTCGGCGATCTTGCGTTGAACTCGCTGCAGAAGCCCCGAGCGCCGCTCGGGATCGATCGTGTCCTCCAGCGACGCGATGAGCGACTTGAAATCGGTGTCGGCATAGCCGAAATAATAGTCATCGCGGGAATAGATGTCGTAGTCCATGGGTTCGGCATGCATGACGACGCTCATGTCGAAATCATGCCGTGCGAAGACCTGATCGAGCCACTGCGCCCACTCCAGATTCTCGATGGTGGCGCGGATGCCGACCGCCGCGAGCTGCGCCGCGATGATTTCGCCGCCGCGGCGCGCATAACTCGGCGGCGGCAGCTTGAGCGATACGGCAAAGCCCTGCGCGTAGCCGGCCTGCGCCAGCAATTTTTTCGCGGCCGCCACGTCATGCGGGTACCGGTTCGTGAGATCCACATAGGCCGGGTTTCTCGGCGGAAAATGGCTGCCGATGGGCGTGCCGTAGCCGAACATGGCGCCGTCGATGATGCCGCGCCGGTCGAGCGCATGCGCGATGGCCCGCCGCACCAGAAGGTTGTTCAGCGGCGGGCGGCGGTTGTTCAAGGACAGGATGGTCTCGCCTTCCGTGGTGCCCACGAACACGGCGAAGCGGGGATCGGCGGCGAACTGCGCAAAACTCTCCGGCGCCGGATAGTTGCCGAAGGCGTCGACGTCGCCGGCCATCAGCGCCGCGTAGGCGGCGCCCGGATCGGCGATGAATTTGAAGGTGACCTGATCCAAGGCCGCGGGCACGCTCCAGTAATCCGGATTTCGAACCAGCGTGAGCGAATCGCCGCGCCGCCATTCCGAAAAGAGAAACGGCCCTGTGCCGACCGGATGGCTCGCGTTGCTGGAAGCCGAATCCGGCGAGACCATGATAAAAGATCCGAATGCGAGGGATTGCAGCAAGCCGCCGGAGCGGCGGCTCAGTGAAATCTTCAGGGTATGCTGGTCGATTGCATCGACGTCCCGCACGGCGCGCAGGCGGGATTTCTGGGGATTCACCGAGTCCGTCGCCAATGCCCTGTCCAAGGAGAACTTCGCCGCCGAGGCGTCGAAGGGCCGGCCGTCATGAAACCTCACTCCCGGCCGCAGGTGAAATGTGTAGGTCAACCCGTCCGCCGACACTTCCCATGAGGCGGCGAGCTGCGGCAGCACCGAGCCGTCGGCGGCGAACCGCACCAACCCCTCGAACACGCTGCCATATAACGCCTCGGAGATGGCCGCGGCGGGACTTGCCGTGGGATCCAGGATGGGCGGCTCGAGCTGCATCCCGACGGTCACGCCGCCGGCGGCGCGCGCGAAACCTGGAAGCATCACCAGAATGAGAAGCATGGCCTGAACGAGCGTCATCGGCAGCGTATCGCCCGTGGGCACCGCTCGCGCGAGCACCGCTCGCGTCATGCGGCGTTGTGCAACAGGGACCACGCGGCCAGCGCCATCACCTTGGCGGAAGTCACCATGTCGTCGATCACGACGTACTCGTCCGGTTTGTGAGCGAGATCCAGGAGGCCGGGTCCGTAGGCGATGCATTCCTTGAGTTTGCCGACACGATCGATGTGTTTTTGATCATAGGTGCCGGGCGAGCAGATGAATTCGGGATTGCGGCCCAGCACCCGGCGTATGGCCGCCGCCGTCATTCGCGCGACGGGCCCGTTGCGGTCGGTCATGCTCGGGATGACCTCGAAAATATCGCGGATGCTGTAGGTGAATCCGGCGCGGGTTCGGGCGAGTTCGTCCAGGATCCCGGTCACTTCGGCCTTCACGCTCTGCATGCTTTCTTCGATCAGCAGGCGCCGGTCGATCACCATGCGGCACGAGTCCGGCACACACGGTGCCGGGTACCCGCCATGTTGTTCCGCCTGACCGCCGTGCAGGGAATTGATGTTCAAGGTCGGGTGGCGTGCGCCGGTGGGCACCACCGGCATGGCGGTGTTTCGCTGCGACAGACTCGGGTAAAGATCGCGCTCGAAGCGGTCGATCACCGCGTTCATGTGGCGTACTGCGCAATCGCCGAGGAACGGCATCGACCCATGGGCGATACGCCCGCGGGTCTCGATTTCCGCCCACCACACGCCGCGATGACCGATGCACACGCGGTCCACGTTGAGCGGCTCGGGGATGATGACGTGGTCCACGCGGGGCTGCGAGAACCAGCCCCGCTCGGCCAGATAGTGAACGCCGCCGTAGCCGCCGGATTCCTCGTCGACCGTCGCCGAGATTTCCAATGCGCCGGGTAGATCGATACCGCAATCGATCATCGCCTCGACGGCGATGATGGCCGCGGCGAGGCCGCCTTTCATGTCGCAGGCGCCTCGGCCGAAAAGCTTCCCGTCCCGCACAACTCCCGCAAAGGGCTCCACCGTCCAGCCGCCGCCGGTCTCGACGACGTCGATGTGCCCATTGAAGTGCACGCAGGGGCGCGGGCGCGCGCCCTCGCGCCGTGCGACCATGTTGACGCGCGGATGACGGTCGTCGTCCCCCGGCGTTCCGTGGGCCCGCACATACTCGACGGTGAAGCCGCGTGCCTGCAGCCGCCGGCCGATGAATTCCGCGCATGGCCGGTAGGCCTCGCCTGGCGGATTGACCGTGGGAAAGCGGATCAACTGACGCGCCAAATCCACGAGTTCGTCGCGCCGTGCCTCGACGATTGTGAACAGCCGATCGGAGATATCGTCGGGCACGGTCTGCCTCAATCGGGATGCCGCGACAGGGTCGCGGCCGCGCGCGCGTGCGCCTGTGCGGCAAGCGCCGGTAGACCGAGTTCGGCATACACGCGCCCCAACGCGGAATTGACCGGCACTCCGTCGCGATCGGTTGAGCGGCGCAATTCCAGGGCTTGCTGCGCCACGCCGAACCGGCCGCTGCGAATTGCCGCGTCGAGCAGTATCTGCTCGAAGAGATCGCGCTGCGCGTGGCTGCCGCCCGCCTCGATGAGGCGCGGCAACGCGATCGAGAGATGCCGCCACGCGGCGCTGAAATTCTTCAATGCATAGGCGTACAGGCCCTCGCACGCCGGCAGCGCCACGTCCTGCCAGACTTCGCGCAACGCGGGCGGCGCCCTCACCGCCGCGAGCCGAACCGAATTGAGGAGCGCATCCGCTTCCGCTCGCCCGGCGCGGGCCAGCCCGTACAAGTACTGAATGGTAAGGAAGGGCAGCACGGTGTCGTGCGCCCTTGCGGCGAGATGGTCGGCGAGATCCTGCCAGCGGTCGCCCACTTCGACTCCTGCCAGTTCCATGCGCGCCAGCAAGGAGATCGCCCCGATTTGGTCCTGCGAGTAACTCTTCGCAATCCCCCAGCAATGACGATCGTAGATTTCGAGCACGCGTGCGCGGCGGCCCTGGCTGAGATAGAAGAGCGCCAGATGCCACCAGATGTGCGTGACCATGAATGAATTGAGACCGACCCAGGTATCCTGCACGCCCTCGAGAAAGTCGGCCCCATCGTCGATTCTCCCCCGCGTCAACATGACGTGCGCGAGCGCGTGCTGCGCCCACGGTTCCTTGCGGCGCAGGTCGAGCGCGGAGCGAGCCGCTGTTTCCGCCTCGTTCAACAGGTGGCATTGTTCGTAGGCGAACGCGGTCATACCGTGCATGTACGCAAGGCCGGCGTTCATTTTCGACACCTTCAGCGCTACGCGCAGCATTTCCGGCGCATTGCCGCGATTGAACTCGAAGTACTGGTGGATCTTGACGACGACGAGATCACGCGGAAATTCGTCGGACACGAGCTCGCATAGCCGCAGTGCCTCCGGTAGATCGTCCGCGGCCCAGGCCCTCAGCACGGCCGTGTTCAGCTGCTCGCGCCGGGTCGCCGCCGGCGACGCCAGTTCCGCCGCCGCGAGATATTTGGATGCATGCAGGGCTGCGTCGGGCGCCTCGAGCAACATCCACAGGTATCCCGCATAGACGTTGGCGATGCAGCTCTCGGGGGATGCGTCGGCCGCCTTGACGATGCCTTCCGCACGCGTCTCGTACGCGAGAAGTCCCTCCGCGAAGTCATCGACGGCGCGCAAGGTCGGATCGTGCATCGCGGTGACCGGATTGCCCAGGGTGTCGTGCTGCATGGGGCGATGATACCGGAGCCTGTAGGTTGCACTGCAGCGGAACTTACATTTTCTTCGTTGGAGACGGTATTTGGTTATTGGGGGCGCGCGGCCTCTGGTGCACGTAATTCCGCGCCACTTGCAGCGGACACGATCGCGTCAACGATGCTCGACATGTTGTAGGAATTACACGATCGCGGCGGCGCAAATTTTTTGTTGCCGGCATATTACGGGTAAACTTCGGGATCTATTTTGCAGGCAAGGAAGTGACGATGCACCGTTGTCTTGCTGTGGGCATGCTCGGCGCCGTTCTGCAACTGACCGCGGCATCCGTATGCTGCGCCGAGGAATCCCCCCTGCCCAGCGCCGACTACGGTATATCGACGATTTGGCAGTTGGGGGGCATCGGCGGCTGGGACTATCTGGCGCTCGAGCCCGGCGGCGCCAGACTTTTCATAAGCCGGGGCGAGCGCGTTGATGTGGTCGAGACCTCGCGCGGCCGGCGCACCGGCATGATTCCCAACACGTCGGGCGTGCATGGCATCGCGTTCGCGCCGGAACTGAAGCGCGGCTACACCAGCAACGGCCGGGCCAACACGGTAACCGCATTCGAATTGGATACGTTGCGGGTGATCCAGGAGGCCCCGGTGGCCGGAAAAAAACCGGACGCAATCCTCTATGAACCGCGAGCGCAGCATGTGCTCGCCGCCGATGGCGAGAGCAACGACATCAGCGTACTCGATCCATCGACGCTGCAAGTCCTGACCAGCATTGCGCTGCCGGGACCGCCCGAGTTCATGGTGACCGACGCCGCCGGTACCGTCTTCGTCAACATCGAAACCGAAGCCGGCAAGTTGGTTGCCATCGACGCAAAGTCGCTCAAGATCAAAGCGGCCTGGCCGTTGCCGGGCTGCGCCAATCCCTCGGGACTCGCCATCGACACGGCGAGCCACCGCCTGTTTTCTGTCTGCGAGAACCAGGTCATGGTGGTGACCGACTCGCTCACCGGCAACCAGGTTTTCCGCGTGGCCATCGGTCGAGGGCCGGATGCGGCTGCTTTCGACAGCGAACGCGGATTCGTCTTCAGCTCCAACGGCATCGACGGGACCCTCACCGTGATTCATCAGGACACGCCGGATCAATACCGGGTCATTGCCACCGTGCAAACCCAAGAGAGCGCACGGACCATGGCGCTGGATCCCACCACGCACCGGCTCTTTCTTGCCGCCGCGCGCCTCGGCGACACGCCGCCGGCGACCGCCGACCAACCACATCCGCGCCCGAACATCGCACCGGACAGCTTCGTCATTCTCGTGGCGGCGCCGAAATGACGTTCCGCCGCACCTCGCGCATCACTTGGCGGGTTTGCGAAAAACCAGGATGAAACGATCCGTCTTCCCCAGCATCGGGCCTTTATAGGTGACCTGATCGCGCGCGTCCTCGGGCCGCCGGAGCAAGTCGCTCTTGCCGGTCAGTTTCAGACCGTGCGATTCGATATCCTTTACCGCGTACGCCTCGTCGATGCGATGCAATGCCGAGGCGTCCGCTGCGCCGCTGCCCGGCTTCGCCGAGTGATCCACGACCATGAGGACACCGCCCGGCTTCAATGCGGCGGCCAGCTGCGAAAGCACCGCATTCGTATCGATCTTCGGCCACTTGAATTTCCCGTCCGTCTCCACCCAATACAAGTCGTGATAGACCTTGATGAGTATCACCGCATCCAGGCTTCCCTGCGGCAGATGCATGTCGTTTAAGTCGACCGTCTGATGCTCGACGTTGGGAAGCCGGCCGCCTTCGAGGCGCTTTTGGCGATCGCCATCGCTGAAGGCGTCGAACGCCGCGTTATTGATCGACAGCACCCGACCCTTTGGGCCGACGAGGTAGCTCAACAGCTCGCTGTAGTAGCCGTCGCCGGCCAGCACGTCGGCCACCCGCATCCCGGGTCCCACGCCGGTCAGGCGCAGAATCTCGGCCGGGCGATCCAAGGCATCGCGCTTCAAATCGGCGGCGCTGCGCCCGGCGTGCGCGACAGCGGCGTCGTAGCGATCGGCCGCCTGCGCGCGGAGCCCGGCGCAAAGACAAACACACGCAGCAGCCGCTGCGAACCCCAAGAGCGAGCGCGATCTGTTGCTTTTCATCTAGTCTCCAGCCTTTGCGGGTGCGGGCATCAACAGCAAGGCGACCAACGTAATCAATCCAACCACCGACAGATAATAACCCACAAACTTGAGCCCGTACGTCGAGGACAGATGGGTCGCTATCAACGGCGCCAGCGAGGCGCCGAGAATTCCGGCGAAGTTGAAGGTCAGCGACGTGCCGGTATAACGCACCGCCGTCGGAAACAGGGAGGCCAGCGCGCTGCCGATGGGGCCGTAGGTGAGGCCGGTCAG